>FWWM01006327.1_pt1 | contig 25003 bp, 21 predicted proteins | sample 2228351 | NCBI WGS metagenome assembly FWWM01 (sample SAMEA103939774, study PRJEB20133) | metagenome
GGATGCCGCATGCCGAGAGCCCGGCGGTGATGACGACCGTCCGGAACGCCTGCGCCAGGGCCGGCTATGTGTTCGGCATCGCTAAAATATAAGTGGTGAGGGGCAGGAGGCGCCCAACCTCTGGCTTCGTGCCTCCAGCCTCGGGCCTATTTTTTGGGCTCTTTAGGAAATCGTGTGGGTCTTTCTTTTTCCCTCTCCCTTGAGGGGAGAGGGGAGGGTGAGGGTGAACACCGGGGTTGGTGGGCAAGACAGTGATGCCTATGGAGGCCCACGATCTTCCTGAACAGTCACCGCCCCATGCCGATGTCCCCCTCACCCGCACCCTCTCCCCCGCAAAGCGGGGGCGAGGGATGTCCCGGAGCTCTCTACCCACTCAAGATCCGGAAGAGCCATTTTTTGGAAGGCCGTCGATGATCCGAGTCGCACGGGTGTATGGACTCAAACGGCGCGGCAGCGGCGCCTATTTTCTCGTGGACCGGCTTTGGCCGCGCGGGGTGAAGAAAGAGACGCTCCGCCTCGATGGCTGGCTCAAAGAGGTGGCGCCGAGCGACACGCTTCGCACGTGGTTCGCCCACGACCCGAAAAAGTGGCTTGAGTTTCAGCGCCGATATTTTGCGGAGCTCGACCGCAACCCCGAGGCCTGGCGTCCACTGCTGGATGCGGCGCGAGCCGGCGAGGTGACGCTGTTGTTCGGCGCCAAAGATCTCGATCGCAACAACGCCGTCGCGCTCAAGTCTTATCTAAAAGCCAAGCTTCATCAACCGTGAAGTCCAGGCCTTCGACACCCGTCGAGCCTGTAGCCTTCCTCCACACGCAAGAGGCGGGTTCCTGTAGCAGGACTCCCCTCGGTCAGCCTGCTGTCCCTGGGCTTGCTCAACAACTCCATGATTTTCTTGCGCAAAGACTTACTCTCCCGGATCAAGGCAGAGTGGGCCTTGCCTTGCAAAACGAGACAGAGGTGCCTGCCTGCGCAAGGGTCAAACAGGCTGAGGCACGCCGGCCGGAGGTCACGCGGTTGCGCCAGGTATTGACCGGCACATCCATCTTCCAATTGTCCAAGCGATACGGCTTCGTCGCGGTCGTCATGATCGCACTTGGGGTCGGCGCTCTGACGGTGGTCAAACGCTGCGTCTGGACCAGCGGCCTCCCGGACGGATTGATCCAGGCCAACGGGCGCATTGAGGGGGACCACGTGACGGTCGCGAGCAAGTTTCCCGGAAGGATTCAGCAACTGCAGGTCAGGGAAGGGGATACCGTGCAGGCGGGCCAGGTGTTGCTCCGTCTGGATGATACCCAGACGCGAGCCAGGGTGGAGCAAGCCAAACGGGCCTTCGAGGCGCTCGAAGCCCAGGTCCAAGCGGCCCACACGTCTCTGGCCGTGCTGAACCTCGAGGTCCCGCTCGCGATCGAGGCTGCCGATGCGGCGGTGGCGAGCGCCCGTGCGGCGGTGGGCAAGGCCGAGGCGGTGGAGTACGAGGCGCGCCGCGATGTGGAACGGCTCCGGCCGCTGGCCGCCGAAAGCGCGACGTCGCAGCAACAGCTCGACCAAGCCGAGATGAAGTGGGCAGTGGCACGGAAAGAGATCGTCGCGGCACGATCGGCCCTTGTAGAGGCGACGAAGCGACTGGCGCAGGCGGAGTTGGGCTGGAAACGAATCCGCGCCAAGGAAGCGGAAGTCGCTGCGTTGGAGCGGCAGCGGGACCAGGCGGAGGCCGCCCTGACCGAAGCCGAAAGCGTGCTGGCGGACTTGACCATCGTCGCGCCGGCGAGCGGCACCGTGACCGCCCGCATGGTCGATGTCGGAGAAGTCGTGTCGGCCGGCGCGCCGCTGCTTGAACTCGTGGATCTCGACCGTCTGTATCTGAAGGTGTACGTCCCGGAGGTGCAGATCGGTAAGCTCCGTCTGGACTTGCCGGCTCGCATCTATACCGACGCGTTTCCCGATCAACCGTTTGAAGCCGTGGTTCGCTACATTGCTTCCAAGGCCGAGTTCACGCCCAAAGAAGTCCAGACCACGGATGAGCGGGTGAAGCTGATCTACGCGGTGAAGCTGTATCTCAAGGAGAATCCGGATCATCGTCTGACGCCGGGTCTTCCGGCGGACGCCGTCATCAAGTGGCGGGACGACGTGGCGTGGGCGAAGCCGAGGTAGGAGAAACTCGTTCATTTCGTTCGTTTCGTTTCTCTCGTTCGTCTGGTTTGCAGGACGCGGGCAGCATGCCGGAACGCGTGACCGAAACCTGACGCGCGCGGAGGGTGAGGACTGTTCCCGAGGAGTTCGATCCTGATGCCTGTCAAGCCCACAAACCAAACAAACGAAACAAACCAAACAAACCAAATAAACCAAATAAACCAAATAAACCAAATAAACGAAACAACCCCATCTGAAGCCGTCATTTGCGTTTCCGGTTTCGTGAAGCGCTACAAAAAGCACGTGGCGGTAGACGGCGTGGATTTGCTGGTTCGCAAGGGAGAGATCTACGGCCTGATCGGCCCGGACGGGGCCGGAAAGAGCAGCCTCCTGAAGGCGATCGCGGGCGTGCTGTCCTACGAGGCCGGCGAGGTGAACGTGTTCGGCGTGACGGTGGATTCGGAGCGGGCGGCCGAACGGGTCAAGCCGCGCATCGGGTTTCTTCCGCAGGGCCTCGGCCTCAATCTCTATCCCGAACTCACGGTGGAAGAGAACATCGACTTCTTTGCACGGCTTCGGCTCGTGCCCGGCGCTGAGTTGGCCGCCCGCAAAACGCGCCTGCTGGCGATGACACGACTGGATCGGTTCCGTGAGCGACCCATGAAGCATCTCTCCGGCGGCATGAAGCAGAAGCTGGGGATCATCTGTACGCTGATCCATGAACCGCAATTAGCCATTCTCGATGAGCCCACCACCGGCGTCGATCCCGTGTCTCGCCGCGACTTCTGGACCATCCTGGGCGAACTGATTGAGGAGCGCGGGATGACCGCGTTGGTGTCGACCGCCTATATGGATGAGGCTGCACGATTCCACCGGTTGTCGTTTGTGTCCGGAGGAAAGGTGCTGATTTCGGGAACTCCCGCGGAGGTTCAGGCGTTGGTTCCCGGAACGAGGGTGACGGTTGAGGCGACACCGCAGATTGAGGCGCTCACGCGGCTGAAGAGGAAGTACACGCAAGTCGAAGCGGTCGGCCCTTTCCTCCATGTGCTCACGGAAGAGACGGATCCGGGAGTCGCCGCGACAGGCGTCGAATCCAGTCTGGGCGACATCAAACCCGAGCAACTCCGCGTGGAGGAGCCGGAGCTCGAAGATGTGTTCGTCGCGCTTCTGCTTCGACAGCACGAAGCCCCTTCTCCCTCGCCCCCTCTCCGGGTACCCGTTGCTCTTCGGTCGCAAACGGGTGATGGGGAGGGGCGGGGGGGAGCGAGGGAGGATGCCGGTCTTGCTCACGACGGGCTCGCCATCGAAGCGAGAGGGCTCGTGCGCGAGTTCGGCTCCTTTCGCGCGGTGGACCGCGTGAGCTTCCAGGTCAGAGAAGGCGAGATCTTCGGATTGTTGGGCGCCAATGGGGCCGGCAAGACCACTGTGATCAAGATGTTGAACGGCCTCCTGCCACCGACTGACGGCCAGGGCTGGGTGGCCGGCGCGGACGTGCGGACGGCCGGAGGCCTGATCAAGGAACGCATCGGCTACGTGTCGCAAGCGTTCTCGCTATATCTCGACTTGACCGTGACGGAGAACATTCGGCTCTTTGCGGGCATCTACGGGTTGGGTAAGCGGGAAGCCGCTGCGCGGTCGGAATGGATTCTGGCGATGGCGGGGCTGAAAGGCCACGAGTCGGACCTGACCGGTCGGCTCCCCATGGGCGTCCGGCAACGGTTGGCGTTGGGGTGCGCGCTTGTCCATCGGCCGCGCGTGCTGTTCCTGGATGAGCCGACCTCCGGCGTGGATCCCATCGGCCGCCGCCATTTGTGGGACATTCTGGCGCGTTTGGCGCGGGAAGAAGGCGTCGCGATTCTCATCACGACGCACGACATGAGCGAGGCGGAGCACTGCGATCACCTGGCGCTCATGTACGCCGGCCGGATTGTCGCAGAGGGCTCGCCGGCGGACATGAAACGTCAAGTCGAGCGGGAAGCGGGGCGACTGCTGGAAGTCGTCGTCGATCAGCCCGGCAAGGCTTTGGTGCACTTGCAGCGGGCGGGTTTTCCGGGGGCGGCCCTTTTCGGGACCAGAATCCATTTCCTGTGCCGCGACCCGGTGCGGGATGCGGACTGTGCCTGCGAAGCGCTGGCTTCCAGCGGAGTGACGGTCAAATCGGTGAAAGCGCGGCCGCTGAGTCTCGAGGATGTCTTCGTGTATCGGGTCCTGAGGCTGGAAGAGCAAGAACGCAGGGTGTCCTCCGGGGTCGTCGCATGAATCTGAGCCGGGCCTGGGCGGTGGCGGCCAAAGAATGGCGCGAGGTGACCCGCGACCGGATGTTTCTGCTCCTGGCGTTCCTGATGCCGGCCCTCTGGATGGTCGTGTTCGGCTACGGGCTCGTGTTGGACGTGGAGAACATCCCCTTTGCGGTGGTGGATCGGGATCGGACTTCGCTCAGCCGGGACTATGTCTATCGCTTCATCGAGTCGCGCTACTTCGACTTCAAGGGCTCCCTTTCGGGCGATGCCGAGGCGGACGAGTGGTTGCAAAGCGGCAAGGCCCGAGCCGTCATCGTGATCCCGGAGAAATTTCAGGAGCGCCTGCTGTCCGGGCGGCCGGCGAGCGTCCAGATTCTCATTGACGGCACCTTTCCCCTTCGGACGGATATCACCAAGGGGTACGTCATCGCCGTCAACGGCGCCCTCAACGAAGACCTGCTTGCGGCTCACCTGGCGCGGAGTCGGGGCGTCACCCGCGAGGAGGCCCGGAGGCTCATCGGCCGGGTGACGCTCGAGGTGCGTTATCTCTACAACGAGGAAGTGCGCAGCGCCTGGTCCACGGTGCCGGCGCTCGTCATGTTATCGCTCATGGTGTCGTCTCCCCTGCTCACGGCGCTCGGCGTGGTTCGGGAAAAAGAAACGGGCTCGATCTACAACATTTACAGCGCCACCGTCAGCCGCCTCGAATTCCTCGTCGGCAAGCTGGTCCCTTATGTCTTGATCTCCGCGATGAACGTCGTGGTGCTATGGCTGCTGGCCGTGCATCTGTTCGCCGTGCCGTTTAAAGGGAATGTGCTCTTTTTCCTGGCGACCTCCGTCCTGTTCGTGCTGACGAGCACCGGCATCGGGCTGATCGTCTCGCTGTTGGTCCAGACGCAGCAGGCGGCGCTGATCATCACGGTCGTGGTGAGCACGGTTCCGACGATTCTCTTTTCCGGCCTGATCGTACCCGTGTCGTCCTTGAGCCGAGCCGCGCAGTTCCAGGCGCATGTGTTTCCGGGGATGTACTACACGGACATCGTCCGCGGCACGTTCCTAAAAAACGTGGGTCCGGCGGTGCTGTGGACGGACGTCCTCGCGCTCGCGGTCTACGCGGCGGCGCTCGGGGCCATCGGGTATCGTCTGTTCACCAAGAGGCCCCGCTCATGAGATCGACCGACGGCAACTCCAGCCGGCGGGCCGCTGCCTGGTGGCGTCGGCTTGCGGTGATGACGCGCAAAGAACTGCTGCAGTTGCTTCGCGACATTCCTCTGATGGGGTTTCTCGTCTATTCGTTTACCCTGTCCGTTTACGTCAGCGGGAGCGGCATTCAGACGCAGTTACGGAACGCAGGATTGGTCGTGTACGACGCCGATCACAGCCGCTCGTCCCGCGAACTCCTCCATCGGTTTCATGCCCCGTATTTCCGTTTCGACGGCGAACTGGCCCGTCCGGAGGAAGGATTCGAGCGGTTGGATCGAGGGCGGTCGATGGTCGTGCTGGATATTCCGGCCCGCTTCCATGAAGCGCTGGCGGCGGGCGAGCCGGCGGCCGTGCAACTGCTGGTCGACACGACAAACTCGCCGCAAGGCCTTTCGGCCGCCGCCTATGCGGCCCGCATCGTGGGGGAATTCAGCCGGGAAACGGCCTTCGCGCGGATCGGCCTGGGAAGCGAGTCCTCGCCGACCGTGCCGATGATCGTGACCGACCACCGCGTCTGGTACAACCAGGACCAGAATGAAACCTGGTTCGAATCCATCTCGCACCTTCTTCGGATGATCACGATTTTTTCGATGTTGCTGCCGGCGGCGGCGCTGGTGCGGGAGAAAGAACGCGGCACCGTCGAGCAACTGCTGGTATCGCCCTTGACGCCGTTGCAGATCATGTTGCCCAAAGTGGTGGCGATGACCGTGGTGATCCTGGGAGCGACGGGCGTCGCCCTGTTCGGGGTCATGCGGCCCGTGTTCGGCGTCCCGATCAGGGGAAATGTCGTCTTGCTGTTTGCGCTGACGGCGCTGTTCATCCTGGCTACGGCGGGGATGGGTTTGTTCGCCGCGACCGTGACGAGGAATCAGGCGCAGGCGGGGATGGTGACGCTTCTGGTGGTGGCCCCCATGCTGCTGCTCTCGGGCATCACCACGCCGCTGGAAGCCATGCCGGCCTGGGTGCGCACCCTCATGGCTTTGTCGCCGCTCCGGTACTTCATCGAAATCGCGCACGGCATTCTCTTGAAAGAGGCCGGGTTTCACATCCTCTGGAAGCCCGTGCTGGCCATGGCGATGCTCGGCGGGGCGCTCTTCGGTTTCGGCATGTGGCGGTTCCGAAGGCAGTTCCGGTGAAAGGGACCGGCTCTGCCGTCTGGAGGCGGCCTGCAAGGGCCGGCGGTTATCAGTCCAGAGCTCGCAGCTATCCGCGGCGGGATGAACCCTGATCCGAACATAGTTGTCTCGGAACAAATGCCTTTTTCCGCTTCCCGACAGGATCCTCTCCCTCCCGCAGGAGGGAGAGGAGACAGGTGAGGGTGGTGTCCGAGAAGAACCCCCTCACCGCAGCCTCTCCCCCAAGGGGGGCGAGGAGCATAGAGGGCTCACGGTCGGAAAGAATTTCGGATTAGGGTGAACATCCCTCTCCCCCGGGATGGGGGAAAAAGGGGGTGGGGTGATGGGGTGTTTCTCGTGATGACCGCGAGAAAATTGAAGCCACTGTGGCGTACGATTAGGTAAAGGTAGTACGGTGTCAACGGAGCGCGTGCGATGGCGGGACGGGACGAGGCGGCCCAGGTCCAGGTGACGATCGGGACCGATGCGGTCATCCGCTGCGCCGGGGCCTGGACCTTGGCCGAACTGCCGGCGATCGAGCGGGCGATGACCGCCGCAGCTTGGCCGGCGGGTCGCGACCTGGTGTGGGATGCGAGCCGGGTCACCGCAATGGATTCAGGCGGGGCGGTCTTGCTCCACCGGACGCTGGCGCGGCTCGAACGCCAGGGACGGCGGGTTGCGCTGCGCGGGCTGCGCCCCGAGTTCGCCGAACTGTTGAGGCTGGTCTCCGCGCATGGGACCCGGGTCGGACTGGAGCCGGCCGGGCCATCGGGGAACTGGCTGGAAGGGATCGGGGTCCTCGTCTGGAACCGCCTGCAACAATGGATCGGCGGTCTGGGATTCTTGGGAGAGAGCGCCGTCGCGCTGGTCCGGTCGCTGGCCGCGCCGCGCTCGATCCGGTGGCGCGCGCTATGGAACAGTCTGGAGCTGGACGGGTTCAACGCGTTGCCGATCATCGGGTTGCTCACGTTCCTGATGGGGATCGTGATCGCCTATCAGGGGGCTGAGCAGTTGCGGACCGTCGGCGCCAACATCTTCATCGTAGATCTCGTGGGCATCGCCCTGCTGCGGGAAATCGCGCCGCTGGTGACCGCCATTCTGGTGGCCGGCCGATCGGGCTCGGCCTACACGGCTCAGATCGGGACCATGAAGGTCACCGAGGAGATGGACGCGCTCCGCACGTTGGGGCTGTCGCCGATGAAGGTGCTGGTGCTGCCCAAGGTCCTGTCGTTGGCGATCGCCCTGCCGCTGCTGACGGTCTATGCGGACGTGGTGGGGGTCTTCGGCGGCATGCTGATCGCGGCGAGCCAGTTGAGCGTGACGTTTCTCGAATTCCTGACCCGTTTCGAGGAAGCGATCGCGTTGCGGCATTTCCTGATCGGCGTGGTGAAGGCGCCGGTGTTCGCGGCGATCATCGCGCTGGTCGGCTGTTATCAGGGGTTTCAGATCCGCGGGGGCGTGGACGACGTCGGCCGCCACACGACGATCAGCGTGGTCCAGAGCATCTTTCTCGTCATCGTGTTCGATGCGTTCTTCTCGATCCTTTTGAGCTGGTGGAAGCTGTGAAGCGACCTTGCTTTGAAAATAGCCAACAGCCAATAGCGAATAGCCGGTAGCTTCACCCCCACCCTCCCCTCCCCCTTCAAGGGGGAGGGTCTCGGGGAGGGGGCGATTCTCAGGGCACCCGTTGCTCCGGGTACCCGTTGCTCTTCTCGTTGCAGCGGGTGCAAGCAACGGGTCAAACAGGGTGGCACAAAGGGCCATGAGGAGTGCTGCTTAGAAAAGAGCAAGTAGCTCTGAGCTGTTCGCCATGAGCTATTCGTTCTCAGATGAGCTATTCGCTGCTAGCTGATGGCTAGTGGAGGAGTGGAGAGATGGTCGCAAAAGAAAGAAATGATGAGGATATTCAGAGTGGCTCCGATGACATCGGCGCGCCGCTCATCGACGTCCGTCACGTTTCCACGCGGTTCGGCGAAGCGGTGGTGCACGACGACGTGAGTCTTACGGTGTACCGAGGAGAAGTCTTCGCCATCGCGGGGGGCAACGGCAGCGGCAAATCGACGCTCCTGCGCGAGATCATCGGGCTCTTGACGCCGACTTCGGGGACGATCCGGGTGTTCGGCCGGGAATGCGCCGGTCTCAGCGAAGCCGGCGTCCGAACTCTCCACCGCCGCTGCGGCGTGATGTTTCAGCACGGGGCGCTCTTCAGTTCCCTCACGGTGGCGGAAAACGTCGCGGTCCCGCTGCGGGAGCACACCGGTGTGAGCCCCGGCCTGGTCCGTGACATCGCCATGTTCAAGATCGCGCTGACCGGTCTCCCGCCGTCGGCCGCCGACAAGTATCCCAACGAGCTGAGCGGCGGTATGCGGAAGCGGGCGGCGCTGGCCCGCGCGATCGCGCTCGACCCGGAGATGCTCTTCCTCGATGAGCCGACCTCCGGCCTCGATCCGATCAGCGCCGGGGCGTTCGACGACCTGGTCAAGGAGCTGAAGAAACTGCTGGGGTTGACGATCGTGATGGTGACGCACGATCTCGACTCGCTCTGGCGGGTGGCCGATCGGGTGGCGGTCCTGGGGAACGGCAGGGTGCTGGGGATCGGCACGATGGAGGAATTGTCCCAGTCCGCCGATCCGCTGATCCGCGAGTATTTCCACGGCCCACGAGGTCGGGCGGCGAGGCAGCAATCCGTGAGGTGGGAAGCGTGACGGCAGATGAGCGCGAGAAATGCGGGACACCCGCGAATAGCGCGACTCGCGCCTGTCGCGCGCGTCTCGCGAGTCCCGCTCGTCACGCGCCTCCCGCGTGAGAGGATACGGAGATGGAACCGAAAGTGCACTACGTCCTGGTCGGACTCTTCGTCGTGGTACTGGGCGTGGTCTTGCTCGGTATCGTGCTGTGGCTCGGCAAGGGCGAATACGGGACCGTGTACGATCGGTACTACGCCTTCATGCGGGAATCGGTCGCCGGTCTGAGCGTGAACTCGCCGGTGAAGTATCGCGGCGTGGAAGTCGGGTATGTGGCCGATATCCGGCTCAATCCCGAGAATCCGGAAGAAGTGCGGCTCACGTTGGATATCACCCGCGGCACGCCGATCAAAGAGGATACGGTCGCAGTCCTTCACGTCCAGGGGTTGACCGGCTTTGCCATCGTGGACCTCACCGGCGGGACCCGCGACTCGCCGCCCCTGTCGGCCAAGCCCGGCCAAGAGTATGCGGTGATCAAGACCGGGCCGTCGCTGCTCGCGCGGTTGGACAGCGCGGTGTCGCGGCTGCTGGAAGACCAGTCGCTGTCCCGGCTGCTGGCCAATCTCAACACGCTGGCGCAGGACGCCCGCGGTGTGATCGACGAGGAGAACCGCACGGCGCTGAAGCAGATCCTGTCGGATCTGGCCGCGGTCAGCCATACCCTGGCGGCGCGGAGCGAGCGCGTGGATCAAGGGGTGGCACACGCGGCGCAGACGGCCGAGCATCTCGCCAAGCTGAGCCGCACCCTCAACGAGCAAGTCCCGTCCCTGCTGGAACGGGTCAATAAGAGCGCCGCAGCCTTGCAGGCGATGACGGAAGAGATGGCCCGCGCCGGCAAGGCCGTCGGCGCGCTGGTGAACGAGACCAGGCCCAACGTTGAACAGTTCTCCCGCCAGACCTTGGCCGAGACCGGCCTGTTGATCGCGGAGCTCCGGCAACTGACCGCCACCTTGCAACGCGTCGCCCGGCAGATCGAGCGGGAACCGAACGCGCTGGTTTTCGGCGGGTCGCCGCAGCCGAGGGGGCCGGGGGAATGAGAGTAACAAGTTCGGAGTTCGAGGTTCGAAGTTCGACGAGGTTCACGGTTCGAAGTTCGATGTGAACGGAGTTGCAACCTCGAACCTCGAACTTCGAACCTCGAACGCCTCACAGTCTGGTGGGGATGCCGAGCATGGTGAGCCGAGGGGTGCAGACCGTCATCGGCGCGCTGGTCGCGACGACGACGCTTGCGGCCTGTCTCTCGCCGAGATCGGAAAGCGGCCCGATCCACACCTATCTGCTGCGCGCCGAGGAGTCCACGTGGGCCGACAAGGAACCGGTCGGCCGAACCGCCGCCTCGCCGGTGTTGCTGGTCGGCCTGCCGCAGGCCGAGGCGGGCTTCGACACGCCGCGTATGGCCTACATGACGCGACCCTATGAAGTGCGGTACTTCGCCGTCAACCAGTGGGCCGACACGCCGGCCCGCATGCTGGCCCCGTTGCTGGTGCAGGCGCTCGAGAAGAGCGGGGTCTGGCAAGCCGTGATCCCGATGCCGAGTTCGCTGCGCGGGGACTATCGCCTCGACACGCTGGACGTGGCGCTGGAGCAGCAGTTTTTGGACACTCCCAGCCGCGTCCGCGTCGCCCTGCGCGCGCAGTTGATCGATCTGAAGGAGTCGGGCGTGGTCGGGACGCGACGATTTGAAGTGTTCGAGCCTGCGCCCAGCGAGGATGCCTACGGCGGCGCGCTGGGGGCCAATCGGGCGGTGACGAAACTGCTCGACCAGATCGCCCGATGGGCGAGCGCGTGTCTTGTGAGGAAGCCGGACTGCACACAGTGACGGAGCGCGGACGTGATGCGTGATGAAAATTCCCCCTCACCCTCGCCCTCTCCCACAAAGGGGAGAGGGCACACACGTTCTCTCCTCCCCCTTGATGGGGGAGGGACGGGTGGGAGTGAAGCTATTCGCTGCTTGCTTTTGGCATATTCCACATCAGCCGCTGATACCGTGCCATGAAATCGTCATTGAGAACGGGCTTGAGTTTCGGGCTGACCTCGGGCGTCATCACGACGCTGGGGCTCATGGTCGGCCTTCATTCCGGGACTCGTTCCAAGGCCGTGGTCATCGGAGGGATTCTGACCATCGCCGTCGCGGACGCCCTGTCGGACGCCCTGGGCATCCACGTCGCCGAAGAATCGAGGAACAGCGGGACAACGCTGGAAATCTGGGAATCGACGATCGCCACCTTTCTCGCGAAGTTCGTGATCGCGATGACCTTCGCCGTGCCGGTCTTCTGGCTCCCGCTCGATGCGGCGATCGGCGTCAGCGTCGTCTGGGGGTTGACCTTGTTGGCCGCGCTGAGTTTTGTGCTGGCCCGGGCGCAGCAGATCGCGCCGTGGAAAGTCATCGGTGAGCATCTGTTCATCGGCGTCTGTGTCGTGGCGATCACCCATTATCTGGGGGATTGGATTCGGGAGACGCTGGGTTGATGCGGGCGAGGCGACGGCCGCGGCAACCTGTCTTCTTCCATCACTCGGGCGCCACGGTTATGCGGTCCTTGATCCGTTCATACGCGGCCTCGGAGAGAATCCCTTTCCCCACAAGGTCGTCTCTGGTTCGATAAGGACGACCTCCGATGATCGACCTGGCGGTCGTGTCATCTACCCCGGGCAACGACTTCAATTGCTCGAGCGGGGCGGTATTGAGGTCGATCAACCGACCTGCGTCAGGGCGCTCCCTCGGGGGCCGGTCCAGGCGCTCGACCGCAATATCGGGCGGTCGTTGCACCTGGGGCGGAAACGTCGATCCGGTCCCGGCGGACGCCGTTTGGTCGAGACGTGGAAACAGGGAGGTCGGTGCCGGCGAGAGGGACACGATGCTCCAGGTCAGGATGAGCGGGATGATCGCCGGGATGCTGGTACGGTAAGGCATGGGGTTCCCTCCTTGCAGTGGTTAGCAAATAGCGAGCAGCAAGGAGCGAACAGCTCTGGAAATAGCAAGTAGCGGGCAGCAAATAGCTCTGAGCCATTCGCTGTCGGCTATTCGCTCGCAGATGAGCTATTCCCTGTTCTGAAAATGCTCCCTCACTCTTCCCTCTCCCCCAGGAGAGGGAAGAGGATCAAGGTGAGGGGGTCTCAGGTCGGGGTATGGTCATCATGCGTGGGTGAGCCATCGCTCATGGGGACTGCCAGCTATATGAGCTATTTGGGGGTACCCGTTGCTCTTCAGTTGCCACGGGTCCAACAGGGTGGCCCAAAGGGCCATGATGACTGTTCACACTTTAGACGAGGGCCGCGCCGTATCGTTTCCATAGACATTGCTCCGTGTTCGGTGACGCGGTGTTTCGGGCTGTGTTAGGCTATGTCCGCGTCAACGGTCTGGAACGGAGCCCGTCTCGTTTCGCTCCGGCCAGGCCACTATTTTTGTCTGGCTCTTCAGGATATCGTGTGGGTCTTTTCTTTTTCCCTCTCCCTTGAGGGGAGGGGAGAGGGGAGGGTGAGGGTGAACACCGGGGTTGGTGGGCAAGACGGTGGTGCCCAGGGAGGCCCACGATGTTTCTGAACAGTGACCGCCCCAGGCCCATGTCCCCCTCACCCGCACCCTCTCCCCCGCCAAGCGGGGGCGAGGGATGTCCCGGAGTGCTCTACCCACACAAGATCCGGAAGAGCCGTTTGTCTTCGCCCGAACGGGGTGGAGCCCGGCTATGCCGTCACATCGGGCGCGGAACGGCCGGAACGGGTGTCCTCGTCGGCGGTGAAAGGAGTGCCGTCCATGAACGTATCGGTCGGGAAAGTCGTGTCGGTCGAATATACCCTGCGGATCGACGAGCAGGAAGTCGTTGACAGCAATGTCGGCGGCGATCCCTTGATCTATCAGCACGGGGCGCAGGAAATTCTGCCCGGCTTGGAGAAGGGATTGGAAGGCATGGCGGTCGGCGAGAGCAAGCGGATCGCGGTGAGCCCGGCCGAGGGCTACGGCGACGTGCATCCTGAAGGGTTCTTCGAGATCGCCAAAGATCGGATTGCGCCGGACGCCTTGCGCGTCGGGGCGAAGCTCCAGGGTGAAGCGCCGGATGGGACGCCGGTGTTCCCGCGCGTGGCCGAAATCCGGGAGGAGACGGTCGTGTTGGACTTGAATCATCCGCTGGCCGGCAAGACCCTCTACTTCGATGTGAAGGTGCTGGATATTAAGCCGTCCTCATGAGCCTGCGGCCGCGACCCGTTGCAATGCTGAAGACGTGAGGCGTGGAAGCGGGACACGCGCGACTTGCGCGAAATGTCGGAAGGCAGATTGCCCGTCGCGCGGTTCGCGCCTTTCGCGCTCGTCCCGCCGGGACCCATTGCATCCGGGAGCTAATGGGTGTCCGCCCATCACGCTCGTCTCGCCGCTCCCCGCGGGGAGCTGATAGCGGTGAGCGATTATGAAGGCCTCGGATCTGCTCGTGCGCTGTCTGGAACATGAAGGGGTGGATTTTGTCTTCGGGGTGCCCGGCGAAGAGAACCTCGACGTCATGGACTCGCTGCTGGGCTCGCCCATCCGCTTCATCGTCACGCGCCACGAGCAGGGCGCGGCGTTCATGGCCGACGTGCACGGGCGGCTGACGGGCCGGGCCGGCGTCTGTCTCTCCACACTGGGGCCGGGCGCGACCAATCTCCTGACCGGCGTGGCCGACGCCTATCTCGACGGCGCGCCCCTGGTGGCGATCACGGGGCAGGCGTCGCTCGACCGCATGCACAAGGAATCGCATCAATTCATCGATGTCCTGTCCATGTTCAGGCCGGTGACCAAATGGAACGCCGAGCTGTTCACGCCGCAGATCATCCCGGAAACGGTGCGCAAAGCCTTCAAGGTCGCGCAAACCGAAAAGCCGGGGGCCACGCATCTGGAATTGCCCGAGGACGTCGCCGCCCAGCAGGTCGCCGACCTGGCCTATCACAGTCCGTTGCGCGTCCAATTTCCGTTCTTGCCCGAACCGCTCACGGCGCAGGTGAACCGGGCGGTCGAGGTGATCGCGAAAGCCCGCCGGCCGATCATTCTCGCGGGTAACGGGGTGGTGCGCGGCCGCGCGCATGAGGCGCTCCGCCGGTTGGCCCGCCAGTGCCAGATTCCCGTGGCCCACACGTTCATGGGCAAGGGGGTCATGCCGGACAGCGATCCCCTGTCCCTGTACACGATCGGCCTGCCGATGCGGGACTATTCGGCGGCGGTCTTCGCCGACAGCGACGTGGTGATCACGGTCGGCTACGACCTGGTCGAATACGCCCCCTGCTTCTGGAATCCGAACCGGGACAAGCACATCGTGCACGTGAATATGACGCCCGCCGAGGTGGATGCGCATTACATCGTCGATGTCGGGGTGTTGGGCGATCTCTCGCTGTCGCTCGACCAGATCGCGGACCACCTCACGTCCTTCGAGCCACAGTGGGCCAAAGCCGCGCGGGAACGCATTCAGGCCGCCTTCGAAGCGGAATGGGCGGCTCCGCCCTCGTGGCCCATGCGGCCCCAGCACATCGTGCGCGAACTGCGCGCGGCGCTTGGATCGGACGGCCTGGTGGTGTGCGATGTCGGCGCCCACAAGCTCTGGATGGCCAGAATGTTTCCCTGCAACGTCCCCAACACCTGCATCATTTCCAATGGGTTTGCATCCATGGGCCTCGCGTTGCCCGGCGCCATTGCGGCCAAGCTGCTGTTCCCGCAACGCCAAGTGGTGGCCGTCAGCGGCGACGCCGGGTTCCTGATGAACTCCCAGGAAATGGAGACCGCCGTGCGGCTCCGACTCCCGTTCGTGGTCCTGATCTGGCGGGACGACGGCTACGGCGTCATCCGCTTCAAACAGCAACTCAAGTTCGGGCGGACGTCCGGAGTCGAGTTCGGCAACCCGAACTTCGTCGCCTATGCCGAGAGCTTCGGCGCGGCCGGCTATCGGGTCGAAGGGCCGGCGGAATTGGGCGCCGTCCTCAAGGAAGCCCTCGCCTGCGGCAAACCGGCGGTCATCGACTGCCCGGTGGATTATGCGGAGAATCTCAGGTTGGCGGAGCGGCTCAAACAGGAATTCTGAGTTCTGAATTCTGAATGATGAGTTGGATGAAGGGCGAGACTCACCATTCATCATTCAGAATTCCTCATTCATCATTTCACCCGGAGGGTTGCATGGAGGTCCGGAGCAAGGTCTACACCTACCACACGACGGTCAAATGGACCGAAAGGAAGATGGGCGTGATGGCATCGCCCGGAAAACCGGAGATCCAGGTCGCGACGCCGCCCGAGTTCAAGGGGCACGAAGGCGTCTGGTCACCGGAAGATCTCTTTGTCGCCTCGATCAATAGCTGTGTGATGAGCACCTTCCTCGCGTTCGCCGAGCGGGCCGGCCTGGCCTTCACGGCTTATGAAAGCGACGCCGAAGGGCGTGTCGAATTGACGGACGGCAAGCTTCAGGTGACGACGGTGGTCTTGAAACCCAGAGTGACGCTCGCGCCCGGTGCGGATCCCGCCAAGGCCCGTGAGATCCTCGCCAAAGCCGAAGCCACTTGTCTGATCTCCCATTCGGTCAAGACGAAGGTGACAGTCGAGGCGACGATCGAGTGAAAAACCGGAAGGGTCGCCGACTACCACTGTCCACTGTCCGAGTTGGTGGAGGTTGTAGCGGGGTGGCAGCACAAGCATTCACACCATTCGCGCTCATTCATCAACAGGCCGCATGAGCGATCGCTCACCCACGCATGATAAAAATCATGAACGGGCAAGAGGCAAGGGGGTCGGGGCGAGGGGGGACGTGACTCCGACCTCTCGCCGCGGGCCTCTCGCCTCGCGCCTCTCGTCAAACCAGTGTGGCGCAATGGAAATGCCGCTTTTCCAGCGCCTGCCAAATGGTCCTTGACCTCCCCAAGGAATAGGGGTATAAGCGTGCCTGCTCCGCAAGATGCAGGTGAGGAAATTGAGAAAAGATTCAAGAGAAGGACTGAAGCCGATCCTCTCGGTCGCGATCGGATCACCCGTCATCGCCTGGATGTTCAGGGGAGCTTAGGTGGCGGAATTTTTGGTCCTGCCGAACACATTCATCGAATATGTTTCGCAATTTAGACGGATTCCCATTCCTCCGGATACGCACTTAGAGACTCTTCGTTCGGAGATCGAATGTGTCTGCTTGGAAATCGCGATGCGCGCGTCTGAAGAGTCGAGCGTGAGACCCGTCGTTTCCGATTCCGAATAGCCGGCGTCTTCCTGGTCCAAAAGTTGCTCAATCCCCTCAGCCGGTACCGCATTGATCACAGAAAATCACCCATTCAGGTGATGGCCACGCGTGAACGGCTTCACTATAATGGCTTCTACGTGAACACGTAGGCACGGGGACAGGAGAGAGAAGGAGGGTTTCCCATGGCAACCGAAACGAAAACCTCGTCGATCGAGCCCCGGCCGACGGCGTGGCTCCCTGAAGTGTCCTGGCAGGATATCAGAGAGCCCGGCGCCTACGTAGAAGTGGGAAGCGGAGATCTGTATCGGTTTCCCAAAGAATCGCTGATGCAGGGCGCGTCACCCCTCGTGCGGAAGGAGAGTGCGGGTGCCTCGAGGTTGGTGAAAATCAGCGACAACCCGTATATCACGACTCTGGAAGCACGGATGATCTGCGCGGAACATAACGTTTCGCCAAACTTCTGACCCGATTCAGTGTTTGACAGGCAGACGAACGTCATGTCCCCGTGCTTACGTTTCACCGTCTTTTCTCTTTCCATTCCGTCATACAGAGAGTCGAGCCGCGGTCGTCATGCGGCACCCACGTCATCCGAAGAGCCGTATGACGCCGGTCGAGCTGCAGCGGCTTAGGCCTGGCGCCCTATCCCGCATTATTCATGAACGCTTCTACGGCGAACGCGGATACGCTGTTGGGCACCCATTGCATTCCCGGAGCAATGGGTCCCCGGCGAGCTCGCCACTCAGTCGGTCAACATACTGTTCAAGTATGCTTCGCTCCTTCGCGGCTGTGCTTGCCCGTCTCACAACGCGTCTGCCGGGTACCCGTTGCTCGGGGCGCCCATTGCTCTGCCAACTGCAATGGGCCAAAGCAACGGGTGCAGCGCGACGAACCGTCATGAATAATGCGGGCTATGCGCTTCATGACGGGCTTCTCTTGTCTCTCCTTCTCACCAGACTTCCGAGGGCGAACGATGAAGTTCCGCCACCCTTGGAAAGACCAGCGCGGCAAAGTCGGCATACCGCATTCGAATCGCTTCGCAGTGATTACCGGCTTGAAAGAAGATGTGCTCGTCTTCGGCCAGCGATCGATCCACATACACGTCCAGTCCGTACAGATTCCCGAACGGCGGCATGGCGCCCAGTTCGCAATCGGGGAAGAGGTCCTTGAGTTCATCCTCGGTCGCCAACCGCACATGGTGGGTCGGAAACAGGTCTCGGAGCCGATGGAGATCCAGATTCCAACTGGCGGGCAACACGGTCATGACGAACCGCCCGTCCACTTTCACGATCACGACCTTGGCCATCTCCTTCTCGGGGGCATGGAGCGAGTGGGCGATGGCGAGGGCCCGGAAGGCCTCCGGGTGCGGCAGAACATCGTAGTGGACGTGTTCGCGATCAAGAAACTCTTTGAGCTTGCGGGCGATGGCCATAGCGCACCTCCTGCCTCAAGAAGATTGGTCTATTTGGTCTGTCTCGTCTCTCTCCTCCGTCTTGTCGACGGCTTGCCCGATCAGCCTATTCCCTTTCCTTCTCTTGTTCAATGCCCGGAAAAGCTGCGGCTGTCGGGCCTTTTGTCCGTTAACCGGAAACCGCGACCCGTTGACCGTTAACCGTCAGTCGGAAAACGGAGAACGGCGGCGCTTGTCTCGGCCGGTGAAGCCTGCTATCCTTCCGCGGCTTTCTTGTGTTCCGTTCCAAGGGTTTGCTGGAGCCGAGAACCAGCATGCGGACCCCGCGCACGCTTCATCCGCGCATTTGCGTTGTGCCTCGTGCCGATCTTCGTCCAGATCCTATTCCCGCGACACACCCTCCGCGCGTAGCGTTCGCCTTCGCTTGCATGAGTTTCTCGCCGCGCAATATCCCCCGCAGGTATCCGTAAATGCCCCCCAGGAGATCCTCCTCTTAAAAAGGGGAAAGGGGGGTGGGGCAAGCTGACGGCTCTTCGCTGCGCGCCGTTGGTTGTTTTGACAGCAGAGGGTCCGAACGTTGACTCCCAGATCATCCGTCTCGGCGCCGAGCAGTCCATGGTCGGAACAAGCTCTTCCCCTGCTCCTGCTGGTGTCTTTCGGGATCGGGGTGGGCATCGCGGTGTTTTCCTTGTTCTATCTGAGAGCCGCGCTGGTCCGCGAAAGAGGGACGGATCTGGCCAGGACGGCGGCCGGGGTCGCGGACACGCTCGATCGCATTCTGTTCGAGCGCTTCGGCGACATTCAGGCCTTCGCGCACGACAGCGTGCTTCGGGACGGCGCGCCGGACGAGAAGGCCGGGAGACTACGGCAGTACAGATCGCTCTACCGGTATTATTCGTGGATCGCCGTCGCGGATCGGGACGGCCGGATCATCGCGGACACCGGAACGGTGACAACGGCCCCCGGCGACTCGGTCCAAAGCGGACTCGATGCTCGCGCACAGGATGTGAGCCGGCAAGACTGGTTTCAGGAGGTTCGTCGGACCAGGACGGTGCACCTGGCCGACGCGGAGCCCTCGCCGGAGTCGGCAGGAGCGATGGCGGTGGGATTCTCGGCGCCGCTCTTGGGACCGCGCGGCGAATTTCTCGGCGCCGTCACGAGCCGTGTGCCGCTGGACAGCCTGCGGTCCGTGGTGGAGCAAGAAGGACGGTTGCGATCCGGCGCGGAAGAACCCTACGACTGGTTGTTGTTGAACCGAAACGGCGTGATCCTCAGCGATGCGAACCGGGATGAGACGTCGCCCGTCAAGGGGCCGGACATAGAGTCCGCCCGCGCGGCCCGGTTCGGTCCGGAACCATCCGGCTTTGTCGAGGAACTGCACCTCAGGAGGCACGTGCCGGTGGTGACCGGCTACGCCAGGACGCAAGGCCATGCCGGCTTCCCCGGCTTCGAGTGGACCGTCCTCGTTCGTCTCGACCGCGATCAGGCCTACGCGCCCATCGATCGCCTCGTGTGGCTGGTGGGCGGAGTCGGCCTGCTCGTCATCGCGCCGCTGACGGGCTTTGCGGCGTGGGCTTCCTGGCGGCTGGTGCGGGAAAGCCGGGCTTTGCGCCGGACGCAGCGGGAGTTGGAGGCGTCCGTCGCCGAGCTGGAGCGGTCGAATCATGAACTCCGGCAATTCGCCTATGTCGCGTCGCACGACTTGCAGGAGCCACTCCGGATGGTGGCCAGTTATACGCAACTCCTGGCGAGGCGCTACAAGGGCAAGCTGGACGCCGACGCCGACGAGTTCATCGGCTATGCGGTGGACGGAGCTGGCCGCATGCAACGGCTGATCAACGATCTGCTGGCCTACTCCCGGGTCACCTCGCACGGGCAGACCTTCGAGCGGACGGATTGCCAGGCGCTGGTACGGGACGTGCTCATGAACTTGCGTGTCGCGATCGAGGAGAGTCGGGCCGTCGTGACGTACGACCGTCTTCCCGCGGTGAGGGCCGACGGCGGGCAACTGGGCCAGGTCTTCCAGAACCTCGTCGGCAACGCCATCAAGTTCAGAGGCCGTGAGCCGCCGCGGGTGCACATTTCGGCCGTACGGAGGGAGGCCGAGTGGCTGTTTGCGGTGCGCGATAACGGAATCGGAATCGATCCGCAGTATGCCGAACGGATTTTCATCATCTTTCAGCGGTTGCACAACCGGGCGGAGTATCCCGGCACGGGGATCGGCCTGGCGATCTGCAAAAAGATCGTCGAGCGGCACGGCGGGCGTATTTGGGTGGAATCAGAGACTGGTAAAGGGGCGACGTTTTACTTCACGCTGCCGGCCGAGAGCAGGCCGTCAATCGTCAATGGTCAATCGTCAACCGTGCCCCCTCCCCGAGACCCTCCCCCTTGAAGGGGGAGGGGAGGGTGGGGTGCAAACAAAGCAGAATCACTGGCGGGTTTTCTCCGGCTGCCGGGAACAATCTGAAGGCAGCCGGTTCAACCGAAGGTTGATATGGAGGCACGATGGTTGTTCCCGATCTTGTGAAACCGATCGAGATTCTGCTGGTGGAAGACAACCCCGGCGATGTCCGGCTGACCAGGGAAGCCTTGAAGGAGGCCAAGGTGATCAACCGGTTGACGGTGGTCAAGGACGGAGTAGAAGCCTTGGCCTTTCTCCGCCGACAAGATCCGTACACGCAGGCGCCTCGCCCGCACCTCATCCTGCTCGATCTGAATCTGCCCAAGAAAGACGGACGGGAGGTATTGGCCGAGATCAAGGTCGATGAAGACCTGAAGCGCATTCCCGTGGTCATCCTGACGACTTCGCAAGACGAGCGAGACGTGTTCAAGAGCTATCACTTCCACGCCAACTGCTATATCACCAAGCCGGTGGATTTGGAGCAGTTCATGCAGGTGGTGAAATCCATCGAGGAGTTCTGGCTGGGAATCGTGGTGCTGCCGGCGAACGGGCAACACGTGAGGCGTGAGGCGTGAGGCGTTACCCGTTGTCCGTTACCCGTTGTCCGTTCTCCGATTGACGCTTGACGCTTGACGGTCAACGGTTCACGGAGACCGGTTCCATGCGCATTCTCCTGGTGGAAGACAACCCCGGCGATGCCCGGTTGCTGAAGGAACGTCTGGCTGAGGCGGGCGCGTCCCCGCTTCAGGTCGCGTACGCGGACCGGCTCGCCGCCGGCATAGAGCGGCTGGGCGATGCGAACCCCGACGTCGTGCTGTTGGATCTGTCGCTCCCGGACAGCTATGGCCTCGAGACACTGACCCGCATGCACGCGGCGGCGAACGGCGTGCCGATCGTCGTGCTGACCAGCCTCGAGGATGAAGCGCTGGGCTTACAGTTGATCCGGGCCGGAGCTCAGGACTACCTGGTCAAGGGCCAGATCACCGGCCCGCTTCTGCTGCGGGCGCTGCGCTATGCCGCCGAGCGCAAGCGGGTGCAGGAGAAGCTGGTCCTCTACCGGGAGATCTTCGCCAATTCCTCGGACGCCATCGCCATCATCGATCCGCAAGGGCACTACCTCGAGCAGAACGCCGCGCATCGCGCCCTCCTCGGATACTCGGATGCCGAGCTCCACGGCAAGACGCCGGCCTCTCATCTGGGAGACGAGACGTTCGCGCGCATTGTCGGAGAGTTGGCGGGGAAAGGAAGCTACCGCGGCGAAGTGACCAGCCGCACGAAAAGCGGATCGATGCTCGAGATCGATCTCTCGGCGTTTGCCGTTCGGAACGATGCAGGAGACCCGGTGTGCTACGTGGGGATCAAACGCGACATCACCGAACGCAGACGAGCGGAGGAAGAGCGCGGACGGCTGGCCAGAAGCTTTCAATTGCTCCTGGACTCCACGGGCGAAGGCATTTACGGAGTCGATCTGCACGGCCGGTGCACGTTCATCAACAAAGCCGGGGCCGAGATGCTGGGGTATCAACCTGAAGAAGTCCTGGGCAAGGATATGCACGACCTCATTCATCATCATCGCCCCGACGGTTCGCCCTATCCGCGCGACGCCTGTCGGATTTACCGAGCCTTCCGGAACAGGCAGGGCTGTCACGTCGACGATGAAATGTTGTGGCGGCGGGATGGGACTCCGTTCCCCGCCGAGTATTTCTCCTATCCGATCGTAGAAAAGGACATCACCACGGGCGCCGTCGTGACCTTCACCGACATCACCGAACGCCGGCGGGCGGAAGCGGAACGCGAGGAGGCCCTGCGTCAATTACGCGCCTTGTCCCGGCGGCTGGAAACGGTCCGGGAAGAAGAACGGACCCGCATCGCGCGGGAACTCCATGACGAGCTGGGCGTCATGTTGACCTGTCTGAAAATCGATCTCTCGCAACTGAACCGCGCCGTTTCCATGGTCGACACGCATGCGGTCCGTGTCCACTTACAGGACAAGATCCTGTCGATGATGCAACCGATCGACAACACGATCGCGCTGGTGCAACGGCTCGTGACCGACCTCCGGCCCGGCGTGTTGGACGATCTCGGGTTGGTGGCGGCGCTTGAATGGCTCGCGCAGGAGTTTCACAAACGAACCGGGATCGCCTGTGTCTTCCGCTCCAGTCTGGAGGATGTCGAGATCGACCGCGAACAGGCGACTACGGCCTTCCGTATCTGTCAGGAGGCGCTCACCAATGTCGCGCGCCACGCTCGCGCGACCGAGGTCACCGTCTGTTTGGAACAGACAAGCCGCCGTCTGTTGCTCGAGGTGAAGGATAACGGTCGAGGCATCCCCGCTGAGAAAGTGTCTGATGCGCAATCGCTTGGGCTGCTGGGAATGCGCGAACGCGCCGAGCGGTTGGGGGGAACCGTCATCGTGACCGGTCGTCCAGGCGAGGGCACGACGGTGACGGTGTCGCTGCCGCGTCGGCTGGAAACGGAGTAAAGCGAGCGGCCAACAGCTGATAGCCAACAGCGAATAGCTCACCCTGATCCGAAAAGAGTTGTCTCGGAACAAATGCCTTTCTCCGCTTCCCGAAAGGATCCTCTCCCTCCCGCAGGAGGGAGAGGAGACAGGTGAGGGTGGTGTCCGAGAAGAACCCCCTCACCGCAGCTCTCCCCCAATGGGGGCGAGGCGAATAGAGGGCTCAAGGTCGGAAAGAATTTCGGATTAGGGCTAATAGCGAAGAGCCTGACACGACGGAGAGACAGGACGATGGTTTGGAGCTACTCGCTGCCAGCTACCGGCTGCCACCTATGGAGCTATTCGCTACCCGCTATTGGCTATTCGCTTTGTCTATGCCCATGCTGAGAATTCTCGTCGTCGATGATCATCCGTCGTTTCGGCGCGGCGTCAGAGACATCCTGACCGAAGCCTTCGAGGCGGTGAAGATCGGCGAGTGCGGCAACGCGCAGGACATGCTCGACCAGGTGCGGCACAAAAAATGGGATCTGGTTGTGATGGATATCAGCATGCCAGGCAGAAGCGGGCCTGAGGCGCTGAAGGCGATCAAAACCGAATGCCCGGCCCTACCGGTGCTGGTGCTCAGCATGCATCCGGAAGACCAGTACGCGATCCGCATGTTCAAGGCTGGGGCGGACGGCTATCTGACGAAAGCCAGCGCGCCGGACGAGTTGGTGCGCGCGATCAAGAAGATCCTGGCCGGCGGGCAATACGTCAGCCCCTCGCTCGGTGAAAAGTTGGCGCTGAGCCTCAGGCAAGGAACCGAGAGGCCGCCGCATGAGCTGTTGTCCGACCGTGAATATGAGGTCCTCTGCCTAATCGGGTCCGGGAAAACGATTGGCGAAATCGCCGAGGCCCTGCACCTGAGCGTCACCACCATCAGCACCTACCGCGCCCGTCTCCTCGAAAAGATGGGCATGAAGACCAACGCCGAGCTCACTCGGTATGTCATTCAACACGGCTTGGGGTTGTAGAAAATAGCCGTCAGCGGTCAGCTATCAGCGGTCAGCTTCCCCCTCCCCGAGGCCCTCCTCCTTTCAAGTATAATATCTTGCCGGCTCGAGTTTGCGAGTCGGGCAGGATTCTCGTGGCGGCAAACCACTCTATCAGCGGTACACGCATCCATCAAAGGAGGTGGCCCATGACTAGACTACTCGCGATGACGTCGTTTCTGCTGATCACCGGCAGTATGGCATTCGCCCAGGCGCCCGCACCCGAGGCCAAGCCTGCACAGGAGGCCAAGCCCACCCCGGCCGATGGGCATGCGATCCACGTCACGGCTCCGCATCTGATCGACGGAAAGGTCCGCGGCCCCTTCCACCATTACTGCAAGGTCGTCTCCGAGGACCCGTTCATCGAGTGTTTGTTATATGAGACGGAAGATCCCCATGCCAAGCTGATCGGGATTGAGTATATCGTCGCCAAGACCCTGACGCGAGACGAGAAGGTGATCCCGAAGAAAGTCTGGAAAAAGGTGTGGCACGACCATGAGCAGGAAATCGCCACAGGAAATGTCAAGGTGCTCGATCTTCCTCCGGATAAGGCCAAAGAGGTGGCGGACACGGTCGCCAAGACGGACGGGATCATTTTCGCGCTTTGGCCCGAGGGCGCCAAGCTGCCCAACGGCAAGGTCAGCATGGGTCAAATGGTGGGCCACGCTGTGCACGACAAATCATCAAAGAAGGATTGAGGTCGGCCTAGCCGTTTTTCACGAGGCGAGGTGAGCCAAAGCAAGTCGGCCTAAACCCGGACCGTCGAAGCAGGCTTCTCAAATGTGGCTGAGGGAAGCAGAGTTGCCGTGGGGGATTCGGTTGGCCTATCCGAGTCCAGGGGGTTCCCGCTCTTGGGCGCACACAAGAGCACCCCCCTTCCTGCCCGGCCCACGAGGTCATCAGCAGATGCTAGACATCGAGCCAAGAGGTCGTGGGCAGGTTAGGCTTTTCCCCGTCGGTCCGTGAGGTTTGCAGTCTTCTACGCCGCGTGCTTGTCTTTCCCAGCCGGCTTGCCGGATTCCCGTTTCAGCAGGCTTCGAATGCGCTGGGTGGCTGTGGAACCCTTGGCCCGCAGACTCTCCAGCTTCGTCTTGAGC
>FWWM01006328.1_pt1 | contig 25001 bp, 26 predicted proteins | sample 2228351 | NCBI WGS metagenome assembly FWWM01 (sample SAMEA103939774, study PRJEB20133) | metagenome
TGCTTCCAGCATGCGCAGCACTTGCGAGACTGAGAGCCACTCCGGCAAGGATTACGCGCACCCACATGCTAGTAGCCCCCATGACGCATAACGTTCCGGTTTTGCCGCGCGACACGCGTCGGCCAACAACCGGTTGTTAGAACTCACTTTGCACCTCTGCCTTCTCCAACGCCGACATATGGCCACCAAGGTAGCGCGATAGGCGGATCCTGCTCCCGCTCTTGAACGTTAGGGTGTACCAGCTGCACCAATCGTTCAATTCCGCAGACTCTAGGTCTTTCCACCTTTCCTTCTTTTTTCCCGTCCAAGGGGTATAGAACTCAATTCCTTCCTGGTCATAGGTGCCCCGTACGAGCGCAACCTCGCCGAAGCAATAGATTGCCCCAATGCCGAACCCGACGAGAAGAGCGAGCTTGGGCCAAAACTGTTTCTCGGGGTCTGAGAACAATGCTATCCCCGGCAAAACGGCGAATGCGAGGCAGGCAATTGCCAGTAGCCACATGAAGGGACCGAACTTCAATTGCCCTGGAATCGAACACTTACCGACCCGCTTGGCAATGTAAGCAGTAATGGCGACTGCTATCGCACCGCCAATCAGACCGCTAACGATTGCGCTCATACAAGTGAGTTCTAACGTGAAGGTGACGGGCACGTTGCGGCAAGGGGCCGCACGGTGCACGATTCGCAACGGCGCCGTGCGGCCCCTTGCCGCAACGTGTCCGAGTCGACCGACCAGTTAGACGGCAGCGGCGCGCGTTTCATTGCTTCTCGGATTCCCCGCGTGTTATAGGAAATCGCTGTTCCAGAAAGGGAGCAAGGATGAACGCGGCCACGTATACGGCCACGCCATAGAGCGGATTCATGATCCAGTCGAACGAGCGAGCCGGAAGAACGGCGATCGCGTCTGCCGACAGCAAAGCAATGGCGAGGGATAGCGCGGCACCCCCTACCGCAGCGGCATAGAGCGCATAGCGCAGTCGATGAAAAAGGGCCATGGCTTCTGCCGTCTAACGTGGAGGTAAGGGGCTGCGCTTTAGCGCAGTCCCAGCCCGAAGGGCGAACTTGACCGCAGGGTTAGGCCATGCCGCACCTACTGCCGAATTTTGCTCTTTGCCTTTACCCATTCCCTCAACTTCCTAAGTTTTCTCGGTGCTCTTTCAGTCCAAGCAATCTCTGCACCATCTTCAATGTCCTCGTAGATCGGGAGAACCTCCGTCACACCAAGATATTCCCATTGCACGGGAATGCCTTGTGGGCCTCCTTTGTATGGCTTTGAGTTTAGCTTTCCGATTTTCTCAATCTTTGTGTACGCCGCCTCGATAGACGAGGCTTTAACAAGAACAGTATTTTCCCAAGATGCAAACCTAGCCTCTGGGTCATTGCGGTTAGCGTCATCTAGCTCAACAAATCGTAAAAGATACGAACCGACGTACCAACCAACAGGTGACTTGTTCTTATCGTATGTCATGGAGATTCGCGTTGTAGGCCTAACGTTGGAGTTAACCGGCGACCAGCGGAGAGGGCCGGAGCGAAGCGAAGGACCACCGCTGGGCGTCCGTGTCGAATGACCTGTTAGACCGCATTCACCAACTCCCAAGTGCCCCGACCATCCGTCTTAAGGACGACGATGAATACCTGCCCATCGAACGGAGGGCATAAGAATGTGGCGCCCCTTTCTGTTTCGATTAGCGCCTTGCAGGTTTGCCGCGTCGTTTGCATATCCTTAGGGTCGTACTGGAACGAAGCACGGGCGCTGTTCGCTGAGACGTCGTGATACTCATTGATGGAGCGGACCGAGCGTGGAAGACCTGCGGGAACCCAGCCGCGTTCGACCAAGCCAGAGGCGACAAGTGCATCGTACGTCTCGAATCTGGATTCTTGGGTCGTTAGGGCGGAGAGAGCGAAGGTCGCGACCGCAGCCAGACCGAGGGCTGCAAACAGCATGAGGATAGCTAGGCCAAGGCGCTTCATGCGGTTTAACGTAATGTAGACCGCAGGGCGGTGCCGGCCATATCTTGGGCTTGCGGTCTAATCTGGCAGACCCGGCAGGTGTAAGTGCTTGATGGCAAAGAGCTTTCTCCCTGTTTGTTGTTTAGTAGTCACTACTAAAAGTGACCGACAAACCCTGCAGTACTCCTTGGATTCTAGGGAGAGATTGCCCCTGGGCCTATCCCCCAAAGGGGGGATCCAATGTCTGCTTTGGCGCGATGACTCAAATGTCTGCAGTTGGCCGCAAGCCGCCTCCCGCTCAATGCCACCTCAGGCGCCCGCACCCTCACGTCCCGCAGGCGTCGTCGTTCTTCCTGGCGATGTAGAAGCCGTAGCCGAAGTGCGAGCGGTAGCGTTCGTACAGGCTGAGTTCCTGGTCTTCCGCGGCGGCCACAGCGCGGGCGGCCTCGCTGTGGCCATGGGCCGCAAGGAAGGCCGGGATGCGCTGCTGCGTGGGGCGGTAGTAGGCGTCGAGCCAGCAGCGTTCGGGCAGGACGAAGTAGCCGATGGGGGTGTAGCCCTGTCGTTCGAGCACGTCGAGCTTGGCGGACGCCGTGCCGACCTCCGGGTATTCGGCGCGCCAGTGGGCTTCGATCTCGGCAGGGCGGCTGTGCGTCAGCCAGGTGAGCTCGGAGACGGCGAGGATGCCGCCGGGCTTGAGGAAGCGGCGCCAGCTGCGCACGCCCGCTTCGAAGCCGATGTTGTAGATGGCGCCTTCCGACCAGATGGCGTCCAGCGAACCGGGGGCGAAGGTGAGCGCGTCCATGGACGCGGCCTCGGTACGGATGCGCCCGGCGAGGCCGGCCCGGTTGGCGCGCGCCTGCAGCGCGTCGAGAAACTCCGGAAAGAGGTCGACCGCGGCGATGCGGGCGTCGAGTTCACGCGCCAGCACGAGGGTCGAGGCGCCGGTGCCGCAGCCGATGTCGGCGATGCTCAGGCCGGGCATCCCGGCCAGGCCGGACAGCTCGATGGCACGGCGGGTCTCTGCCTCGCCCCCGGGGCCCTGCCGGTCCGCGGGCAGGTGCAGGTCGACCAGCAGCTGCAGATTTTCCAAGACGCCCCCCGTTCCTGTGTTCAGCGGCTGCCGATCTTAGCCGCGCGGGCGCTCAACTCACCCCCGCACTCGTCGCCAGCACCGCCGCCTGCACGCGCGTGCTCACGTCCAGCTTGCGCAGCACGTGCTGCACGTGGATCTTGACCGTGGTCTCGGCGATGCCGAGCTCGGCGCCGATCTCCTTGTTGCTGGCGCCGCGGGCGATGCCGCGCAGGATGTCGCGTTCGCGCGGCGAGAGCTGTTCCAGCAGCGCCTGGGCCGGGCTGGGGGCGGGCGGGGTGGGCGCGGCGGCGGGGCGGCCGCCCTGCAGCGCCGAGACCAGCTTGCCCGTGAGCTGGGTGTCCACCACGCTTTCGCCGCGCATGACGCGGCGGATGGCCGAGGCCAGGGCGTCGCCCTCGATGGTCTTGAGCAGGTAGCCGGCGGCGCCGGCCCGCAGCGCGGCGCTCAGGTCCTCCTCGTCCTCGCTGACGGTGAGCATGAGGATGCGCGCGGCGGGCGCGGCCTCGCGCAGCGCGGGCAGGGCGTCCACGCCGCGCACGCCGGGCAGGTGGTTGTCGAGCAGGATCAGGTCGGGCTGCAGGGCCTGGGCGCGGCGCTGGGCCTCGCCGGCGTCGGCGGCGTCGCCCACCACCTCGAAGGCGCGCTCGTGCGCCAGCAGCGCGATCAGGCCGCGGCGGAACAGGGTGTGGTCGTCGACGACGAGGATGCGGATGGTCTCAGTGGGGGGCATGTTCGAGGCGGGTGGAGGCCGGCGCCGCCGTGGGGGCGGCCGCTGGCCCGCCGGGCTGGGCCGGCAGGGTGAGGATGACCGAGGTGCCGGCGCCGGGCGTGGAGACGACTTCGAGCAGCGCGCCGATGCGCGCGGCGCGTTCGCGCATGATGCGCAGGCCCACGTGGCTCTCGTCGGGGCCGGCGCCCTCGGCGTCGAAGCCGGCGCCGTCGTCGCGCACCTCGAAACGCCACGCGGGCTGCTGCTGCACGTCGAGCCAGACGCGCGCGGCGCGCGCGTGCTTGCGCACGTTGGACAGCGCCTCCTGCACGATGTGCAGCACCTGCACCTGCAGGGCCGGCGCCAGCGGCAGGCCGTGGCCCTGCATCTGCAGCTGGGCCTTGAGGCCGCTTTGCAGCTCGAACTTGTGCAGGGTGGTGACCAGCGCGGTCTCGATGTCCTCGGCGTTGGCGCGGGTGCGGAAGTGCAGCAGCAGCTCGCGCACGTCGCCGTAGCTCTCGCGCACGCCGGCATCGATCTCCTCCAGCACGCGCGCCATGGCCTCGCGGTCGCCCGACTGCAGGGCCGCGCGCATGAGCTGGACCTGGATCTTGAGGAAGGCCAGCGACTGGGCGATGGAGTCGTGCAGCTCGCCGGCGAGCAGCTGGCGTTCCTGCGAGACCGCGGCCTCCTTTTCCAGCGCGTTGAGGCGCAGGTTCTCCATGGCGCCGGCCAGGTGGCTGGTCAGGGCCTCGAGCAGCGAGCGCTCGGAGTCGGAGAGGGTGACGCGGGCATAGAAGAACAGGTCCACCTCGCCCATCAGGCGTGCATGCAGGCGGATCGGGATGTTGACCAGGGTCTCGAAGCCGGCCTGGCGGCACAGGCGCTCGCCCGCGGCGCCCAGCGCATGGATGGGGATCACGCGCAGGCTGTCGGCCGAGGCGGCGGCGCTGCCGCAGTCGCAGTCGCCCTTGTGGATGCAGTGCTCGGCCTCCACCATCTCCACGGGCAGGCCGTCGGCGGCGAGCATGAGGTAGCGGCGGTTGGCCTCGTCGGACCAGCGCAGCGCCACGCCGTCGGCATGGGCGATGCGCCGGATGCTGCGCACGAAGCCCTGCACCAGCTCGTCGAGCGTGGTGGCGCGCGCCACCAGGGCCGTCACCTCGTACAGGCTCTGCAGGCGCTCACCCTTCTGCTCCAGTTCGGCGGTCTTCTCGGCCACCTTGCCCTCAAGGTGGCGGTACATGGACTGCAGGTGCGCGGCCATGTCGTTGAAGCCCTCGGCCAGGGTGCCGAACTCGTCGCTGCTCTCGTGCTGCACCCGGGCGTTGAAGTCGCCGCCCTGGATCTTCTCGATGGCGCGCTTGAGCTGCATGACGGGTTCGAGCACCAGGGCGTGGCCGATGACCAGCAGCACCGCCGCGCCCAGGATCACCAGCACCATCAGCGTGGTCTGCAGCAGGTGCAGGATGGCCGTCCAGCGCGAGATGTGGGCCTCGATGCTGCGCACGAAGGCGTCGATGTGGGTGACGAAGGCGATGGTCTGGTCACGCAGCTGCAGGGGCGCGCGCGCGCCGGCCGGGGCGGCGAGCAGCTGGCGGAAGTCTGCCCAGTCGTCCTCGATGGTGCCGAAGCGCGCCTGCACCGTCTCGTCCCAGGGCACGAACAGCGGGCGCTCGGGGTCGCCGTGGCGCAGCACGGCGACGCTGGCGTCGAACTCCTCGATCAGCGCCGGCAGCTCGTCGGGCCGGCCGGTGCTTGCCGACAGCGCCATGCGGTAGGTCTGCATGCGCATGCGGCCGGCCTCGTTGACGGCGGCGGCGCCGCCGTCGAGCTGCCACGACACCCACAGCGTAGCCGCCGTGGCCAGCAGGGCCAGCAGCAGGAAGGGCGTGCCCACCAGGGCCAGCTTGGCGGCCAGGCTCCAGTGCTTGCGTTGCGTCATGCGGGGCGTGCGGGGTGCTGGGGGAGCGCATAGTGTCCACCAAAAGCCCGGCCGGGCGCCAGCACGGGGCTGCGCGAACCTTGATCTGGATCATGTTTCGCGCCGCGCGTTTTCCTAGACTGGCAGCACGGCGGCGCGTGCCGCCAAGTGGAGGTCATCCATGTACCAGCACATCCTGCTTCCCACCGATGGTTCCGAGACGGCGTTGCGTGCGGTGCGCCAGGGCGCGGCGCTGGCCGCGCGGCTGGGTGCGCGCGTGACGGTGATGACGGCGCTCGAGCATTTCCCGGCCGGCATCATGGCCAGCAGCTACCGCCCGGGCGAGGTGCCGCAGGAGAGCCCGGGCCTGGAGGCCGCGCAGGCGCGGCTGGCGCAGGCCGAGGCCGCGGTGCGCGAGGCCGGCCTGCAGCCGCAGAGCCTGCTGCTGCGCGAGGGGCCGGTCTACCGCGCCATCCTGGAGGCCGCGCAGCAGAGCGGGGCCGACCTGATCGTCATGGGCACGCACGGCATGGGCCTGATGGAGCGCCTGTTCCTGGGCAGCCAGACCCAGCGGGTGCTGGCGCACACGCAGATCCCGGTGCTGACCTTGCGCTAGCTGCGCTGGACCGGCTCGTCGGGCGGGCGCTCAGCCGCGCACGTCGGCCACAGGTTCGGCGCCGAAGTCCTCGCGGGCGAGGTAAGCCAGCACCTTGCGTGCGGCCGTTTCGGGGCTGTCGAGCTGGCCGCCGCTCTTGAGCTGTTCGAAGCGGGAGCGGTCGGGGAAGGCCGCGGCGTCGGCGCCGCGCAGCTGGACCTGCATGTCGGTGTCGATCACGCCGGGGGCGAGCGAGCAGACCCGGGCGCCGTGCGGCTTGCCGGCTTCCTCCAGCGCCACGCAGCGCGTGTACAGGTCCATGCCGGCCTTGGCGGCGCAGTAGGCGGCCTGCGAGGCCATGGGGCGGCGGCCCAGGCCGGAGGAGATGTTGAGCACCTTGCGCGGCACGGCCCAGCCGGCGGTGGCGCCCAGGAAGGCGGCCGTCAGCGCCATGGGCGCTTCGAGGTCGACGCGCAGCGCGCGCGCCAGCTCCTCGGGGGCGATGTCCGAGAGCGGGGCGATGGCCGGGATCACGCCGGCGTTGTTGATGAGGGTGGCGCTCGCATGGTGCCGGCCGGGGCGGGCCAGCCACTCGCGCAGGCGGCCGGCGGCTTCCACGCCCTGCGCCAGGTCCTGCGGCCACTGCTCCAGCGCGCAGCCGCGCTGGGCCGCCTCGGCGGCCAGGGTGTCGTTGACCTGGCGCGAGAGGCACAGCAGCGTGTGCTTCGGCGCCAGCAGCTGGCGCGCCATGGCCAGGCCCATGCCGCGCGAGGCGCCGGTGAGGATGTAGAGATGGGTGTCGCTCATGCGGGGTCTCCGTGCAGTGCGTGTCAGAAAGGCGGCGGGCTCTGCCAGTGCAGGGCCGCGCCGCTGGCGGGATGGGTGAGCGCCAGCTCGCTGGCGTGCAGCAGCAGGCGCGGGCTGCGGGCCTGGTCTTCGGCACCGGCATAGAGCGGGTCGCCCAGGATGGGGTGGCCGATGGACTGCAGGTGCACGCGCAGCTGGTGGGTGCGGCCGGTCACGGGCTCGAGTTCCAGCCGGGTCTGCGGCCGGCCCAGGGCGTCGGTCTCGCGGGCCAGCACACGCCAGCGCGTGAGGCTGGGCTTGCCCGCAGGCGTGACGATCTGGCGCGGGCGGTTCGGCCAGTCGGTGCGCAGGGGCTGATCGATCTCGCCGCTGTCCTGCCCCACATGGCCGGCCACGACGGCGATGTAGCGCTTGTGCACGCGGCGCAACTCGAAGGCCATGCCCAGCGCCCGCCGCATGTCGGCACCGCGCGCCATGAGCAGCAGGCCCGAGGTGGCCATGTCCAGCCGGTGCACGATGAGGGCGTCGGGCCACTGCGCCTGGGCGCGCGCGCTGGCGCAGTCCTGGTTGACGATGCCACGGCCGGGAACGGAGAGCAGGCCCGCGGGCTTGTCCAGCACCAGCAGGGCCTCGTCGGCGTGCAGGCAGGGCAGCGCCGCCCGGGCGATGCCGGCGGCGCCCTCAGTGCTTGCGCTCACCTTCGATCAGGCGCTGCACGGTGTCGCACAGCTCGGACACGTCGTTGGGTTTATGGAACAGCGCGCGCGCACCGGCGGCGCGCGCGCTGGTCTCGATCTCGGGCGTGACGTAGCCCGAGGCCAGGGCCATGGGCAGGTCGGGGCGGATCTGGCGCGCTTCCTTGAGCAGGTCCACGCCGCTGAAGCCGGGCATGTTGTAGTCGGTCACCAGCAGGTCGTACTCCTGCGGCTGCTCGCGCAGCGCGGCCAGGGCCTCCTGTGGCTCGGTGTAGGCGCTGACCTTGAAGCCGCGCCGGCCCAGCACGCGCTTGATGAGGAAGGACAGGGCCTGGTCGTCGTCCACGTACATGACGTGGTGGCCGAAGCCCATGGCGGTCTGCAGCCGCGTGGGTTCGGGCGGCGCGGCCACCACGCCGGCCTCGGCCGCGGGGAAGTAGAGCGTGAACACGCTGCCTTCGCCCTTGACGCTGCTGACGTCCACCGTGCCCAGGTGGGTGCGCATGACGCCGTGCACCACGGCCAGGCCCAGGCCCGTGCCCTGGCCCACGGGCTTGGTGGTATAGAAGGGCTCGAAGATGCGCTCCAGCGTCTCGGGGTCCATGCCGCTGCCGTTGTCGCGCACGGCCAGCGTCACGTAGCGGCCCGGGGGCAGGCGCAGGCGCTGGCATTCGGCCTCTTCGGGGCTGTGGCTGTCGAGCTCGATGCGCACCGTGCCGCGCGCGCTGCCGATGGCGTGGATGGCGTTGGTGCACAGGTTGATCAGCGCCTGCTCGACCTGGGTGGTGTCGGCCAGCACGGGCGGCGTGCGGCCCAGCCTGACCTGCAGCTTGACGCTGGGCGGCAGCGTGACCTTCATCAGGCGCACGGCGTCGTGCACCACCTCGGCGAGCTGGATGGGGTGGCGCGTGGGCGTCTCGTTGCGGCTGAAGGTCAGGATCTGGCGCACCAGGTCGCGCCCGCGCCGGCCGGCCTTCTCGATCTCGGCCAGGCTGACCTGCACGGGCGAGTCGGCGCCGGCGTCCTGGCGCGCGAGCGAGACGTTGCCCAGGATGGCGCCCAGCAGGTTGTTGAAGTCGTGCGCGATGCCGCCGGCCATGGTGCCGATGGCCTGCATCTTGTGCGCCTCCAGCAGCTGGGCCTCCATCTGCTTGCGCGCAGTCAGGTCGCGCGCGAAGACGGTGGTGATGCGGCCTTCGGGCTGCGGCTCGCAGGAGACGCTGACCTCCAGCGCCAGCGGGCTGCCGTCGGCGGTGCGGCCGCTGACCTCGCCCAGCGTGGCCTGGGTCGAGACGCGGGTGGCGGCGATGGCGGCGATGGCCTCGGGCAGGAAGCGCGCCAGCGGCGTGTGCAGCGCCTGCGCCGGCGGGCACTGGAAGAGGGCGGCGGCGGCGGGGTTGAAGACGGTGATGCGCTGCTCGTCGTCGACGCACAGGATGGCGTCGAGCGAGGAGTTGATGATGGCGGCCAGCCGGTTCTCGGACAGGCGCAGTTCCTCGTTGCGCTGCTGCAGCGCCAGCGCGCTTTCCTGCAGCGCGCGGCGGCGTTCCTGCAGCGCGCGGCGCTCGGTCAGCAGCGGGCCCTGGTCGATGATGGCGCAGATGAAGTGCGTGAGGTCCTTCTGCTGCGAGTACTGGATGCGCGCGATGTGCAGGTCGCCGGTGAAGCGCGATTCGAGGCCGCTGGAGAAGACGACCTCGTTGGTGTCGCTGTGGCCGTGGAGCTTGGCCTCGTCGAGCGCGTGCTGCACGCGCTCCACGTGGTCCGGGGTCACCAGCGGCAGCAGGAAGTTGAGCGGCGGGTCCGATTCCTTGGGGCGGAACAGACGCAGCGCCATGGCGTTGCTCTGCTCGACCATGCCGCCCTCGTCCACCACCATGAGCGCCAGCGGGACGTTGGAGAACAGCGACTCGAAGCGCTCGGAGGCACCCTCGGCGGCGATGCGGCTGAACTCGAGCGCGCTGTTGCGTGCCTCCAGCTCGGCCTGGTAGGCGCGCAGGTCGTCGATCAGCTGGGGCAGGACGCGGCGCGGGCTCATCGGGGTGCAGGCAGCGGGTGCACCGGTGCTATTCGCGGGACTTGTTGCTGAACCAGAAGGTGACGATGGGGGCCGTCGGGTCGTCGAAGGAGGCGCCCAAGGCCATCTCGCCCTTGTCGAGCAGCACGCATTCCTGGCGGCGCAGCGAGATCACCGACTGCGAGCCGGCAAAGCGTACCCAGGTGCCGTAGCTGCTGACGTCGGAGAGCACGAACATGTCGCCGCGGCGGTCGAGCCGCGCGTGCAGGCGCGAGACGCGGGGATCGAGCACGGCGAAGTGGGTGTCGTTGCCGCGGCCCAGGAAGACCGGCATGTCGTCGGCGTCGAACAGGGTCCGGGTGTCGCGCCAGGTCAGCTCGATGGTGCTGGGCAGGCGGCTGCTGGGCGCGCCCAGGGTCTCCAGCCCGGCCTGCATGGTGAGGAATTCGGAGGTGGTCTCGCGCAGCCAGTCGATCCGGTAGACCGGGGCGGGCTCGCTCTTGCCGCGGATGTCCATGGGGCCGAGGTTGCGCCAGCGGATCTCGTCGTCCGGCGGCAGGTCGTCGATCACCCGCTCGGAGGCGAAGATCTGGTCGGCCCCGGAGAGGTCGCTCAGGCGCGAGGCCACGTTGACCGCGTCGCCGAAGCAGTCGCCGTCCTGCTCCACCACCTCGCCGCGCGCCATGCCGACCTTGATCTTCATCTTGGTGCTGCCGGGCAGGGCGGCGCTGCGTTCGCGGTGCATGCGCTGCATCTCGATCATGGCCAGCACCGCGGCGTGGTTGTCGGCAAAGGACATCAGCACGCCGTCGCCCAGGTACTTGATGACGCGCCCGCTGCGCGCCGTGCACAGCTTGCCGATCCACTGCGTGGAGCGGGTCACCAGCTCGGCCGCCCTGGCATTGCCCAGTGCCTCGAAGAGGCCGGTGCTACCGGTCAGGTCGGCAAAGACGATGGTGAGGGTGGCCATGTAGGAAAGGGACGGAGGCAGTCTGCTGGCAGGTGGTCTTGCGGCCTATTATCACCGGGCTGCAGGGGCCGGGCCCGCCGGGCGTGGCGCAGCTGCAACCCGCAGGCCGGCGTGTCTCCTGCAGGTCCCCGGCCGCGGGGACTGTGTGTAATATGTGTGCAGGGCCGGGGCCTTTGCCTGGGCAAGAGGGTGGGAGCACACATGGGAATCGATCCGGCCATCGTCCAGAACGCCGCCGAACTGATGCGCGCCGAGGTGCTGCCGCGCGGTGGTGCCGCCCCCACGCTCAAGCTCGACCCGGTCATCATCCAGAAGATCGCCCAGAAGGTGCCGATCTTCGCCGGCATGAGCCAGCCGCTGCTGCTCAAGACCCTGGCCACCGGCGAGCACTTCACCGTCAAGGCCGGCGAATCGGTCTTCCGCGAGGGCGACATGGGCAACTCCTTCTACGTGCTGATCGCCGGTGACGTGGCGGTGGAGAAGCTGCGCGAGGGCAAGGCGGTGGAACTGGCCCGCCTGGGGCCGGGTGAATGCATCGGTGAGATGGCCCTCGTGGGCAACGACGTGCGCTCGGCCACGGTGCGGGCCCTGGGCCACGTGGTGGCCATGCGCTTTTACCGCGAGCTCATCGACGCCACGCCCGAGAGCGCCTCCATCATCTACCGCAACATCGCCCGCATCCTGGCCGCGCGCCTGGGTGAATCCAGCCTGCAGCTCGCTGGCCTGGTGCGGCGCGAGGCCGCCCGGGGCGGCTAGCCTTTCCACTGCTCCAGCAGGCGTGGGATCTCCGCCAGGTCCTGCACCGGCGTCACGCCCTCGATGTCACGGCGCCGCAGCGCGGGGTGGCTGCCGCCGGCCCAGATCTGCATGCCAGCGGGCAGGCGGCTGCGCAGTTCCTGCAGGTCGCGCAGCAGCTGCTGCGCGTTCAGGCTGGCGCTGAAGCTCAGGCCCACGATGTGCACCCGGTTGGCCTGCGCGGCCTGCACGATCTCCTGGATCGGGGTCTGCGTGCCCAGCGAGACGCACTCGCACCCTTCTACCAGCAGCAGGGTCTCGGCCATCAGCAGGCCCAGCGCATGCGGCTCCTGCGGGAAGGTGGTCAGCAGCACGCGCGGGCGCCCGGGCTGCGGCGCCGCGGCCGAGCCGCCAAGCGCGCTGCGCAGCACGGCGATCACGCTCTCGGTGTACATGTGTTCCTCGAACACCTGGATCTCGCCGCGCACCCAGGCCTCGCCCACCAGCACGTTCAGCGGCGCCAGCATCTCGTTGACGAAGCGCGCCAGTCCCAGGCGCAGCGCGGCCTGGCTCAGGGTGCGGCGCAGCTCCAGCACCTCGTGGCGTCGCAGCAGGGCCAGCACGGCCAGCAGCTCGGGACTGGCCTGGGCCGCGGGGGCGGCCGGCGCGGCCTGCTGCACCAGGGCCTGCAGCTCGGCCACGGGCAGCGGCACCACCCGGCCCGGGCGCTGCCCGCTGTTGAGCAGGCGCGCGATCAGGCGCAGCCGCTCCACCTGCTCGGGCGGGTACAGCCGCTCGTCGAAGGCGTCGCGCACGGGCTGCGGAAAACCATAGCGGCGCTCCCACACGCGCAGCGTGTCCTTGGACAGGCCGGTGTCACGCTCCACGGCGGCGATCGGCAGAGGCTGCGGCGGCTGGGGTGGGGTGGGCGCCAAGGGCGCTCCTTCAATGGTTGACATTTCCAAGGGGTTTTAGCCGTATCTGATTGTTTGTCTAGGACAAGACATCATAATGAAGCCGTTAAGTCGAATACTAACCGTTTAAAAGACGTTTTGTCCATGTCAAATACTCAGACCCGCTCACCGGCCCGGGTTTGAACGCAGCCCCGACAGGTCCTGGCCGGCCCCGGAAACACAGCAAGCATGAAGATCGCCATTGTCGGTTCAGGAATCTCCGGTCTGGCCGTCGCCCACGGGCTGCGCGGGCAGGCCGCGCTCACGCTGTTCGAGGCGGGCGACTACTTCGGCGGCCACACCCACACCGTGGACGTGACCCTGCCCACCGCGCAGGGCCCGCGCACCTGGGGCGTGGACACCGGCTTCCTCGTGTTCAACGAGCGCACCTACCCCAACCTGATCCGCCTGCTGGACGAGCTGGGCGTGGCCACCGCGAAGACCGACATGTCCTTCTCGGTCCAGGCCGCGCTGGCCGGCGGCCGCACGCTGGAGTGGAACGGCGCCGACCTCGACACCGTGTTCGCGCAGCGCCGCAACCTGCTGAACTGGCGCTTCCTGCGCATGCTGCGCGAGGTGCTGCGCTTCAACCGCCTGGCCACCGCGCTGGCCGAGGCCGGCGCCGACGCCAGCGCCGAGATGGTGCAGCCCCTGGGCCAGTGGCTCGATGCCCATGGCTTCGGCACCGAATTCCGCGACTGGTACTTCCTGCCCATGATGGCCTGCATCTGGAGCTGCCCCACGGCGCAGATGCTGCAGTTCCCGGTCTCGACCATGATCCGCTTCTGCCACAACCACGGCCTCATCCAGGTCAACGGCCGCCCGCAGTGGTGGACGGTCACGGGCGGGGCGCGCCATTACGTGGAGAAGATCGTCGCGGGCATCCCCGACCGGCGCCTGAACACCCCCGTGCGAGCCATCGAGCGCGACGCGCGCGGCGTCACCGTGCACACTGACCGGGGCGCCGAGCGCTTCGACCACGTGGTGCTGGCCACCCACTCCGACCAGGCGCTGGCCCTGCTGCGCCAGCCCACGGCCGACGAGCGCCGCGTGCTGGGCGCCATCCGCTACCAGCCCAACCGCGCCGTGCTGCACACCGACGCCTCGGTGCTGCCGGCCAGCCGGCGTGCCTGGGCGGCCTGGAACTACGAGCGCGCGGCCAGCGCGGCGCAGGAGGACCAGCGCGTGTGCCTGCACTACCTGCTCAACAAGCTGCAGCCGCTGCCCTTCGGGCAGCCGGTGGTGGTCTCGCTCAACCCCCTGCGCGAGATCGACCCGCAGCACGTGCTGGGCGACTACGCCTACGCCCACCCGGTCTTCGACGTGCCCGCCATCCGCGCCCAGGGCGAACTGCCCGCGCTGCAGGGGCAGCACCACACCTGGTACTGCGGTGCCTGGACCGGCTATGGCTTCCACGAGGACGGCCTGAAGTCCGGCCTGGCCATCGTGCAGCAGCTGCTCCGCCGCCTGCAGTACCGGGAGGCTGCATGAACCCCGCCCGGCCGCCCGAAGGGGTTCATACCGCAGTGCGCAGCACGGAGGTTGCTTCATGAACCATGCGGTGCCCCTGCTCGGCACCGGCCAGGTGCGCCACACCCGGCTGCGCCCGGCGCGGCACGCCTTTGCCTATCCCACCTTCTTCCTCATGCTGCCGCTGCGCGCCATGCGCGCCCACGGCAGCGGGGCGCTGGCGTACAACCGCGCGGGCTGGCTGAGCTTTCACGATGCCGACCACGGCGACGGCCGCGGCCCGCAGCAGGGCGGGGCGCTGGCCTGGCTGGAGGAGCTGCTGGCGCGCGAAGGCGTGGCCGATGCCGACGGCGAGATCTGGCTGCACTGCTACCCGCGCGTGCTGGGCTACACCTTCAAGCCCGTGAGCTTCTGGTACTGCCACCGCGCCGACGGCACGCTGCGCGCCATCGTGGCCGAGGTCAACAACACCTTCGGCGAGCGCCACTGCTACCTGCTTGACGCCCCGCGCTACGGCCAGGAACTGCGCGCCACCAAGGTCTTCCATGTCTCGCCCTTCTGCCGCGTCGAGGGCGAGTACGCCTTCCGCTTCCTGCGCACCGAGCGCGCCGGCGTGCCGCAGACCGTGGTGCGCGTGGACCTGCACGATGCCCAGGGCGCGCTGCTGCAGACCAGCGTGAGCGGCGTGCTGCAGCCCCTGAGCGCGGCGGCCGCGCGGCGCGTGCTGCTGGGCCAGCCGCTCATGACGCTGGCGCTGATCGCGCGCATCCACTGGCAGGCGCTGCGCCTGTGGGCCAAGCGCGTGCCCTTCTTCCGCAAGCCGGTCCCGCCGGCCGAGTTCGTCACCCGTTCCACCCCCACCTGAGTCCGCGATGAACACCCGCACCGCCCCTCCCTTCGCGCTGCCGCGCAGCGCCCCTGCCCGAGCCAAGACCGTGCTGCGCCTGCTGCAGCGCCTGCGCCATGGCACGCTGACCCTGCAGCTGCCCGACGGCGAGGTGCAGCAGTTCGGCGCCGGCGGCCAGCCCGCGGCCTCGATCACGCTGCACAACTGGAACGTGTTCGGCGCGGCCATGAAGTCCGGCGACATCGGCTTTGCCGAGAGCTACATGGCCGGCGACTGGAGCACCCCGCAGCTGGCCGACCTGCTGCGCCTGCTGATCCGCAACCGCCAGGAACTCGAGGAGCTGGTCTACGGCCACTGGCTCGGCGGCCTCGTCTACCGCCTGCGCCACCTCCTGCACCGCAACACCCGCGCCAACAGCCGCAAGAACATCCACGCCCACTACGACCTGGGCAACGACTTCTACCGCCTGTGGCTGGACCCGACCATGAACTACTCCTCGGCCTGGTTCGAGGGCCGGCTCGACGGCGACATGGTCACCGCGCAGCATGCCAAGGTGCGCCGCGCGCTGCGCCTGGCCGGCGTGCAGCCCGGCCACCGCGTGCTGGAGATCGGCTGCGGCTGGGGCGCGCTGGCCGAGAAGGCCGTCACCGAGTTCGGCGCCCGCCTGACCGGCGTGACGCTGAGCACCGAGCAGCTGGCCTGGGGCCAGGAACGACTCGCGAACCTCGGGCCCGAGGCAGCCGCGCGCGCCGAGCTGCGCCTGCAGGACTACCGCGACATCGCCGACGAACCCTTCGATGCCATCTGCTCCATCGAGATGGTCGAGGCCGTGGGCCGCGAGTACTGGCCCACCTACTTCCAGAGCGTGGCACGCCTGCTCAAGAGCGGCGGGCGGGCCTGCATCCAGAGCATCGTGATCGACGACCGCCTGTTCGCGCGCTACCTGAAGTCCAGCGACTTCATCCAGCAGTACATCTTCCCGGGCGGCTGCCTGCCGTCGCCCTCGGAGTTCCGCAGCCAGGCCGCCGCCGCCGGCCTGAGGGTGGTGGACGAACTCTCCTTCGGCCCCGACTACGCCGAGACGCTGCGCCGCTGGCGCCATCAGTTCCTGGCCGAGCGCGCCCGCATCCTGCCCCTGGGTTTTGACGAAAGGTTCATGCGACTATGGGAGTTCTATCTCGCCTACTGCGAAGCGGCCTTCGACGAGGGCAACACCGACGTGGTGCAGTTCACGCTACAAAAAGCATAGCGATCGTGCTGTCCCTCGTGCTGGGGGCCGGGCCTGTGGCCGCCACAGCCAGCGCCGCCGCGCCCGTGCCGGCGGAAGAACTGGCGCAGCCGCGCCTGGCCGGCCAGGCGCGCTTCAGCTTCTGGGGCTTCGATGTCTACGAGGCCCGGCTGTGGGTCGAGCCCGGCTTCAGCGCCGCCGCGCTGGCCGGCCAGCGCTATGCGCTGGAGCTGACCTACCAGCGCAGCTTCAAGGGCCGCGCGATCGCCGAGCGCTCCATCGACGAGATGCGCCGCATCGGCAGCTTCAGCGAGGCCCAGGCCCAGGCCTGGCTGCAGGCCATGGCGGCGGCCTTCCCGGACGTGGCCGCCGGCGACCGCCTGACCGGCATCCACCTGCCGGGGCAGGGCGCGCGCTTCCTGGCCAACGGCCGGCTGCGCGCGGAGATCGCCGACCCCGAGTTCGCGCGCCTGTTCTTCGGCATCTGGCTGTCCGAGCGCACGGCCGAGCCGCGCCAGCGCCAGGCGCTGCTGGGGCTGGCGACCACCACGGCTGCCAACTAGGGCCTGCATGACCCCCACCTCCCACCTGAGCGTTTCGCAGGGCCTGCGCTACGGCCTGCTCGGCCTGCCGCTGGCCTTCGTCGCGCTGCCGCTGTACGTGCTGCTGCCCAACCACTACGCGCGCGAGTTCGGCGTGCCGCTGGCCGCGCTGGGCGCGGTGCTGCTGGGCACGCGCCTGCTCGATGCCCTGGTCGACCCGCTGCTGGGGCGCTGGAGCGATGCGCGCTGGCGCCGCTCGGCCACGGCGCTGCAGGCCTGGGCCGGGGCGGCCTGCGTGCTCATGGCCGCGGGCTTCGCGCTGCTGTTCTTTCCCCCCGTGCGCGAGACCGCCCCCCTGCTGGCGCTCAGCGCGCTGCTGCTGTTCCTGACCTACGCGAGCTTCAGCGCAGCCATGATCGCGCACCAGTCCTGGGGCGCGCTGCTCGGCGGCGACGCGCCCTACCAGAGCCGCGTGGTGGCCTGGCGCGAGGGCCTGGGCCTGGTCGGCGTGCTGCTGGCCTCGGTGGTGCCGGTGCTGCTGGGGCTGGGCGCCATGGTCGCCCTGTTCTGGGCCGCGCTGCTGGCGGGCTGGCTGGCCTGGCGCCGCGCGCCGCAGCCGGCGGTCGCCCCGGCGGCCGGGGCCGGGAGCGGGGCCGTCAGCCTGTGGCTGCCCCTGCGCCGCAGTGCCTTCCGCCGCCTGCTCGCGGTCTTCCTCTTCAACGGCATCGCCAGCGCGGTGCCGGCCACGCTGGTGCTGTTCTTCGTGCAGGACCGGCTGCAGGCGCCGCAGGCGCTCGAGCCCGTGTTCCTGGGCAGCTACTTCCTGTGTGCGGCGCTGTCCATGCCGCTGTGGCTGCGCGCCGTGCGCCACTTCGGGCTGGCTCGCAGCTGGCTCGCGGGCATGCTGCTGGCGGTGGCGGTGTTCGTCTGGGCCGCCACGCTGGGCGCCGGCGATGCGCTGCTCTTCGTGGGCGTGTGCGTGCTCTCGGGCCTGGCGCTGGGTGCCGACCTGGTCATGCCGGGCGCCATGCTGGCCGGCCTGATGGCGCGCCACGGCGACCTGGGGCAGACCCAGGGCGCCTACTACGGCTGGTGGAACTTCGCCACCAAGCTCAACCTCGCGCTGGCCGCGGGGCTGGCGCTGCCGCTGCTGGCGCTGGCCGGCTACGAACCCGGCACGCGCGAGCCCGGCGGCCTGCTGGCCCTGACCGCCGCCTACTGCCTGCTGCCCTGCGCGCTCAAGCTCGTCGCCGCCGCGCTGCTGCATTTCTTCTTCATCCGCCGTCCGAAAGGAAATCCATGAAACGACGTCTCCTGCTTGCCGGCGCCGGTGCGCTGGGCCTGACCACGCTGGGCGGCTGCGCCTCGCCCAAGATCGCCGACTACGCGGGCGAAAAGCCGCTGCTGGACCTGCGCCGCTACTTCAACGGCACGGTCGACGCCTGGGGGGTCTTCACCGACCGCTCGGGCAAGGTGGCCCGCCGCTTCACCGTGGTCATGAACTGCAGCTGGAGCGGCGAGAGCGGGCGCGAGGTCGGTGTGCTCGACGAGGATTTCGTCTACTCCGACGGCAGCACGCAAAAACGCATCTGGACGCTGCGGCGCGAGCCCGGCGAGGGCGGGCAGGGCCGCTACACCGGCACCGCCGCCGACGTGGTGGGCACGGCGCGCGGCGAGGAGCGCGGCAACGCCTTCTACTGGGCCTACGACCTGGACCTGCCGGTGGACGGCCGCAATATCCAGGTGCACTTCGAGGACTGGATGTACCTGATGGACGAGCGCGTCATGCTCAACCGCGCCACCATGAGCAAGTGGGGCATCTATCTCGGCGAGGTCACGCTGGCCTTCTCGAAACGCTGAGGCAGGACGCGCGATGGCCTTCAATCCCCCGCAGACGCAATGGGCCGGCAAGTCGGCCTGGCTGGTCGGCGCCTCCAGCGGCATCGGCCGCGCCGTGGCCGATGCGCTGCACGCGCAGGGCGCCACGGTCTACGTCTCCGCGCGCAACGCCGCGGCGCTGGACGCCTGGGTGGCGCAGCACCCGGGCCTCGATGCCCAGGGCCGTGCGCGCGCCGTGGCGCTGCCGCTGGACGTGAGCGATGCGGCCGTGGTGCAGGCCGCGGCGCGCAGCGTCGAAGCGCGTGCACCGATCGACCTGGTGCTCTACTGCGCCGGCCACTACCGCGCCCTGCGCGCCGAGGCCTTCGACCTGGCCGAGATGCTCAAGCACCAGCAGATCAACTACGTGGGCGCGCTGCACGTGCTCGACGCCGTGCTGCCGGCCCTGCGCGCGCATGCCGCCGCGGGCGGCAGCGCCCACCTGAGCCTCATCAGCAGCGTGGCCGGCTACCGCGGCCTGCCCAACGGCCTGGCCTACGGGCCCACCAAGGCCGCGCTCACCAACCTGGCCGAGACCCTGTACCTGGACCTGCAGGCGCACGGCGTGGGCGTGAGCGTGGTCAACCCCGGCTTCGTCGAGACGCCGCTGACCGCGCAGAATACCTTCCGCATGCCCGCGCTCATCACGCCCGGGGAGGCGGCGCGCGCCATGCTCGCGGGCTGGGCGCGCGGCGACTTCGAGATCCACTACCCGCGGCGCTTCACGCGCTGGCTCAAGCTGCTGCGCCTGCTGCCCTATCGCCTGTACTTCCCGCTGGTGCGCAGGTTCACCGGCCTGTGACCTTCCGAACGGAGACTGCCATGCCCCACGCCGCCGAGACCATCGCCGCCTACTTCGAGACCCTCACGCCCGGGAGCCTGGCGCGCCTGGGCGAGGTCTACACCGACGACGCCGTCTTCAAGGACCCGTTCAACGAGGTGCGCGGCGTGCCGGCCATCCAGGGCATCTTCCGCCACATGTACGAGAACCTGCACGCGCCGCGCTTCGTCGTCACGGGCCGCGTGGCCGACGGCGCGCAGGTCTTCCTGACCTGGGACTTCCGCTTCCGCTTCCGCAGGTTCAGCCCCGGGGTCGAGCAGGTGATCCGCGGCGCCAGCCACCTGCAGCTCGCCGCCGACGGCCGCATCTGCTCGCACCGCGACTACTGGGACGCGGCCGAAGAGCTGTACGAGAAGCTGCCCGTGGTGGGCGGGCTGATGCGCTGGCTGAAGCGGCGCGCCAATTCCTGATCCGCGGATCAGCCAAACAGCGACTCGAAGCCGTCCTCGGGCTCGAAGCGCCGCCCCGCGTAGCGCAGCCGCGTGGGGCCGGGCAGGGCGCGCTCGCGCACGCTGTGGCGCGGGTCGCCGGGGTAGCAGAGCACGCGCGTGCCCTGCGCGTCGTCGTAGGGCTCGGGCTCCACGCGCGCCGGCGGGCGGCTGCGCGCCTCGGCCAGCACGCCGGCCACGCTGGCGTGGCGCGCCAGGTGCGCCAGGCTCATGATCTGCGGCGGCGCCAGGTCGATGCGGCCGTCGCGGTACTGCTCCAGCGCCGCGCGCGGCGGCAGCCAGACGCTCTCGGTCACCTCATGGTCGTCGTGGCCGGCGGTCTGCTGCGCGGGCACGGCGGCGACGAAGAAGCGGGTGTCGAAGCGCTTGCTGCTGACCGAGGCCATCTTCGGCGTCACCCAGCGCGACCAGGGCTGCACGCTGTGCGTGTCCAGCCGCAGGTTCATGTTTGCCAGCACGTCGGCAAAGCCGTGGCCCGCGCGCAGCAGCGCCGTGGCCTGCGCCACCTGCGCGGGCGAGGCGCCGTGCGCGTACAGCACGCCCGACTCCTCGAAGGCCTCGCGCAGCGCCGCCACGTAGCAGCGCGCGGCCAGCTCGGCGGGCGTCCCCGGCTCGCCCAGCGCGGCGTGCAGGGCGGCTACCGGCTGGTCGAGCCGGGGGACCAGTGCCGCATCTTCGGCGTCGATCTTGCCGCCGGGGAAGACGTAGGCGCCGCCCAGCACCTCCGAATTGCCGTGGCGCCGCACCAGGAAGACTTCCAGCCCGCCGGGCGCGTCGCGCAGCATGACCACGGTGGCGGCGTCGCGCGGCGGGGTGTCGATGACGGTGCGGTTGAGTTCCATGTGTCCGTTCGGTGACGGGAAGTGTCACGCCCGTCCGATAAGATTTGAGCACATATCGTTCGTCACACAGGAGACAGCATGATCGACTTCAAGGGCCGCGTGGCCATCGTCACCGGTGCCGGCGGGGGCCTGGGCCGGCAGCACGCGCTGGCGCTCGCGCAGCGCGGCGCGAAGGTCGTGGTCAACGACCTGGGCGGCGCGCGCGACGGCTCGGGCGGCTCGGCCAGCGCCGCGCAGGCCGTGGTCGACGAGATCCGCGCCGCCGGCGGCGAGGCCATCGCCAACGCCGCGTCCGTGACCGACTTCGACGCCGTGCAGGCCATGGTGCAGCAGGCCGTGGACGCCTGGGGCCGGGTGGACATCCTCGTCAACAACGCCGGCATCCTGCGCGACAAGACCTTCGCCAAGATGGACCTGGCCGACTTCCGCCTCGTGCTGGATGTGCACCTCATGGGCGCCGTGCACTGCTGCAAGGCCGTGTGGCCCATCATGACCGCGCAGAAATACGGCCGCATCGTCATGACCACCTCGTCCAGCGGCCTGTACGGCAACTTCGGGCAGAGCAACTACGGCGCGGCCAAGCTGGCCCTCGTGGGCCTGATGCAGACCCTGGCGCTCGAAGGCGCCAAGCACGACATCCGCGTCAACAGCCTGGCGCCCACGGCCGCCACGCGCATGACCGAGGACCTCATGCCCGCCGAGGTGCTGCGCGCGCTGCAGCCCGAGGCCGTGGTGCCCGCCATGCTCGTGCTCGCCAGCGAGGGAGCCCCCACGCGCACCACGCTGTGCGCGGGTGCCGGCAGCGTGGAGGCCGCGCACATCACGCTGACCCAGGGCGCCTGGATCGGCCTGGACGAGAGTGCCGACGTGCGCCTGCTGCAGAGCCTGGAGCAGGTCACCGACCGCACCCACGACATGGTGCCGGGCAGCGGCAGCGCCCAGGGGCAGCACGAGGTGGGGCGGGCGATGGCGATGCTGGGCCAGGGCTGAGCCTGCCGGGCGCAGGAACAGGGCCCGGCTCGGCGGGGCACTGCTCATCGGAGGCGGCCGTGGTCGACTCCGCCGTCTGCCAGCCTGTCCCGGGCCGGGGCCTACACCGTGTCACCGGAGCCGGCTGCCGGCGATGCGGGACCGGATGGCCGCTCGCTGGCCGGCGCCACGGCTGCGGCAGGCTCGTACAGCTTGGCCCGGACGAGCGACTCGATCATCCGCCCGCTCGCCCGGTTGAGTGCGCCGTCGCTGGCCAGGTCTTCCTTGGCCTGCGCATATTTCCCGTCCTTGATCTTCTGCACGATTTCGGCTGCCGCGCGGTGGAATGCATCGTGTGCTTCCTGCACCTCGGCACGCCGTTCAGCGGGCATCAACCTGTAGCCTTCGTGGTCCAGCCAGTCGCCAAAGCGGCAGCGATGACTGTCCCCGACGGCTTCCATATCAAAGGAGGCCTTGCCGACGAGGAAGTCCTTGAAGCGCTTGCGCCACGCAGCATGCGCCGTCAACGCCTGCTCGATCTCCGCCTTCATGCTCATGATCTGGTCTCTTGTTTCCGTCGCTGACAGGGACGAATCTTCATCAATGGCGCGGGCCTGTCAAGCGGAACTGGCCGTCCCGGCCCGGACAGGCGTCGTGCGGCGCCCGGACACGGGTACCTGAATACCCGACCGGGGCGCCGATGCGGGTCTTGTTCAGCAAGACATGCTCCAGCCGGCGGCACCCGCCAGTGTGACATGCACCAATACCGTGGCCCGGAACATGGCCTGGAAGCGTGGCTTGCCCGTCTTGTGCCGCAGGCGGCGCTGCGCGAGCAGCGCGCCGGGCCAGCCGCCGAGCAGGGACAGCAGGTGCAGGGTGCGTTCGGGTACGCGGCGCCGGCGGCGGCGGGCGGCGGCCTTGTCCACGGCGTAGGCCGCATAGGCCAGCAGGCTCATGCCGCCGTAGCCCAGTGCGGCGAGGAAAAGCAGGGTCATGGCTGCATTCTCCGCCTGCGGGCGATGCCGCCGCGGCGTGGCCGGGGCGGGATATCCCTGCCCGGCAGGGTGTACCCGTCCGTGCTATGGTCCGGGTCCGATTAAAAATACAAGACACGCCCATGAACACTGTGCATGAGGATGCGGGCACACGTCTGGGGGCCCTCACGGCCGAGCGGCTGCTGGGCATCCGACGCGGCATCGAGAAGGAGAGCCTGCGCGCGCTGCCCGACGGCACGCTGGCGCTCACCCCGCATCCCGCCGCGCTGGGCTCGGCGCTCACGCACCCGCACATCACCACCGACTACTCCGAGTCGCAGCTCGAGCTCATCACCGGCGTGCACGCCGGCGTGCAGGACTGCCTGGACGAGCTCACCGAGATCCACCAGTACACCTACCGCACGCTGCGCGAGGCCGGCGACGAGATGCTCTGGGTCTCCAGCATGCCCTGCGGCCTGCCCACCGACGAGACCATCCCGCTGGGGCGCTACGGTTCCTCCAACATCGGGCGCGCCAAGAGCGTCTACCGCATGGGCCTGGGGCACCGCTACGGCCGGCGCATGCAGACCATCTCGGGCATCCACTACAACTGGTCGCTGCCCGGCGTGAGCAACGCGCAGTACTTCGCGCTGATCCGCAACTTCCGCCGCCACGCCTTCCTGCTGCTCTACCTCTTCGGCGCCTCGCCGGCGGTGTGCTCCACCTTCGTCGAGGGGCGGCCGCACGAGCTGCAATCGCTCGGCGGGCGCGCGCTGTACATGCCGCACGGCACCTCGCTGCGCATGGGCCGCCTGGGCTACCAGAGCGACGCGCAGGCCTCGCTGGCCGTGAGCTACAACAGCCTGGAGGGCTATGCCGCCTCGCTGCACGACGCGCTCACGCGGCCCTGGCCGGCCTATGAGGCGCTGGGCATCCTCAACCCCGGCGGCGATTACATCCAGCTCGCCACCAGCCTGCTGCAGATCGAGAACGAGTTCTACGGCACCATCCGCCCCAAGCGCACCATCTTCCAGGGCGAGCGCCCCTTGCACGCGCTGCGCGAGCGCGGCGTGGAGTACGTGGAGGTGCGCCTGCTGGACCTCGACCCCTTCGAGCCCGTGGGCATCAATGCGCAGACCCTGCGCTTCCTCGACGTCTTCCTGCTGCACTGCCTGCACAGCGAGAGCCCGGACGACACGCCGCAGGAGATCGCCGAACTCGCGCGCAACCAGCACCTCACGGCCGCGCGCGGGCGCGAGCCGGGCCTGCAGCTGCTGCGCGGCGGCCGCGCCGTCACCCTGAGCGACTGGGCGCGCGAACTGCTCGAGGGCTGCGTACCGCTGGCGCGCGCGCTCGACGCGGCCCATGGCTGCCAGGACTACAGCGCCGCCGTGGCCGCGGCGCAGGCCACGCTGGCCGATCCGGCGCGCCTGCCTTCGGCGCGCGTGCTGCAGGCCATGACGGCCGGGCACGACAACTCCTTCCTCGCCTTCGTGCGCGCCCGTTCGCAGCAGACCCGTGCCGACCTGCTCGCGCGGCCCTGGACGCCGCAGCAGCAGGCCCGCTTCGAGGCCATGGCGCGCAAGTCGGTCGAGGACCAGCGCGCCATCGAGGCCGCCGACACCATGCCCTTCGAGATCTTCCGCCAGCAGTACGTGTCGGAGTCGCGCCTCGGGCTACCGGCGCGCGCGGCGCAGGCCGTACCGGCCTAGCAGGGCGATCCCCAGCACCAGGGCGAACCAGCCCACCACGCGCGCCCCGGCCAGCAGCTCCTGCACGGCCGGCGAGCGCGCGAACTGCGGCCCCAGCAGGATGGCCGCGCCGATCAGCGCGATCACCAGGGCCTTGACGAGCAGGTCGCGGTCGGCTTTGCGGGCCTGGTTTTTTGTTGGATGGGTGGGGGAGGGCATGGCGGGGATTATCGGTGCCGGCCGGGTTTTCTCGTCGTCTACGGTTGTCGTGGCTTTGCCGGGTCTCGGCCCGCCGGCTTGGTTTGGCCGGGATGTGCGACCGGCAGCATGGTTTGTGTCGGGATATGCGCCCGACAGCGCACCTACTTTTCTTGTCTCGCCAAGAAAAGTAGGCAAAAGAAGGCGACCCTGGTGTCTGTGACCCCGGCTGCGCCGGGGCACCCTGCGGTGCTCGCCCTGGCCGGGGTCTGCGCAAACTCGCCCTGCGGGCTCAGACATGCGCAGCCCTTGATCCGTCCAGGTCTGCGCGCCTCGGCACAGACACAAGGGAGGTGGATACCGGAAACCGCAAACCCGCAGGCCCGCGTGTCTTCGGTTTTTGTTTTTGGTTTTCGGATCCCTTGCCCCCACCGCCGTGTGCGGAGGCGAGTAGCGCAGGACCGGGCGGAAAAAGAGGGACGCATGTCTGAGCCCGCAGGGCGAGTTTGCGGACCTCCCGCCCGGTCCGAGCAACGCAGCGTGCCCTGCGCGCAGCGCAGGGACGACGCACCCGGCTCGCCTTTCTTTTGGGTACTTTTCTTTGGCGAAGCAAAGAAAAGT
>FWWM01006330.1_pt1 | contig 24997 bp, 21 predicted proteins | sample 2228351 | NCBI WGS metagenome assembly FWWM01 (sample SAMEA103939774, study PRJEB20133) | metagenome
TTTGACTACAGCCAGCCCTCGCCGATGGTACAGCGTGTGCAAGCGGTGTTTCAGCGTTATTTGGAGAGGTGCACGGGTGAACCCACTGGATGAAGCGGTGCTGGAGGTCTGCCAGCATAAGAAAGCATCCACAGGTAGGCGATGTGCTCAGGTGCGGTATGCCGAGTTAATTTTCACATAGTCGGCGGTCAGGTCGCTTGACCAGTAAGTGGCATAGGCGCTTCCGACACCCAATAGGAGGAGGATTTGCACCTCTTCTGCCTGCAGTTTCTGCCGTAAGCGGTTCTCATCGAAGGGCACAGGCTGACCGTGCTCGAACACGACCACATCTTGGATAGTCAGTTGCATCAGATTCGGCACGACGAGTATGCCACTGCGTCCTGCAGCAGCAATAATGCGTCCCCAGTTCGGGTCGCCTCCATGAATGGCGGTTTTCACCAGGAGCGATTCGGCAATTGTGCGGGCAACTTGGCGGGCGTCCGCCTCGCTTACCGCACCTTCCACACGCACCTCGAAAATCTTGGTCGCGCCCTCGCCATCGCGCACGATGCGTTTCGCCAGATACTCACATACCTCATAAAGCCCTTCCAGAAACATTTCGAGGCTCTCCCCGCTCAATCGCACGCCCGACGCGCCGTTCGCCAGCGCAATCACCATATCGTTCGTGCTGGTGTCGCCATCCACCGTGATACAGTTGAAGGTCTGGTTGACCACATCGGTGAGGCAGGCTTGGAGGGTGGGCGAGTCGATATCGGCGTCGGTCGTGATGAAGGCGAGCATCGTCGCCATATTGGGCGCAATCATGCCCGCGCCTTTGGCTATCGCGCCGATTCGAACCGTGCCGTCAGGCGTGGACACTTCGAGGCTGGCGCGTTTGGGGAAGGTGTCGGTGGTCAGAATGGCGTCGGCGGTGGGGCGGTCATCCTCATCGCTGAGCCGAGCGAAGGCATCGGACACCCCCAGCTCGATGGCGCCCATCGGCAACGGCACGCCGATAACGCCCGTGGAGGCGACCACCACTTGCAAGGGGTTACAGCCGAGCCGTTCCGCCACGAGGCTTGCCATACGCGCGGCGTCGCGTTCGCCCTGCTTACCTGTGAGGCAGTTCGCGTTTCCGCTGTTGGCGATAATGGCACGGGCACGCCCTCGGGCAACCACCCGCTTGGACCAGCGCACAGGCGCCGCCTGCACCTGATTCTGCGTGAAGGTGCCCGCGACGCTCGCCTCCACATCCGACACAATCAGCGCGAGGTCGAGCAAGCCGGGCTTCTTGATACCGCAGTAGACCCCCGCACTGCGGAAGCCCCGCGCAAAGTTCACACCGCGTTGAGGATTAATCTGGCTCATCGTGTGCCTCCCGAATGATCGCTCTTCGCCCAGAGGAGCAGGGTGCGCAGGACAGCCTCGCCACAAGTATAGAAATTAGGCAGGATGAGCCGCTCCTGGGGGGTGTGAATGGCGTCCGCGCCGTTGGGGAACAGCAGGCACTGGATACCGCGCGTGCTGAAGGCGTTCGCATCGGAGCCGCCACCTGTGCGGGTGAGCTTCGCGGAAATACCCAACTCCTTCAGCGCAGCGACGGCAGTTTTGACGATGGGTGTCTCTGGCGATAGGCGCACCGCGTCAAAAGTTTTGGCAACACTCACCTCCACCGTGCCCCCATGCGCTTTCGCTACCCGCTCACAGAGGTCGCGCCAGCGTTTCACCAGCGCTTCGACGCGCTTCGGGTCAAAGCTACGGAACTCGCCCACGAGCTTCACCCTGTCGGGCACGATGTTCATCGCCTGCCCGCCCTCTATTGTGCCCACATTCGCGGTGGTCTCCTTATCGAGGCGTCCCCATTTCATCTGGGCAATCGCCTTAGCTGCCATCTGAATGGCATTAATGCCCTTTTCAGGTTCCGCACCCGCGTGTGCCGCGCGCCCATGAAAAACCACCTCGAACATCCAGTGGGTGGGCGACTGAATCAGCAGGTCGCGGGGGTTCGACGCGCCATCCACCACCAGCCCGTAGCGCGCTTTCAGCAGGCGGGCGTCGAACGCCAGCGCGCCCAGCAAGCCCTTCTCTTCGCGAATGGTGAACACCACCTCCAGCGGCGGATGGGGCAAGTTGCGCTCCCTGAGGGTCTGCAGGACCTCCAGAATGATGGCGACGCCCGCCTTGTCGTCCGCGCCCAGAATGGTGCGTCCGTCGGTGCGTATCTCCTCTTTCGTGCGCACAATCTGGATGCCTGTGGTGGGCGCGACGGTGTCCAGATGGGCATTCAGCAGGAGGGGCGGTGCATCGACCGTGCCTTTGAATCGAGCGAACACATTCCCGCCTGTGCCGCCCAACTGCTTGCTGGCGTTATCCATCTCCACGCTGTCTGCTCCCAGTTGGCGCAACCGTTCCGCCACAAAGGCGCAGATTTCCGCCTCGTTCTGCGAGCCGCTATCGATCTGCACGAGCTGAATGAACAGCTCCGTCATCCGCTCGTGGTTGAGCATCGGCTGGTACGATGGTGCGCCCGTGCGCGTCTGGGTTGCCACCGCCCAGCCAATCAACAGGCTCCACAGTCCCAGCGCAAGCCATCTTCTACCCATCGCCTTTTCACCTCACCATTTTGCCCGTAGCACGGGCGAGACGCCCGGGCTACGCTTGATGGGCAAGATGCCCAAGCCACTTTGGCACGGGCGAGACGCCCGTGCCACAAGATTCGCTAATTCTCCACCCTCTCATAGCGTGTGTTGCGCCGAATCGGGATGAAGCCCGCATCGAGAATGAGCCGTTCAATTTCCTGCGCGCTTAGAATAAACTTTGTGCCCTGTGCCGAGACCACATTCTCCTCAATCATCGTGGAACCCATATCGTCGACGCCGTAGTGCAGGGCAATCTGGGCGATTTTGGGACCCTGCGTGAGAATGCTCGCCTGCAGGTGGTCGAAGTTGTCCAGCATGATACGGGCGACAGCGACCGTGCGCAGATAGTCATAAGCGGTCGCTTTGGGGATGTGGCGCAGTTCCGTGCCCTCCGGCTGGAAATTCCAGCAGATAAAGGCGGTGAAGCCGCCCGTCTCGTCTTGCAGTTCGCGCAGGCGAATCAGATGCTCCACCCGATCCTCTAATGTTTCCACATGCCCGAACATCATGCTTGCCGAACTGCGCATACCGAGCCGATGCACCTCGCGCATGAAGTCGAGCCATTCCTGCGTGGTGTCCTTGAAAGGGGCAATCTCTTTGCGCACGCGATCGACCAGAATCTCGCCGCCCGCGCCCGGCACCGAGTTCAGCCCCGCCTCCCGCAGCCGAATCAGGCACTCGCGAAGGCTCAGGCGCGACATATGCGCAATATACAGAATCTCGGTGGGCGATAGCCCATGGATAATCACCTGCGGATAGTGCGCTTTGATGAGGCGGAACAGCCGTTCAAAGTAGTCGATTTTGAGCTTGGGGTTCAGCCCGCCTTGGATGAGCACCTCCACTCCCCCCTGCTGGACGAGCTCCTCGATTTTCTGCAAGATCTGTTCGTCGCTGAGCAGATAGCCCTCAGGATCTTTAGGTGGACGGTAGAAGGAGCAGAACTTACAGCGCACCCAGCACACATTGGTATAGTTGATGATGCGCCCGATGACATAGGTCACATAGGGATGCGGGTTCTTGCGCATGCGCACATGGTGCGCTAATGCGCCCAGCTCGATAAGGTTCGGGTGGTGGAAGAGGGCGACGCCCTCCTCAAAACTCAGCCGTTCACCAGCGAGCACCTTCTCGGCAATCGCCTCGAAGCGGGCGCGTTCGGTTCGCACAGGCATCTCCAGCATGGCACGCATTATACCTTGCGACCTGAGCCTGTAAGGCGTGTGGTGCGACGCTTCTCCTCGCCCCTTCTCAGCGAGTTGGGGGTGAGCAAGGTTCCCTCCCTCGCCGCATCGAAGGTACAATCTTCTCTCGATGGACGCACAGGTGGTCTCGGTCAAGCAGGCATACCAGATGCCCATCGGCAGCCGACTGGTGGTGCGCGGCTGGGTGCGTTCCCGGCGCGACTCGAAGGGCATCTCCTTTATCGAGCTGAATGATGGCTCGCGCTTCAAAAGCCTGCAGCTGGTGGTGAACGAAGGGGTCGTGCCAGAAGAGTTGCTGAAGCGCATCACGGCGGGCGCATGCATCGCCGCGACGGGCACGCTGGTCGAATCGCCCGCGCCAGGTCAGCCCATCGAACTGCGCGTGGAGCATATCCACCTGTATGGTGAGGCAGACCCCGCAACCTATCCGATGCAGAAGAAAGGGCACTCGTTTGAGTTCCTACGCGAGATTGCCCATCTGCGCGTGCGGGGCAACACCTTCGGCGCGGTGTTCCGCGTGCGCAACGCGCTCGCCTACGCGATTCATAAATTTTTTCAGGAGCGCGACTTTCTCTATGTGCACACACCCATCATCACGCCCTCCGATTGCGAAGGCGCGGGCGCACTGTTTCGCGTCACCACCCTCGATATCGAGAACCCGCCCCGCACGCCCGACGGACACATCGACTTCCGCCAAGACTTTTTCGGCAGACCGACCTACCTCACGGTGAGCGGTCAGCTCGAAGCCGAGATTTTCGCGCTCGCGTTCGGCAAGGTCTATACCTTCGGACCCACCTTCCGCGCCGAGAACAGCAACACACCGCGCCACCTCGCCGAGTTCTGGATGATTGAACCCGAAATGGCGTTCTACGAACTGCCCGACAACATGCGCCTCGCAGAGGAGTTCCTGAAGTATATTATCCAATATGTGCTGGACAACTGCCGTGAGGATATGGAGTTCTTCCACCAGCGCATCGATAACACGGTGCTGGAGACGCTGGAGCATGTGGCGACCGCCTCCTTCGAGCATATCACCTACACCGAGGCGATCCAGATTCTGCAGAAGGCGGAGCGCAACTGGGAGTTCCCACCCATCTGGGGCAACGACCTGCAGACCGAACACGAGCGCTACCTAACCGAAGAGGCGTTCAAAAAGCCCGTGATTGTGACCGACTACCCGAAAGAGATAAAGGCGTTCTATATGCGCGTGAATGACGACGGGCGTACCGTGCGGGCGATGGATGTGTTGGTACCGCGCGTCGGCGAGATTATCGGGGGTAGTCAACGCGAGGAGCGCTACGAGGTCCTGCGCCAGCGCATTCGAGAGATGGGACTGAACGAAGAAGACTACTGGTGGTATCTTGACCTGCGCAAGTACGGTTCCGCCCCCCACTCCGGGTTCGGGCTGGGCTTCGAACGGATGCTGATGTACATCACGGGCATGAAAAACATTCGGGATGTCATCCCCTTCCCGCGCACACCGGGAAATGCCGAGTTCTAATTGCGCGTCTAACAGAGGGAACCAATGGAAGGCATCGAGCACAGGGCGAAAATTGCGTTGGGCATGCTGGTGTTGCTCCTGTTTTGGGCATGCTCAGGTGGCGGCGGTGGCGGTACGAGTACGCGTACCCTGCGTGTGATTGGCACGCCTGCAGGAGCGCGCGTATTGGTGGACGGCGTTCAGCGCGGCACAGCCCCACTCGACCTGAGCGATTTACCCCCGGGAACCCACCATCTCCGCGTCGAAATCACCCTCGACAACGGGCAGATTATCGCTCAGGAGTTCACGGTGATTATCGGCTCACAGCCAGAGGTGCGCTACGACCTCAACCGCTACCGTATCGAGACGAACCCCGTGCAGGTGGAAGTCTGGGCGGGTCTGCAACAGCAGGTGGTCGCGACGATGCGCGACACGAACGGCACTATTGTGTCCGCGAACTTCGTGTGGTCTACCGAGAACCCGAATGTGGCGACCGTGACGGGCAACGAACCCAATACCCGCTTTGTGCGCGGCATCAGGCTCGGCAGTACCTATCTGGTGATTACTGACACGCGCACAGGGGTCAGCCTGCGTGTGCCCGTGATAGTGCTCGACTTCCCTCCGCCCCCAGGCGGATAACGAAGGTATAAAAATCAAGGGGGACAGCGATGCGATGGATATGGATACTCATTGCGATGCTGTGCCTGATAGCGGTTGGAGGGATTTGGTACTGGTATCAAATCCCTCGTGTCCATTTAGACCGCTCCACGCCTCGCAAGCAGAACGGGCTAACATTGGTTGAGCTGGAATTGCGCGAAGAATACTTGAAAGAATACTTGTATGCTCGAGTTCAGGTTGAGCAAAGCGAGCAAGCACCCCTACCAAAACGCATTGGGAGAGCGGACCTAACGGTCATCGGCAGACCACCAAAATGGGAAGTTTCCTTGGTCGACTCTACTGGACGTGAATATCCGGAGCACACTTTTCTTGTCCGAGACCTGCCGAATGGCTTTGAAATGAACTTACCCCTCCATCATCCTCCTTCGATTGCGTACTTTGATGTGCATGTGAAAGTGGATGCTCGCACAGCGCATTGGCGCATCATTCCGCCTCGTCCCTTGCACGCTGTCAAAAAGCCCAATGTTATCAATGAGTGGGTGCGCCACCCCGAAATTAAGGTGCAGTTAGGCGTAGATGCCCAAATATCCTCAAAGGGTGATTCCTATTTAGTGATGGGCTTCCGTGACGCCATCGTGCACTCACCACCTCCCTATGTCTGGCGGTTCGCGCTCGTGGATGTAATCCCAGAATGGGTTACGCCCGTCTCTAGTCAGTCGCTTACACCGCGCGACCCCTTGCGAAGTAAGCAAATGTCAGGGGCGATTCTCGAAAATCACTCGCGGCAGAAAAATGTTCCATACCATTATCGTTCAGTAGGAGTGTCTGGCAATGAAAAAACCACTCCTTTTGCATTCTCCTATCGCTATTGCCGAATGCTCGGCTACCTACAAAAGTGTGAACAATATTCTGAAGTGATAGACTTTACTGGGATTCCCGTGGAACTCAAGCGCGACCAGCGTGGGTGTAAGTATGCTATCCCAAAGTGGCCCGTGGTGCGCGAAGCTCCAAGTGGCGCCCGCGTCCAGTTGGTACAACAATCACGCTATCTGCGCGGCTTTGAGGACAAACGCTGGGCGAACCTTGGGCTCATTATCGAGATTCCCGAACAGGCAAAGCTTGTGTCGCCTTTATACCGAAAGTATCAGCGCAAGCCTGAGATTAACTATTCATTCCGCAATGAGCAAAGTAGAACACAGGATGGTCCTTCTACTATGTGGGTCTTAGTTGGTGATTCTTTGTATCTCGTGCCTGTGAGGTTGGTGCGCAAGGGCGACCAGTGGGTTCTACCTAAGTTTCAGGTGGAATTCATTCATCGTGTTCCTGTGAGCGAGCGGATACCCTTTGACAGGGTGGTTGCTGTACGGGTTTGGTCGCGCGATGGGAAGGTTGATTCGCCGAAAGCCATTCCCCGTAGGTAGGTTTGAACCTCCGCTGATTAGCTGATGGCAACAGGGGAACGCAGGGTCTCTTGGAAGCCTGCCATCTGTTCGTAGGCGTAGCCGATGCGCAGGATGGTCGGCTCGTCGAACGGCTTACCGATAATTTGCAAGCCAACAGGCAACCCGTCCACGAAGCCACACGGCACCGAGAGCGCGGGTAGTCCCGTCAGGTTGACAGGGATGGTCAGCACATCCATCAGCTTCATCGCGAGCGGGTCGCTCACCAGTTCGCCAATCTTGAACGCGGGTGTCGGCGCGGTGGGGCAAAGCAAGGCGTCGAACTGCGCCATCGCGCGGTCGAACTCCTGCCTGAGCAAGGTGCGCGCCTTCTGCGCTTTTAGATAGTAAGCGTCGTAGTAGCCTGCCGAGAGCGCGTAGGTGCCAATAATAATGCGCTGAATGACCTCATCGCCAAAGCCCTCTGCCCGCGTGCGCTCCATCATGCCGATATGCCCACGCTCCTCCCCAACGCGCAATCCGTAGCGCACGCCATCATAGCGTGCCAGATTCGACGAGCATTCGGCAGGCGCGAGGATGTAGTAGATGGGCAAGCCGTACTCCACCATCGGGATGGAGGTCTCCTCCACCTGTGCGCCCGCATCCGCCAACAAGTCGATTGCCTGCCGTACCTGCTGTGCCACTTCGGGCTGGACACCTTGCGCGAAGAACTCGCGCGGCACGCCCAGTCGCAAGCCTCTCACCTCAGGGCGCAAAGCCTCGCGATAATCGGGCACAGGCACATCTACGCTGGTGGCATCGAGCGGGTCTTTGCCCGCCAACACATTCATCAGCAAGGCGCAATCGGCAACCGTCTTGGTGAGCGGTCCGATTTGATCCAGCGAGGAGGCATAGGCGACCAGCCCGTAGCGGCTCACGCGCCCATAGGTGGGCTTCAACCCGACCACCCCGCAATAGGCGGCAGGCTGGCGGATGGAGCCACCTGTGTCTGAGCCGAGCGCTGCCACAGCAAGATGCGCTGCGACCGCTGCAGCGGAGCCACCCGACGAGCCTCCTGGCACATGCGCCAAGTTCCACGGGTTGCGCGTCGGATGGAACGCCGAGTATTCGGTGGAACTGCCCATCGCGAACTCGTCCATATTCGCCTTGCCCAGAATGACCGCGCCCGCCTGCAGGAGGCGTGCCGTCACGGTGGCGTCGTAGGGTGGGATATAGTTGTGCAGGATGCGGGAGCCGCAGGTAGTGCGGATGCCTCGCGTGCTGATGTTGTCTTTGATTGCCAGCGGGATACCGAGCAAGGGGTTCCACTCGCCTGCGTCGAGTCGTGCCTGCGCCCGACGCGCCGACTCGCGTGCCTGCTCAGGGACAAGGGTGATATACGCCTGAATCTGTGGCTCCAGCCGTTCAATCTGTGCAAGGACAGCGTCGGTCAGCTCAAGGGCAGAGATTTCGCGCCGACGCAACCTCTCGCTTAGTTCCCACAGGCTCTGCTGGTGCAGTTCCATCTACTCCTCCACGATCCGCGGCACAATAAACAGCCCATCGCGTGCCTGGGGCGCGTTCGCCAGCGCATCTTCGCGGGGCAGGGGCACGTCCGGCACATCCTCGCGGAAGGCATTATACACCGGAATCGAGTGCGAGGTCGGTTCCACCTCGTCGGTGGGCAACGCCTGCAGCCGCTCGAAGTGCGCCATCAGCGCGTTGATGTGCCCCATAAACTGCTCCAACTTCTCATCCGGGAGCTCCAGTCGCGCCAGCTTCGCTACATGCCGCATCTGCTCAATGGTCAGTGCCATGCCCGCTTCCTCCGTACCGAAGAGGATTATACCCATCCCACGGGAGCGGGGTCAGGGGTGAGGGCTTGGCATGACCTCCACACGCAGTTGGTTATTCTGCAGGCGGATGCAAGCGACGCGCGTCTCGCGCGTGAGCGGGACATGGGGCGCGACGAGCAGAAGCAGTTCACGCTCCACCGCCCGTTCCAGTTCACGCGCGCCGTAATGCTCATGGTAGCCGCGCTCCGCCAGCCACTCCAGCACCGCCTCGTCCACAATCAGCTCCAGCCCGCGCTGCCGATAGATCTGCTGGAACTTCGGCAAGAGGCGCGTCTCGATAATCGCCCGAATATGCGCCTTTTGCAACGGCTGAAAGATGCAGAGCGCGTCGATGCAGTTCACGAACTCGTGCGAGAAGTTCTCGGCAAACAGACGACGCCAATCTTCGGGCGAGTGCTGTTCACGCAGGAAGCCCACCGCAGCCTCCGGATGCAGATTCGAGGTCATCACGATAATCGTGTCAGCAAAGGAGATGCGCCGCCCTTGTGCATCGATGAGATAACCGTCGTCAAAAATTCCCTGGAGCGCCTTCTGCACATCGGCATGCGCCTGCTCAATCTCGTCCAACAGCAGCACGCAGAAGGGATTCTCTGCCACGAAATCGAGTAGGGGACTGCTCACCTCGAAGCCCGCATAGTTGGGCGCGATGCCCAGCAGCTGGGCGAGGCTGTGTGGCTCTGAGAACTGGTTCATATCGAGGCGTAGGAGGCGGTCGCGCGAGCCAAAGAAGTATTCGGCAAGGGCGCGAGCAGTCTCCGTTTTGCCAACACCTGCCGGTCCGACGAACAGGAACACGCCGTTTGGGCGCTCGGGGCGCAGGTCGAGCCGCCGAATCTTGAGGCTGAACACGCTCACCAGCGTATCGATGGCGTCGTCCTGCCCAATAATACGGCTTTTGAGGAACTCCCTGAGTCCCTGCAGGCGTTCCATCAGCGATCGCTCGCCCGCGCCAATTGGCAGTCCTGTGATTTGCCCGACCGCCTCCCACACCGTCGATGGCTCGACAGAGGTCCGCCCGCGCAAGCGTGCCCTCCCCACCGCATGGTCGAAAATCATAATCGCCTTGTCGGGGAAGGGGCGGTGCTGGATTCGCTCATCGGCAATCTGCACCATCAACTGCAGGGTTTCGTCGCCAATCTGGATGCCGAGCTGGGCTTGGAAATGGTCGCGCAGCTGCTGAAGCACGCCGAGCGTCTCCTCCGCGCTGAGCGGATGCACGGGGATGGGCTGGAACCGCTTCAGCAGGTCGGGTGCGCGCCCAACCTGCCGATGGAAGCTCTCCATACTGCTCACCGCGCCAATCAGCGGGATGCGCCGCGTCACCAAATCGCTCAGGAACTGCATGCGCAGCACTTCGAGGGGTGGCGCGGGCGCGTTCAGGAAAATCTCGAACGGCTCCAGATAGAGGATGGCGTTCGAGGCGGTCGCCTCCTCCACCAGTGCCAGATAGAATTCAGGCGCGTCGAACAGTTGCGAGAAAATAATCACGGGTCGGTCGCGCAGGGGTTGAGGTGCGTCGCCCGCCACAATGCGCTGTGCCAGCCCTTGCACGACCGCGCGCCGACCCACACCCTCCAATCCCACCAGCACTGCATAGGGATTAATCGGGCGACAGAGCGCCTCCATCAGGCTTTCGATCTCCTCGTCGCGTCCGACCACACGCGGTAGCGCACCTGCCCTTACCAGCTCGTTCAGGTTCACGCCCATCCGCAGAACGGAAGGCGCCGCGGAGTGCCCCCGAACGCCCGCACCGCGCAGTTGGAGCAACGCCCGCCCCAGATGGCGCAGAGCTATCCACGCTTGACCCTCATGCCGTGCCTGTTCCACCGCCACCTGCATCACCTGCTCGAGGGGCACAGCAAACGACTCGTCACCCGCCTCCAACTCGCCCTGCAGGGCAAGCTGGAGCTGCTTCAAATCGAGGTCGGGCGCCAGTTGGTGGAGCATACGGGCGTGGTGCAGAAGGAGCGCCAGCAGGAGGTGGCGGGCGTCAGGTGGAGTGCCAACAGATTGCGCCTGCTCCCACACCTTCTGCAAGAGGCGTCTCACATGGGGCGAGAGGCTGACCCTTTCCTCTGTGCGTCGGTTCATCGCCTACCCCTAATACGCCCCTCCTGCGCCCTTTCCTGCTGGTATAATTCTGCCAGCTAATGCCCCTATGCCCTGCCAATCGGGGAGCAGAGGGGAGATGGAGGTCGGCATGGGGTATCGCTGGGGTTTGGGGACAGGCAAGATTGCGCGGCGCTCTATGCACTGGATTGTGCTGCCGATACTTGTGATTGCGGTGGGGCTACGCCTCTATGGTCTGGACGCCGATCCCGACTGGCGACTGGACTGGAACCCCGGTCTGCTGACCGATGAGGCGTTCTATATGCATAATGCCCGCAATCAGGTGCTGTTCGGGCAGGCGAATCTGGACGAGTTCAACAATGCGGTGCTCAGCCCGATTGTGCATGCGTTCCATGTGTGGCTTTTTTCGCGCTTTGGTGTGGGCTATGTGCAGGGACGGGTGGTGTCGGTTGTGCTGGGCTTGCTCAGTGTGGCGCTGCTGGGGCGCATTCTGTGGATAGCGTTTCGGGGTGCAGGTCGCCCGGAGCGTGCCCTGCGGGATGCGGGGGTATTGGCGGCGCTCGGCACAGCGTGGCTTGCCTATGAGCATCTGTACCTGCTCTATAACCGCACCGCCCTGCTGGAGACGCCCGCCGCCTTCTTCTGCCTGCTGAGCCTTTGGTGCTTCGCGGAGGGGTTCGCCTGTCGGGGCACTTGGGGCGCAGGGCTATGGGCAGGGCTGGCAGGATTGATGGCGGTGCTGGCGTTGGCGACCAAGCTCACCGCGCTGCCCTTTGTGATAGCGCTGATACTGGGCGCGTGGCTCACCTCGAACAAGTCGGACGGGTCAGACAAGTCAGACAGGTCGGGCGAGTCGGACAGGGCAGACGGATGGGATGGACGGTTGCGCCTCGTTGGGGGCGCCACGACGCTTGGCGTGCTGGTGGGTGGTGTGCTCTGGTATAGCCTGTGGTTGTTGCCGCACTGGGAGACATGGAGCCGTATGCAGGGGTTCTACATGCGGGTGCAGGGCTTGCCCCACAGCTGGGCGGAGGGCTGGCGCGCGATACAAACCGCGCTGATAGGCGAGCGGTACGGGCTGATGCAGTTCCTGTTCCTGCACGCGCCGCTGGCGTGGCTGGGAAGCCTCACGGTGCTGATAGGCGCATGTCGGCTCACGCGGTTCCGCGCCGCGCTGACCCCCATCGAGTGGGTCTTAATAAGCTGGGTCGCGCTCAGCTGGCTCCAGATGATGGGGATGCGCATCGCGCCAACACGCTACACCGCCTCCTTTATTCCCGCGATGGTCGCCCTGCTGTGGATTGCAATTGCCCGATTCGAGCTTCTGCGCCCTCTGTTCACGGAGGCGCACCCCAAGAGCTGGCTCGCCCGCACGCTGATCGGCGCATGGGTACTCTACTTCCTGCTACTGCTCGCGTTGCCGGGCGTGGAGTGGCGCACGATGGAGTTCCCCGTACTGGATAATTCTCTGCGCTGGCGATTGGTTCTCGTCGCCCTGCTTTCGGCAGGGGCGCTCGCATGGTGTCTGCCCCGCTGGCTTGGCAGACTCAGCCAGAGGCGTGCCCTCTTTCTGCAAGGCAATCGGGAAGCCCTCACCTCCTACCCCTCTCCCACTGGGAGCGGGGAGTCTAAGTGCCGTTCTTCTCCTCACTTTGAGCCGCTTTTTGGCATGACGCTCTATCTAATCGCGGTGCTGGGCATTTTGCTGAACACGCCGTGGTATCTCAGCTACTTCGGCAATCGCACCTATCAGTTGAAGGCGTTTAACGAGGCGTTGACGCGCATGTTGCCTGAAGGCTCGGTGTTGGTGGGCGTTGCTTTTGAAACGCCGTTCCGCTACTTCTTTGTGTTTCGCGGGCTGTGCAACGACCGTCAGCCGCCGCAGGCGATGGGGGCGACCCATGTGCTCATTGTGGGTTCGGAGGAGACGCTGATCCGCTTCTGGACTTCGGGTGCGGACCTGAGCCGATGGTATGCGGTCTCTGAGCGGGTGGAGCCGTCCGCGCACCCGATGTTGCGTGGGCGCGTGGGTCCGTATCGGTTGCTGGTCTACCCGCTCCCACGCATCGATGAGATGGGCTGGCGTGAGTCGTCGTTGCGCCCCCAGCCCCACCTCGCCCCCAACACGCTCCTGAAACCCCCACCGCCATCGCCCAGCATGGAACCCCATTAAAAACCCGCGCGTCTAAAGCTCTGGCGACGCGCCGAATCTGGTCGAGGTCAAGGGCATCGTCACACAGGTCGGCAGTGGGCAGTTCCGCCTGCGCATTTTGCGTGCACGGGACTTCACCCCTGAGAGCGCGGAAATCAGCGTCGCCTATAACGAGCAGACCCGCTGGATTCACGACGAGGGTCAACCCGCTTCCCCTGACCAGCTTCAGGTGGAGATGGAGGTGGAGATAAAGGGCACGCGAACCTCGCCCCAGGAGATTCAGGCGATGCTTATAGAGCTGGAGATCGAGGAGGACTGAGCGGATAATCAAGTGAACTGGGAGCGGTTGTGGGAACGCCAGCCTCCGTTGATCTTGCGGGGGCTGGCATGGCTCTATGCGACGGGCTGGCGCGTCTATGAGAGCCTCTACCGTTGGGGTCTCAAGCGTCGCGTGCAGATGCCTGTGCCCGTTGTGGGTGTCGGCTCCCTGCTGGTGGGCGGCGCGGGCAAAACGCCTGTGGCGATTGCCATCGCACGATACTTGCACGAGGTGGGACTGCGCGTCGTGGTGCTGTGTAGTGGCTATGGCGGGCGACGCTGGCGCGAGATAACCCTGCTGGAGCCTAACGCGCAACCCGACCCACGCGAGGTGGGCGACGAGCCGGTGGAGATCCTACGCGCATTAGGTCAAGTGCCCGTCGCGGTGGGGCGTCGTCGGGTGGCAACCGCGCGCGCCGCCCTCGAACGCTGGCGACCCGATGTGCTGGTGCTGGACGACGGGTTCCAACACTTGCCGTTGGCGCGCACGGTCGACTTGTTGGTACTGCCTGCAGAGCACCCGTTCGGCAACGGCTACTGCCTGCCTGCGGGACCCCTGCGCGAGCCGCGCTCTGGCTTGAACCGCGCCGACGCCCTGCTGATAACTCGAATCGCCCCCTCGCAAGAGATTGCCCTCACCCATCCCGATATCCTAAGCCCTCATCCCCCCAACCCCCTTCTCCCACAAGGAGAAGGGGGAGCAAATCCCCCCATACCCCCCTTACTAAGGGGGGTATCAGGGGAGATAGGAGAAAGCCACCGACCCCCCTCTCCCCCTGGGAGAGGGACAGGGGGTGAGGGCTACCCAGGAGTGAGGGGCAACCTGTTTGAGGTGACCATCATGCCAGAAGGGCTGGAATCGCTTGCGACGGGAAAGGTGTTGCCCCCTGACGCGCTGAGCGGGCAGGAGGTGATGGCGGTATCGGGCATCGCACGGGCGCACCGATTCGTCCAGACGATTGCCCAGCTCGGCATGCAGGTGGTCGACACACACCTGTTCCCCGATCACTATTCGTTTGAGCGTGAGGACTGGGACTGGGCACGCGGCAAAACGCTGGTGACCACCACGAAGGATGCCCCCAAACTCCGTTCACGCCTGCCCGCCGACTGCCACGCTTACGCCTTGCGCATCCGCGCCCGACTGGAACCCGCATTTAGCGATTGGCTACTAAAACGGCTCCAGCGTGGCACGGGCGGGACGCCCGTGCATTAGTGGCTTGGGCATCCTGCCCATAAAGCGTAGCACGAGCGTCTCGCTCGTGCAGGACTTGCATGCGGTATCATTTACAATAAGGTAAACGCTATGCAAGACATTCGCGAAACGCTTTATATCTTGCTCCACGCATCCAAAGAGGAGCTGGAAGACCTGCTCCAACAGATAGCGCACGCGCCAGAGACAGCGGAAGCGAAATGGAACGAGTTGCGGAGGAAGTATGTACCGCCAGCAACGGACAAGTCGCGAGGTCCGAGAACCGCGGAGGAAGTAAGAGCCGCTTTGTTGTCATGGGTAGATGAACCCCGTCCACCAGCGCTGCCGCTCTCCAACGAGGCTCTGCGTCGCGAAAACTTATATGACTAATGGAATGGTGCCTGAAATTGTGAAGCGGCTGGAGGCGCGGTATGGGGTCGCCCGCTGGAAGCCGCGCATGGAGCCACTGGACGAACTCGTCCATTGTGTGCTCTCTCAGCACACTTCCGACACGAACTCCTTTCGGGCGTTCCGCGCCTTGCGTGAAGCGTTCCCCGATTGGCAGGCGGTGGTGGACGCACCCACCGAGCGCGTCGCGGAGGTGATTCGCTCAGGCGGGCTGGCAAATCAAAAAGCGCCGCGCATCCAGGCGATTCTGCGGGCGATTTATGAACGGTGCGGCGCGTACAGCCTCGACTGGCTAAGCGAGCTGGACACGGCGGAGGCGCGACGCTTCCTGATAAGCCTGCCGGGCATCGGACCCAAATGTGCGGCAATCGTGCTCTGCTTCGCGCTCGGACGCCCTGTTATTCCCGTCGATACCCATGTGTTTCGCGTCTCGTGGCGACTGGGTCTAATCCCGCGTGCGATTGGGGAGGCAAAGGCGCATCAGGCGCTGGAAGCCATCGTGCCGAAGGAGCTGGTCTACCGCTTCCATGTGGCGCTGATTCGGCATGGGCGGGCAATCTGCAAGGCACCACGACCGCTCTGTGAGCAGTGCCCGCTCACCGACCTGTGCGCCTACTATCGAGGCGCGACATAGAACACGCGGTCGGAGCGGCGCGTGGGCGGATGAATCGTGTAGGCGTCGAAGGCGTGCACTGCGCGGAAGCCTGCCTCTTTCAGCATCGTTCTCACCTCCGCATCGCTGTAGGCGCGCTGGCGGTGAACCTCCACAAAATACCGCTCCCCATCGTCCTCATCCACCCAGAACTCCATGCGGACGGTGCAGAGGTGCGTCGAAGGATCGTACTCGCTGCGCCAGCGATAGCGCACGGGCGAAGTGCGCCGCCGCTCCGACTGGTCGAACATCTTATGCACGAAGGCGTACTCCGTGTTCAAGTCAAAAATGAACACCCCATTTGCGTTCAGGTGGCGATAGACCCTCTGCATGCACTGGGCGAACCGCGCTGGCTCGGTGATGTTGTTTAGGCTGTCGAACACGCTTACCACCAGATCGAAGGTGGAGGGCAGTTCCAGTTCGCTGGCGTCCTGCACATAGTAGGGGATGCGGTAGCCTTGCTCCTCTGCCTTGCGTCGCGCCTGTTCGATCATCGGCGCGGAAATGTCCACGCCTACCACCTGATAGCCATGCGTGTAAAACAGTTCGGTCAGACTGCCCGTGCCACAGCATAAGTCCAGCACCGTCTGCGGCCAGCGGGGCGCCTCGGACAGTTCAGCCCTGCCCGACCTGTCCGACTCGTCCAACAGCTCCATTGCATAGGCGACCAGCGCCTCAATATATCGGAACCACCAGAAATAGGGGATTCCGCTCATCAGGCGGTCATAGTAGGGCGCGACCGCATGGAACGGCTCAGACTCGGAAGAGGCTGTCATCGAGACCCTGATTCACTTTGATATTGGAGTTGACAGTGCGCCCGCCGAATCGCTGGGAGGCATTGTAAACCTCCACACGGGTCGGAATCCAGATATCGGGCGCCGCTTCCACAGGGTCTTTATACTCGAAGCGGGCACGATATTTGCCTGTGCGACTGTACCACACGCGCCGTGCCGTGATGCGTTTGGCGGGGTCGAACCAGACGATATGCGTGGAGTCATCGTCGCCATAGTTCCACTGGAGTTCGAACACATAGAGGAGCGTGTTGCCCTCTTTCTCCTCGCGCTGGAACTTGGCGTCTAATTGGCGGGCGAGGGCGGGCGTGACGAAGCCGAAATCGAGGGAGGTCTGACGCTTGCCGGGCGAATTGGACACATCGTCGCGCACGCGCTGACCGGGCGCAATCACCAGCTTGATACCGCCGTTGAGAATGTAGATAATGCGCCGCGAAAGCACCTCCGATTCGAGGCGCAGTTTGAGCGGCTCTTTGTAGTACGCCTTCATCCACTTGAAGCGGTAGGCGTTGGCAAAATCTTTATTGATTTTGCGCAGTTCGCCCAGTCGGACGCCTTCCGCCTTCACATCCATCTGCAGGTCGCGCAGTTTGTCCTGCACCATCGCGCGGAAATCGGGCGTGTATCGCATCATGCTAAAGATTATACTCGGACAGGTCGGACGGGTCAGATCCCTCAGATGGGGTGAGTGGTGCCGCCCGGTGCAGGTAAGTCTCCAGCAGGAGGGCGGCGGCGACCGCATCCTGAACGGCACGCCGTTCACGGCGGCGGTAGCCCGCTTGCAAGAGGCGTCCCTCCGCCTCACGGCTGGTGAAACGCTCATCGATGGTGTCGATGGGGATATCGAGTTGGGCGCGAAGCGCATCAATAAACGCCTGTACTTGTTGTACCCGTCGCCCCACCTCACCCGACAGCCGATAGGGGATGCCCACCACGATACGGTCAGGCTGATGCTCCTTCAGGAAACGCACGACCGCATGGATGTCGGCGGGTAGTACCGCCGTGGGCAGGGCGACTCCCACCTCCGTTTGCGCCATCGCGACCCCGATGCGCTTCTCCCCGTAATCGAGCGCGATAACCCGCATATCGCTACTCCCAGTTCAGCACCACTTTGCCCGCCATGCCCGACGCGGCGAGTTCGAATGCCTGCTCATACTCCTGCCAGGGCAGGACATGGGTAATCGCAGGGCGGATATCGAGCCTGCCCGACGCAAGCAGTTCCTGCATCACCTGCCATGTCGCGTGCAGGCGTCGCCCCAGAATCGCGTGGATCTGCACCGATTTGAAAATGAGCGCGTTCAGGTCAACGGGCACAGGCTGGGTGAACAGCCCCAGCAGGCTGATATGCCCGCCGGGACGAATGGCTTCGGTGATGAGCGCGAGCGCGGAGGGATGCCCTGACATCTCCAGCGCGATATCGACGCCCAGCCCGTCCGTCTCGCGCCGAATGATGTCCAGCACATCGTCGGTTTGAGGGTCAAGCACCCGATCGGCGCCCATCTGCTGGGCTAATTGGCGGCGGTAGGGGCGCACCTCGGTCGCATAGACGCGGGTCGCCCCGCACGCTTTCGCCACCGCGATGCTGAACAGCCCAATCGCGCCGCAACCCGTGATGAGCACCACACTGCCCGCTATCGGCGTCTCCATCACCGCGTGCACCGCGTTCCCAAGCGGGTCTTGGACGGTGGCGACTTCTGGCGGGATGCGCGGGTCGGTTTTCTGAGCGTTGCCAGCGGGCACAACGATAGAGGGCGCGAAACAGCCGTCGATGTCCACTCCCAAGATGCGCGTGTTCTGGCACACATGCGCCTGACCCAATCGGCACGGTTTGCACACGCCGCAGGTGAGATGGCTCTCGCCCGCCACGAAGTCGCCCACGCGCAGATGGTGCACGCGCTCGCCCACTGCCTCCACGATACCGCAGAACTCATGTCCGATAATTAGCGGGGGCTTCAGGCGCGACTGCGCCCACGAATCCCAGGAGTAGATATGCAGGTCGGTGCCGCAGAGCGAGGTGCGCAGAATGCGCACCCGCACCGTATCGGGCAGGAGTGTCGGCTCTGCCACCTCGCATAGCTCCAGCCCCACGCCCGGTCGCGTTTTGCAAATGGCTTTCATCGGCTCTGGTGGAAGTATACCTTGCGTGGCAATGTGGCACGGGCGTCCCGCCCGTGCTACGAATTGAATTGTTTCAAAAAACACGGGCGAGGACGCCCGTGCTATGCTTTATGGGCAGGATGCCCAAGCCACAATCTAAGCCACCTGGCGCTGTTGGGAGGCGGCGGGCAGGCGCAGGATAAAGCATGCACCTGTGCCCTCCGCCGAATCCTCAAGGAGTAATGTACCCCCATGCTTTTGGGCGATTTCGAGCGAGATGGCAAGCCCCAGCCCTGTGCCCTTGCCCGGCTCTTTGGTGGTGAAGAAGGGATCAAAAATCTGGGTGCGCAGGTCGGGCGGCACGCCCGGACCGTTATCCTGCACAATAAGTTCCACCCACTCACGATCGCTGTCCTGCACCGAGCGTGTGCGCACCTGCACCTGCGCTTGTGCCTGACCCTCCAGCGCGTCGCGCGCGTTGGTCAACAGATTGATGACTACCTGCTCCAGCGAGTTCGGCTCACCCAGCGCAGGCGAAAGGTTCGGCTCGTACTCCTCAATCAAATCGATACCGCGCTGATGCAACTGTTCGCGCAGTAGGATGAGCGCGTTCTGCGCGACCTCGTTCAGGTTCACAGGTTCCTTGCCCTCGCGCGGTTTGCGGGCGAAGGTGCGCAGGTGCATGATAATCTGGCTCATGCGCTGAGTCTGGCGTTCGATGAGGCGCATGTCTTCAAGGAGCGCAGCGTGCTGAACGCCTGGGTCACCCTTTTGGAGCATCTGGATGGTCTGCTGGGCGATTCCGCGAATGATGGCGAGGGGCTGATTCAGCTCGTGCGCGACGCCCGATGCCAGCGTGCCCAACGAGGCGAGTTTTGAACTCTGGATGAGCTGTGCCTCCGCCTTCGCCAGCGCATCGACCATGTGATTGAACGAATCTGCCAGTTGCTGAAGTTCGGGCGCGTTGCGGGTGGGCAGTTGCACCCGCTGGCTCAGGTCGCCCTGCGCAATCACGCGAGTCGCTTCCATCAGCGACCTGAGTGGGAGATTCAGCGTGCGATAGAGATAGACCGAGCCAAGCATGCTTAGCATCAGAACACCAAACAAAACAACCAGCAAGGCGTTGAGAATCTGGTCGGCAATCTGGCGCTGGAGCGTCGCGGTGAAGCCGTTGAACTGATCCGACAGGTCGGACAGGCGCGACAGGCGCGAGAGCTCCTGCTGGAGCTGGCGCTGACTGGTGTTCAAATTCGTGTTCAGCAGGCGGGTCAATTGCTCGCGCGAGGCACGGTGCTGAGCGTTCAGCGACTGCTTGGATTCGTTCAGCGTCTGGCGTTCCGCGTTTTGCAAGGTCGCCTGCAGAGTGCGCTGATAGTCGTCCATCTGCCGATTGACCTGTTGGGTCGCCTGTCGGCTGGTCTGACGAATGGCGTTTTGCAGTTCGCCCTGCTGGCTCGTGCGGGCGTGGGCGAACTGTTCCTGCAGGACGGTCGCCAATTGGAAGGCTTCCTCAGTTGGCTGTATCACAATCAGGCAGGCGTTGAGATTCGCGACAGGCGCTAAGGTCACCAGCGAGCCGTCCATTTCTTGCAGTCGCGGCTGCATCGCGTCGAGCACGGGGGCGATGAGGGGGATCCATCGTTCTTCGCGCGTGCCTATTTGGCGGGCTGCGGGATGCGCCAGGACTAAACCGTCCCGACCGCAAAGCATGGCATAGCCCTGCTTGCCCATGCGGAAGGTGCGTACGAGTTGGTTCAGGTCGTCCATCGCGATGAGGGCACCAACTGCGCCGCGCAGTTCGACCCCACGCTCGCGCACAGGCGCCAGCACGGGGATAAGCGGCTCCTCGCCCGCGCCTGTATCGACCATTAACACCTGCCCGATAACAGGCTGTTCGCTTTGCACCATTTGCGCCCAAAGCGACTCCACCAGCGGTTGCAGTGCGCCTTCGGGCGGGGCGAAGTCGCCTACGGTGAGCAGGCGTTCGCCCTGCGCGTTGCGCAGGCACAGCAGGCGATAAGACGGCTCGCGGTCTTGCAACGCTTGCAGAATCCAGCGACTCTCCAGCAAGCGCGCCTCACGCAGGGCGGGCTGCTGGGCGATGAGGGTCAATTGCGCTAGCGCGCTGCGCAAAATGCCGTCCAGCTGGCGACCGAGATTGGTGGTCAGGCTCAGACTGCTCTGTGTCACCTGTTGGCGGATGGCGTCACGACTGGCTTGCGTGGCGGTGTTGGCGAGCTGTTCGAGGGCGCGTGCCTGCTGGGCGCCAATTTGGCGTGCGGTGCTGTCCAGCGTGCGCTGGAGTGTCTGGCGCGTGGCATACTGAAGCTGGGCTGTGTTGGCTGATGTTCGCTGGTTGAGCGTGCGCAAGGCGCGCCCAATTAGCGCCTCCTGCTGATGCGCCATCTGCTGTTGACCCTGTTCCAGCCCGCGTTGGGTCTGTTGGCTCACCTCGGCAAATGCCTGCTGGAGCAACTGCTGGCTGGACGCCTCCACCTTGCGCTGATATTCGCTCAGCGTCGCTTGGGTCTCGCGCTGGAACGCCCGCGTGGCGTTTCTTACTTGAGAGCGCAGGTAAAGCAACATCGCGCCCGTGCCGAGCAGGGCGGGCGCCAGCGCCATCAGCGCATAAAGGAGCATCAACCGATGTCGCAGGCTCATTGCTTGAACACTCCATCCGCGAGGTTGAGCAAGGTGTCGGGAATGGTCACGCCGAGAGAGCGCGCGGTCGCCAAGTTGTAGTAGGTGCGCAGGCGACGTGGGGTCATCAGAGGCATCGTGGCAGGGTCTGCGCCCTGCAGGAGCTGGTCGACCAGTTCCGCCGCGACCGCGCCCTGATCGGCAAAATCGACACCGATACCGACCAGTGCCCCCCGTCGCACATAGGGTTCCGCGAAGGCAAGCAGGGGTAATTTGTGTCGGGTGCAAAACGCGACCATCTGCTCGAACGCGCTCGGCGCCGCGCACACAGGGTCTGGAATCAGCCAGAGAGCATCGATTTTGCCTTCTAAGGCAGAGAGGGCATGGGGTAGTTCATCCGGTTTGCGTGCTCCTTCCACCAACAGCTCCAGCCCCATGCGCTGGGCATCTTCCTGCGCTTGCTCGATCAGGCGGCGAGAAGTGGTATCGTCGGGGTTGTAGATGGCTCCGAGCCGCTTCGCAGTGGGCATCACATCGAGCAGGAGGCGGAACTGGCGTTGCGGACGGATGGTCAGCCCCACCCCCACGAAGCGCCCGCCGCTGCGTTCCGCGCGCTCCACCAGCCCCTCCGCAACAGGGTCCAATACCATCAGGAACACGACCGGGGGCTGATGGTCAGGCGGAAGTTTCGCATAGCGCTGCTGGAGTGCGCGTGTGGCGTCGGTGCCGACCGCGACCACCACCTTCGGCTGACGCTTGAGCAAGGTTTCAATGGGGTCTTCGCGCCCCCCTGGTTTAAGCGTGAGCACGAGGTAATCAATGTTTGCGCCTGCACGATAACCGCGTCGTGTCAGCTCGGTGGTCAAACCCTCAACGGCTTGGGCGTAGAGGCTACCTTCCCCGCTCTGCAGGACGGCAATCAGCGGGCGCTGGGCACTGGCACCATCTGCGCCAAGCACCAGCCCAAGCATCAAAAGGAGCACGGGCGTCCCGCCCGTGAATCGGTTCAGCCCGCTGACAAACCATCCGTGCATATTTTGCGTTTCGTTCCTGTTGTGCGACGAGAGCCACACCCCCCTCCTTAAGGTTCCCCCGCGAGCGGGGAAACCGATTTTCTTCACCAATCGCGCTGATAGGTGAACCAGACACTACGCCTGCCGCCGGGCACCCAGCGTGCCATCTCCGTGCGCACATTGAACAGATTGTCGATGCGCAGATTCCAGCGGGTGCGCGCGTCCGTGCGATAAGAGAGGTTGAGAAGGGTGTTCCATCCATAGGCGTCGCTGAAGCCTTGCCTGAGCGCAGGGTAACTGAACACAAGCTGCCCGCTCAGCCCGCGCTCGCGATGGTGCGCCAGGCGAATCACCATGCGGTCGCGAGCGGGTCTATAATCCTCTTCCACACCACCTGTATAGCGTACATACATATAGCCCGCGCCAAGCGTCCACTCGGACGCCAGTTTAATCACGGTGTCCGCTGTCCAGCCCCACACGCGGAACTGATACAGATTGTTATACTGGCGCAGGTCAGGACGCTCAGGGAACTTCATGAACACAGTGACCACATCATCCAGCTCCATCGTGAAGTAGGAGAGATCGAGTTGCCAGCGCGGCTGGAAGTATCTGTAGCCGAGTTCAAGGCTGACCGTGGTTTCAGGGCGCAGGTCCGGGTTGCCTTCGATGCTGAGTCGCACGGGATTGCCATTAAGAGGGAGCCACACATAGAACTGCTGGAGGTAGAGTTCCACGAAGCTGGGGGCGCGAAAGGCGCGTCCAAGCGAGGCACGAAATCGGTGATTGGCGCCGGCGATATAGGTGAAGCCTGCGCGCGGGCTGAACTGGTTGCCGTAAATGGAGTGGGCGTCGTAGCGTGCGCCAAGGATCGGGCGCCAGCGTTCAAATCGCCACTCCGCTTGGGCATAAAGGGCGAAGTTATGTGCCGTGTGACTGCCACCGAGGTGGTTCTGGCTGCTCGCGCGCATGTAGCGGTAGTCCAGACCCGCCAGCCACTGTGAACGAGGGCGCTCCCATCGCCAGTAAGTCTCGCCGGCGAGCATAGACTGATTATAGGGTATGCGCGTGCGTGGCTCGTTGCCCGTCAGCGGCGGCTGGCTCTGTACTTTTGTGAACACGAGGTCGCCGCTCAAACCGTATAGGCGCACGGTCTGGTTAGTTCTGCCAAGAGCGCGATGATACTCCACCTGCCAGTAGTGCGTGCGCCAGAACATGCGGTCGGTGGGTGTAGGGTAGGTGAAGTAGCGCATGCCGACCTGCCCACGCTCCAGATCCGTGTAGAGATAGTTGACACGCCACTGACCGCGTTCGGGGGTTCCCTGCGCCATTGCGAGGCGAGCAGTGCGCACAAGTGCGTCGTTGTTGCGCACGCGGTCGCTGCCCGGATCGCGCCAGAAGGAACTCTGCACGCTGATTCGCGTGGGTGCCTCTGCCCGGCTCATCCAGCGCAAAGAGGCATTGTAGCCGCCGCGCCCTGTATAGCCGTTCCAAAACGAGGAGCGTCCCGTTTCGCCCTGCTGGGTGATAATGTTCACCACGCCTGCAAAGGCGTTCGGACCGTACATCGCCGAGCCAGGACCGAACGCGACCTCGATGCGCTCCACATCGTGCGTGCTGAGGCTCATCGCGGGAAAGTTGCCCAGCAGCGCATCGTTCAACGGCTGCCCATCCAGCAGGAAGAGCATTCGCTCATTGAACTCCGACGCGCTGTACGCACCACGCATGCTCAGGAATCGATGCTGGGATGACTCCTGACCCTCAAAATCGGCGACCATGCGCTCCAGCAACTCCTGCACCGTTTGGGCGCCCGAAAGCTCGATCTCACGACGGGTCAACACGCGCACGGTGGTGAACGATTCGTACACCTTATGCTCCGTACGGGTGGCGGTTTTGACCACTTCCTGCGGGTCGGCAAAGAGCCACTCGGCAGTCGCGGAGGTGCGCTGTGCCCAGAGGCTCCCAAGAATCGTCCAGCCTGCCAGTATCAAAGTTATCCATCTCATGCGGCCCACCTCACCGTCTTGATGTTTTGCAGGTTTTGGAGAGCCTGCCGCACCTCACAAAGGTCGAAGGGCTTCGCAATCGTAGCAAATACCCGCTCGGCAGACGCGCTCTCCAAAAAAGCATCAGGATAGCTATCCATCACGATAATAGGGAGGTATGGATAGCGCTGATGGACGACTCGCACGAGGTCGATACCGCTCATCATGGGCATGTGCGTGTCGGTAATGAGCAGATCGACGGTCTGCCGTTCCAGAATGTCCAGCGCTTCGCTACCGTTGCTGGCAATGAGCACCGTGTAGCCCTCATCTTCCAGCAGACTGCTCAGCAAAAATCGCACCATCGGCTCGTCGTCCACCACCAAAATCGTCATGCCAGTGCTTATTTTCGGAAGAAGAACAAGGGTTTTGCAGGTAGGGCTTACAGGCTTAGAGCGTCTAACGAAACCTGTCTGCTCAGCCTATCAGTGGGCAAGGGTTTGGCGGGGAGGGGCGCGGAGCGCCCCTCCCTGCCTTC
>FWWM01006336.1_pt1 | contig 24976 bp, 20 predicted proteins | sample 2228351 | NCBI WGS metagenome assembly FWWM01 (sample SAMEA103939774, study PRJEB20133) | metagenome
GAGGTAGTCAAACATAACCAGCTTCCTTATTTTTTTATAATATCAAAAAAATTACTATTTCTCTAATTCTCTGTTTTTACTTGTTTCTCGTCATTCTTTTTGGATTTAAGCCATACTGAAAATAAAAGTCCAATAATAATACCAACGACAACAGAAAGAAATATAACTATAGCAAGAGATGCCTCAAAACTCCAAAAAATAAAAGATATACTAACAACATAGGCGTTCTGGATAGAAAATAGAATGACAAACAAAAAAAGTATTATGAACATTATCATTTTAAACATGTCATCACTTCGCTAAAAAATTAAAACTATTTAAATATACTCTAAATCTAATAAAACTTCAACCTTATACCGAAAAAAGATAGCTTTTGCATCCGCAAGCCTTGTATTACATGCAATAGCTCGTCAATACAACAAACCTTAACTTCGGGGCCCCATGTTGCGAGCGATAGGTTGGCAAACCTCATGACAAAAGAGGGGTCATTGCGAGAGCACGCAGTGCCCGAAGCAATCTCGTCTTTTTTTCAATAAGGAATGAGATTGCTTCGCATCCTTCGGATGCTCGCAATGACGAAAAAAATAAAGGATTGCTCGCTATGACAGCAAAAAATACTAAATTTTCAAATGTTTATACCAATTATTGGATTTCTATCGCTATTTTTTGAAAAAATCAAGCTATTTCATTTGTTTTCTTTTTTGTTGTAAAATTTAATCTATGTTTTCCTATTTACTTAAAAGATTTATGCTGATGATTCCAATCCTGTTTGGAATAACTCTTATATGTTTTGTTGTAATAAATCTTGCACCCGGTTCTCCAGCTACACTTTCTGAAGAATTTTCTCCAAAAGCTTCACCAGAGGCAGCTGAGGCTTTAAAGAAACTCTATGGTTTAGATAAACCATTACACGAAAGATATATAAATTGGTTAAGAATGGTAATTACCTTAGACCTTGGAAAAAGCTTTGTTGATGGAAGATCCGTAAATGAAAAGATTAAAGAAAGACTACCAATTACTGTCACTTTAAATCTCCTTTCTCTTTTATTTATCTTTATCATTGCTATTCCTATAGGTGTTTATTCTGCATTAAAACCCGGAAGTCTGATTGATAGAGCTCTTACTGTTTTTGTGTTTACGGGATTTTCTGTGCCAACTTTTTGGCTTGCGTTACTTGCAATGATAGTGTTCGGAGTAAATCTTGGATGGCTTCCCATTTCAGGAATTCAAAGCATAGGAGCAGAGAATTTGCCTTTGCATGAAAGAATATTAGACTGGATTAAACATTTGATTTTACCCGTTACAATTATGTCATTCTCTGGACTGGCAGGTATGTCTCGTTATACAAGGTCAAGCATGCTTGAAACACTAAAGCAAGATTATATGAGAACAGCGAGGGCAAAGGGACTTCCAGAAAGAGTTGTAATTGTCAGGCATGCTCTGAGAAATGCATTGTTGCCAGTAGTAACCCTTTTGGGATTAGCTATTCCAGGACTTATTGGTGGTAGCGTAATATTTGAAAGTATATTTTCAATTCCCGGAATGGGTCAGTTGTTTTACTCATCTGCAATGGCAAGGGATTATCCAACTATAATGGGAATTCTTTTGTTTGGAGCATTCTTAACATTGATTGGAAATCTTTTGGCTGACATAGCATATTTTATAGTTGACCCAAGAATCAGAGTAAAAAAGAATGTTTAGAATAATAATTAAAAGAATACTCAAAAACAAGCCTGCTGTTTTTGGACTGTCTTTCATTTTGTTAATATTTATAATAGCATTGTTTGCTCCAATAATTTCTCCTTATGACCCCTATAAAATTGATGTTTATCATGTGCTTGAGCCACCATCTAAGGAGCATATATTTGGCACAGATGAGCTGGGTAGAGATGTATTTTCGAGGATAATATACGGTGCGAGAGTGTCTCTAAAAGTTGGCTTTATTGCAATGGGTATAGCTATACTTACAGGAACTATTTTAGGAGCAATAGCTGGATACTATGCTGGATTTATTGATACATTAATCATGAGAGTAGTTGATGTAATGCTCGCATTTCCAACATTGTTTTTAATTCTTGCAGTAGTTGCAGTTCTTGAACCCAGCATTTATATTATTATGGTTGTAATAGGACTAACAGGTTGGATGGATGTTGCAAGGCTTGTAAGAGCAGAAGTTTTGTCTATAAAAGAAAGGGAGTTTGTTCTTGCAGCAAGGGCAATGGGTGCAAGTTCTGGAAGAATAATTTTCCAACATATTCTCCCAAATGCTATTTATCCTGTTATCGTTGCTGCAACTTTTTCAGTTGGGGGAGCTATTTTAATTGAAAGTGGGCTCAGCTTTCTTGGACTTGGTATTCAACCTCCAGAGCCAAGTTGGGGAGGAATACTTAGCGTTGGAAAGGATTATATAACAGTTGCATGGTGGATGAGCTTTTTCCCTGGTATAGCGATATTTCTTACTGTGCTTTCTTTTAATCTTTTGGGAGAAGCTTTAAGAGATGCTATGGACCCGAGACATTGGGCATAAAATAGATTTTGAAAATATAAATAATTCCGTGCTAAAATAGAAAATCTGGAGAGGTGCCGGAGTGGCCGAACGGGCGCGACTGGAAATCGCGTGTGGGGTCTAAAAGCTCCACCGAGGGTTCAAATCCCTCCCTCTCCGTATTTTATTTATGGGGGTTAAGTTTATGTTAAAAGTAGTTGCCTTCAACGGAAGTCCACGAAAAAATGGTAACACTTACCATGCTTTAAAAATGGTTGCTGAGGAATTAGAAAAGGAAAATATAAAGGTAGAAATTATTCAAGCTGGAAGCAAAAATCTCAGAGGTTGCATTGCTTGTTATAAATGTGCTCAGAATAAAAATGAAAGATGTGCTATTGATGACGATGTTAACAGCTGGATTCAAAAAATAAAAAAAGCCGATGGAGTCATCTTGGGTTCTCCTGTTTATTTCTCCGGAATCGCGGGAACTTTTAAATGTTTTTTAGACAGAGCATTTCTTGTATCATCGGTAAATGGAAGCTTATTCAGGCATAAAGTAGGTGTAGCTGTTGTTGCTGACAGGCGTTCAGGTGGGGTGAGCACCTTTGACCAACTCCTACATTATTTGCATTATGCTGAAATGATTGTTCCATCCTCCAATTATTGGAATGTTATTTTTGGAAGAAATCCCGGAGAAGTTCTTAAGGATGAAGAAGGAATGCAGATTATGCGAATTCTTGGAAAAAATATGGCATGGACATTGAAACTTGTTGAAAATGGAAAAGATAAAGTTATTGCACCAGAAAAGGAAGATAAGGTACTTTTTAGCTTTATAAGATAAAGTTATTTATTTTCTCTGGAAAAAATTAATCGCTTCAATTAACTGTTTTTTATTGCCAACATAAATAATGATATCACCCTCTTTTATGACAAAATCAGCTGGAGGATTTAATATGGTTTCTTCTCCTCTCTGAATTGCTATTACTGTAACCTTTGCTTTATGCCTTATATCAAGAGACTTTAATGTATGCCCAACTAACCATGAGTCTTTTTCAACATAAAAGCTATCCATCTCAAGTCCCTCAAAGAGCACGCATTCAAGTCCAGCTCTTGTTTTCGGTATCTCTGCCTGCGTTAAAATTTCGTATCCCTCTTGTCTAATGGATTCAATCATTTGTAGAATTTTATTTCTCGGAACTCCAAAATGATGTAATACACGAGCAAAGATTTCAAGAGAAGTTTCAAACTCTTCAGGTATAACTTCATTGGCACCTAATTTTTTGAGCTCTTGTATCTCCGTAATAAACCTCGTTCTAACTATTATATGTATTTTTGGATTTTCAGCCCTTGCAAGCTGAACAATTTTTCTCGTAGCAGTTGGGTCTGAGATAGCTATTACAATTACTTTTGCTCTTTTTATTCCAAGTTTATGCAAAATTTCTGGGTTAGTGCCATCTCCATAATATATCAGTTCTCCTTTTTTCTTCATCTTTCTTACTGTATCAGGATTTAATTCTAAAATCGTATAAGGAATCCTTGTCTCCTTAAGAACTTTTGCAAGATTTCTACCATTCAGACCAAAGCCTATAATTATGACATGATTTGATTTTTTCACGAGAACATCAGTTTCTTTTATTTTTCCAGCCTTTTCAAAATAATTAAAAGGCTTTTTTTGTATGAATTGATCAATTAAACTTGGAGAATATTTTATAATCAGAGGTGTAATCAACATGGTAATTACAGAGGCTGAAATAAAGCTCTGATAAGCATTTTCATCCAAAAGACCAACAGTCTTTCCAGTAAATGCCAGTATAAAAGAGAATTCACCAATCTGCGCGAGGGAAAAAGCTGATTTAAGTGATACTTTAAGGGAATGTATAAAAGTATATGAAATAAAAGCTATAATCAAAGTTTTGATTGCGAAAATATTGCCTACAAGTATGACTTCCTCTAATAAATGATTTCTGGTGTAATCAATATTAAGAAGCATACCAACGGATATAAAAAAGATGCCTGAGAAAGTCTCTTTAAAAGGTAAAATATCAGCGACTGCCTGAGCAGAATACTCAGACTCTGAAATAACAACGCCTGCTAAAAAAGCTCCGAGTGCAAGCGAAAGTCCTAATTTAGAAGTAAAAAGTGCTGTTCCCAAACAAATAGATATTACAACAATGATAAAAAGTTCTCTACTTCTTGTTTTTACTATTTCATGAAGAATGTAGGGGACAGCAACCCTTGAAAAAAGGAATACTACAGAGAGAATTGCGAAAGATTTAAGAATAACTGTAAAGAAATTATAATAGCTACCTCCCTGACCTGAAAGCATCTGAGTGAAAAGCATTAATGGCACTACACAAAGATCTTGGAATAAAAGAATTCCTAAACATATTTTTCCATGAGGCGTATTTAATTCGCCCCGATCAGAAAGAAGTTTCATGACAATAGCAGTGCTACTTAAAGCCACTATGAAACCATAAAATATTGCCTTATTAAAATCAGCATTGAGAGCAAATTGACTGAGCAGGGTAATTAAAATTATGGTACCAACAACCTGAAGAGTTCCCAATAAAAAGACTTCTTTTTTTAAGGTAATCAATTTTGGAATTGAAAATTCAATTCCTATGGTGAACATGAGAAGAATAACTCCAATTTCTGCTATTAATTCAACTTCATGTGGATCTTTTATTAATCCCATTCCATAAGGACCTATAATTGTGCCAGCAATAAGGAATCCAACAATTGGTGGGATATGAAGTTTTCCCAATATATAGATTATAAGTCCAGAAATACCAAAGATGATAAGTATAGCCTGGAGAAATTCGTAAATCATAATACATATAATAACAAATAATTGAATTTTAGCAAAGTACTGTTACCCTGTTATAATAATATTATGAAGGGTAGGGCAGTTTACATAAAAACATTTGGTTGTCAAATGAATGAGCATGATACAGAAAGGATTTTGGGAATTCTTGCTTCAAAGGGATTTATTGAGGTTGAGGAACCAAAAAAGGCTGATTTAATTATCTTTAACACATGTGCAATAAGAGATAAGGCTGAACAAAAGTTTTTAAGTAGTCTCGGAAGAGTTAAGCATCTTAAAAGAAGAAATTCCAATCTAAAAATCATCGTTGCTGGTTGCTCTGCGCAACTTCAAGGAGAAAAACTTTTAGAAAAAGCTCCATATGTTGATTATATAATTGGTCCAGATAACATTCCATTAATTGAAAATATCATAGAGAAGGATTTTCATGAAAAGCTACTGATTCATGAAAATCCTGATATTCATAAAATTAATCTTCCTGCATTAAGAAAAGAACCTGTGAAAGCATGGGTAAATATTATTTATGGTTGTAATAATTACTGTAGCTATTGTGTTGTTCCATATACAAGGGGTAGGGAGAGAAGCAGACCCGCTAAACATATCCTGGATGAGATTAAAATGCTTTCAGAAAAGGGTTATAAAGAGGTAACTCTTCTTGGACAGAATGTTAACTCATACAGAGACGGAGAAACGGATTTTCCTACTTTACTTGAAAAAATAAATGATATTGAAGGTATTGAAAGAATAAGATTTGTAACATCCCATCCAAAGGATTTGTCTAAGAGACTTGTTGAAGTAATGAGAGATTGTTCAAAAGTATGTGAACACATTCATCTGCCACTTCAGGCAGGTTCAACAAAAATTTTAAAACTCATGAATAGAAAATATACTTACGAAGAATATCTTGAAAAAATTCATCTTCTCAGAGAATCCATCCCTGAAATAGCAATTACTTCAGATATTATTGTAGGCTTTTCTCAAGAAACAGATGAAGATTTTGAAAAAACTCTCTATGCTTTAAAGGAAATTCAATTTGATGGCATCTTTGCATTTAAATTTTCTCCAAGACCAGGCACTTCAGGCGCAAGGCTTGAAGGTCAGATTAATGAAGAACTTAAATCTCAAAGACTTACAGAAGTTTTAAAAATCCAAGATGAAATAACAGAATTAAAAAATAAAAAATTAGAAGGAACAATTCAGGAAGTTCTTTTAGAAGGAAAAGATGAAGAAGGATTTACAACTGGAAGAACAAGAACAAATAAAATTGTAAAAATAGAATCTGAAGTCTCTCCTGGTGAGATTATAAATGTAAAGATTAACAAAGCTCGCAGACACTCCTTAGAAGGAGTAGTTCTTTAAAAATGAAAGTTTCTCTTATTACCTATGGCTGTAGAGTTAATCAGGCAGAGTTTCAACTTTTGGAAAAATATTTGAAACAGGCTGGATATGAAATCACAGAAAATTCAGAAGAAGCAGATTGCTGGATTATAAATACATGTGCAGTCACTCATAAAGCAGAAATTCAATCAAGACAAGTTATAAATAAAGCAATAAAATTAGGGAAAAAATGCTTTGTAACAGGATGTTATTCGGAACTTTATGAGAAAAAACTTCAAGAAAAAAATTTAACTTTAATTTCTAATTATGAAAAAGATAATTTAGCCAGTTTATTTCCACCGATAGCTACCAAAGAAATTTTGCCTCAACTTAAAAGGCATAGAGTAATCGTTAAAGTGCAGGATGGCTGCAATCAATTTTGTAGTTATTGCATTGTTCCATACTTAAGAGGAAAACCAAGAAGTTACAACACTGATGAGGTTTTAAAAGTAATAAAAGAATATGAAGATATGGGGAACAAAGAAATTGTTATCAGTGGAATTAATTTGGGACTTTACGGAAAAGATTTGAAAAATGAAATGAATTTGAACAAATTATTAAAGTTAATTTTTAAGAACAGTAATCAATGCAAAATTAGACTTAGCTCTCTCAATGTAAATTTTATAGATGAAGAATTTTTAGAAATAATCTCACATCCAAGAATTTGCAAACACCTTCATATTCCACTTCAAAGTGGTAGTGATAAGATTCTGAATTTAATGAAAAGACCATACAATAGAGAAAAGTTTATTAAAACTTTAGAAAAAATATTTAAACTTTATCCAGATATTGCAATAGGTACTGATGTAATAGTTGGTTTTCCGTCAGAGAATGAAAAAGATTTTCAAGATACTAAAAATCTAATTAAAGATACGGAATTTGCTTATCTTCATCTTTTTACATATTCAAAACGTCCTTTAACTGTTGCTTCGAATTTCTCAGAACAGATACCAGAGCAAATTAAAAAAGAAAGAACCAATCAACTTCTTGAAATTGCAAAATTAAAAAAGAAGGCGTATATTGCAAAATTTATTGGTAAGGAGCTTGAAGTAATAGTAGAAAATAAAAAAAATGATTTATCTACAGGCACTTCTGATAATTACATCAAGTGTATTTTCAAGAAAAATCAAGTAGTGCCTGGTAGTCTTGTAAAAGGAAAAGTGTTTCAGACTGATGATGAGCATGCATATTTAATTTTAAATAGAACTTCTGAAATCAATTGAAATTTTTATTTGCCCATTAGATAGTCATTTTAATAATTATCTATCCAGCATAATAAGTTTTACAAATTTTTCACAAAAGAATTGACAACTTTTCAACATTTTTTAGTTTTAAAAAGTGTCTGATAAGATATATTATGTTAAATTTTTGAGGAATTTTGAATTTTGTAAGAAATTTATAATGACTACCCTGTCCTTCATTGCAAGAGGTTGCCACGCTTTTGGCTCGCAAAAGGCTTAACGGCTGAAGCAATCTCAGAGACTGCTTCGCCTCCTTCGGAGGCTCGCAGTGATGATATGGAACGGAGGCTCGCAGTGACAAGTTGGTGGATTGCCACGGTATCGCTCGCAACAGGAGTGCGCAGTGACTGGGTGGATAATTGCTAAGCCTTACCTTCAGATACTCAAAAGGTGATATTTGAAAAGTTATTAATTTATTGTTTATCGCTTGTTTTCTTGTGTTAATTTTGACTGACACGAATTTTTATCCTATTTATGATATACTTATATTTATAAAACTTTTAATTGAAATTACGGAGGTTTTATATGAGATATTCAAATCTATTCATTCCAACGATGAGAGAAACTCCTTCTGGTATTAACGCGGTTTCTCATATTCTCATGTTGAAAGCAGGATATGTAAGGCAATTAGCTGCTGGACTGTTTATTTTTCTACCCCTTGGTTGGAGAGTATTAAATAAAATAAATACAATTTTAAAGGAAGAAATGGAAAGAATTGGTGCACAGGAAATATCAATGCCTATTCTGCATCCAGCTGAAATATGGCAACAGACAGGAAGATGGTATACAATTAAAGAAGAGATGTTTCGTTTGAAGGACAGAACAGGTAGAGATATGTGTCTTGGAATGACCCATGAAGAAATCATGGCATGGATTGCTGCAAAGGAAATAAAGTCCTACAGACAGCTTCCTCAAATATGGTATCAAATTCAAACAAAGTTAAGGGATGAAGCAAGACCCAGGGGTGGTGTTTTAAGAACAAGAGAGTTTATTATGAAAGATAGCTACAGTTTTGATGCAGACTACGAGGGACTTGACAAGAACTATAAATTACATGCAGAAGCCTATCATAGAATATTTACCCGCTGCGGTTTAAAATACTATCAAGTTGAATCAGATCCGGGAATCATGGGGGATATGGAATCTCACGAGTTTATGGCTCCTACTCCAGCAGGAGAGGATGATATAGTTTTATGTGAGAAATGCGGATATTCTGCCAATATAGAGGTGGCTAAAAGCAATATTGTCCCACCTCCTAAAATTATTATGGAATTCAAAGAAATTCATACGCCTAATAAAAAAACAGTTAAAGAGGTTGCTGAATTTTTAGGCTTTGATGAACGATATTTTATTAAAAGTTTGCTTGTTATCACTGATAAAGATAAAGAGCCTGTATTGGTCTTAATCAGAGGTGATCAGGAAATAAATGAAAAGAAATTGGCAAGAATAATTGGAGAGTTTTCATTTGCAAATCAAGAAGATGCAACGCAAATATTAGGAACAGAGATAGGATTTATAGGACCTTTAAATCACAAAATCAGAATTATTGCAGATAACTCAATTGATAAAGATTTATTCTACATTTCAGGTGCAAACAAGAAAGATTATCACGTGCAGGGAATAATTCCAAAAGAACACTTTAATGCAGAATGGCATGACTTAAGGAAGGTCAAGGAAAAAGAGAATTGTATCAGATGCGGCTCTCCAATAAAAATTGAAAAGGCGATTGAAATTGGTAATATATTTAAACTTGGAACTAAATACACAGTTCCTCTTAATGCTACATTTTTGGATAAAGATGGCATTGAAAAACCAATTATCATGGGTAGTTATGGAATAGGACCTGCAAGAGTTGCTGCTGCTGCAATTGAACAGAATAATGATAAAGACGGAATAATATGGCCCAAAAGTATAGCTCCCTTTGACATTGAAATAATTCCTCTTAATATGTCAGACAATAAAACCAGAAAAATCGCAGAAGAACTTTATGATAAACTTACTGAAATCTACAATAGCTTCGCTGACAGACACATGGAAGTTCTCATTGATGACAGAGATGAGCGACCAGGCGTAAAATTCAAAGATGCAGACCTTATTGGAATTCCAATTCAGGTAGTCATTGGAGAGAAAGGTTTAAAGTCAGGTAATGTTGAAGTAAAAAAGAGAAGAACAAAGGAAAGTAAGATGGTTCCAGTAAATAAAGCTGTGGTTGAAATAATTAGCTCTTACTATGAAACTTACTGAAAATATTGCGGTAATAGATATTGGAAGCAATACAATCAGGCTTCTTGTAGGAAAAATAACTAATACAAAAATCAACAGGATTTTCACTGATAGGGTCGTTACAAGACTTGGAAAAGATATCCCTATAAACAAAAAATTAAACGATAATTCTATAAGAAAATCAATTGAAACAATTGGAAAATTTAAAAAAATTTCTGAACAATTTCAATGTAAATGTATAATTTCTTCAGGAACAAGTGCGTTAAGAGAGGCTATTAATAGTAAAGAATTTTGTGAAAAAATAAAAATACTATTTGGTCTTGATGTAAAAGTTCTCTCTGGAGAAGATGAAGCATATTTTACATTAGAGGGAATAAAAACAGGACTACCCTACTCTCCTCAAAATATTTTTGCTGTTGACATTGGAGGTGGAAGCACTGAATGGATTTATGAAAAAAAGGGAAAAATTTTAAATGGAAGCATAGACATAGGTGTGCTAAAAGCTAAGGATATTGAGGATTTTAAAAAATTAATAGAAGAAAAAATAAAAAAAAATCTTCCTAAAATAAGCCAGCAACAAATATTTGCTACAGGAGGAACTGCTGTAACTCTTGCGATGATGTTTTTAGAATTAAATGAGTATATTCCAGAAAAAATACATCTTACTGAAATTTCAATTGAAAATCTCAGAAATTTTATAAATAAAATTTCTAAACTTCCTGTCATGCAAAGAAATATCATCCCTGGGCTTCCTTCTGATAGGACTGATATTATTCTTCCCGGCCTTGTTATACTTGAAACAATTTGTAATTTCTTAAATGCCAAACAAATAGTAGTGAGTGATTATGGTTTTATGGAAGGAATAATGAAAAATTATAAAGCTTTTTGTTATAATTAAAGTCATGCAAAAAAAGTTTAGTAGACCAAAATCACTTAAGAATGTTCCATTTAGATATTGCCCCGGCTGTGGACATAGCATTGCCCATAGGCTGATTGCTGAAGTTATTGATGAGTTTGGAATTAGAGAAAATGTCATTGCGATAGCACCGGTGGGTTGCGCGGTTTTTGCATATGATTACTGGGATTTTGATGTTCTTGAAATTCCTCATGGAAGACCTCCAGCTGCGGCAACGGGTATGAAAAGAGTATGCCCTGATAAAATTATTTTTACATATCAGGGGGATGGTGATCTCGCTGCAATAGGAACAGCAGAAATAATCCATGCAGCTAACAGGGGCGAAAATATTTGTGTATTCTTCATAAATAATGCTAACTACGGTATGACTGGTGGGCAAATGGCTCCTACGACTCTTAAGGGACAAAGAACAACAACCACCCCTTTTGGAAGAGACCCTCGTCAGGCTGGTTATCCAATTCATGTATCTGAACTTCTTGCAGGACTTGAAGGTACATCTTTTGTTGCAAGAGGTTCTTTAGATAGTTATAAAAATATAGTAATTTGTAAAAAATACATTGAAAAGGCATTTAAATATCAGATAGAAAAAAAAGGTTTTAGTTTTGTAGAAATGCTCTCACCCTGCCCTACTGATTGGGGCATGACTACTGAACAAGCAATAAAATGGCTGAGAGATAATATGATGACAGAATTCAAATTAGGAGTTATAAAGGATAAATGGAACAACGAATAATTATCGCAGGTTCTGGTGGACAGGGAATACTTTTCTTAGGTAAAGTAATAGCCCATTCAGCTATGAAGCAAGGCAAAGAAGTAACATGGTTTCCCTCATATGGTGCTGAAATGAGGGGAGGAACAGCTAATTGTATGGTTGTTATCTCAGATGAATTAATAGGCTCTCCAATAGTAAAAAATGCAGACTATGTGATTGCATTAAATGAAGCTTCATACAAAAAATTTATAGAAAGAGTCATCCCTGGTGGTTGTCTAATATATGATGCTTCGTTGATAAAAAATTCTGAATTCAAAAAACATATCAAATTTTATCCAATTAATGCATCCCAAGAGGCTGCTCAAATTGCAAATCCAAAGTTAGCAAATATGATTTTGTTAGGAGCCTTTATTAAAATCTCTAATTGCATAAGCATTGATAAGGTTATTGCAACAATTGAAGAGACTATTCCACCAAAAAGAAAGGAGATGATTGAAGTCAATAAAAAACTTATCTTAAGAGGTTTCTCAATCCTTGAAAATTAGAAAGGCGAAAATCTCTGATATAAAAACAATTCATAAATTAATTAATGAATTTGCCAAAAAAGGTGAAATGCTTCCTCGCTCATTAAATGAACTTTATGAAAATGTTAGAGATTTTTATGTTGCTGAGGAAAATGAAATAAGAGGAGTTTGTGCATTACATATTTTATGGGAAGACCTTGCAGAAGTCAGATCCCTTGTGGTCAAAAAAGAATATCAGAAAAGCGGGATCGGAACGAAGCTTGTAAAAAAATGCTTACAAGAAGCGAAATCCCTTGAACTCAAAAGAGTTTTTGTTCTCACTTATATCCCTGATTTTTTTAAAAAAATAGGTTTTAAGGAAGTAGATAAATCAAAGTTACCTCAAAAAATCTGGGGTGATTGTATTAGATGTCCGAAATTCCCAGAATGCGACGAAACTGCTCTTATTTACGAAATTATGGAATAAAAACTATTCTTATTTGAGCAGTTTGCTTTAATTCTTCAATATGTTCTTTAAGTTTTGTATTTAATTCCTTCTCAAATAAATATTTTTCTATATCGTTCCTTATAGCTTTATACTCATGCCCTTTAAGTTTATCTTTATTTTGTTCGTAGTATTCCCTTATTTTAGTTTCAGGTATAATGATTAATGATTTTACTTTAAGGTCAACATAACTGTTAATTATTTCCTCTTCTCTTCCTTCAACAAAAAATTCCTTTGCATTTTTCAGTAGAAGAGTTCTGTTTATTAAGAGATTTACAACATCTTCATTTTTTATATCGGGAAATTTTTCCTTTAACTTGAGAGCTTCTTTATTAAAATCCTCAAGTGTTATAGCTATGTTGTCCACATAAGCAACTACTCTGTTTACTATTTGAAAATCAGATGCAATTGCCTCGCTGTTGACTGCTATTAACAAAAAAATAATGCTACAAGCCACAAACAGCAAATTACGAAAAAGCATTCTAAAAAGCATGACCAATACTAAAATGTATTTCACCACGAGATTCTCCTTCTTCTCTGTTTAATTTGTATCCATAGTCTATTCTTAATGGTCCTACAGGAGTTTTATATCTCAAACCAACACCTGTGGTGTATTTTAATTTTGAAACACTGGCATCCCCTACTCTACTCCAAAGATTACCAAAGTCAAGAAAATTTATAAGATAAAAGTTTTTTCCGAGATAGGTTCTTAACTCTACATTTCCCATTAAAAAAGCATTACCGCCTGTGGGTTGATTGTTTCTTTTAGGACCTAAAGTGTTTTGTGCATAACCTCTTACAGAATCTCTTCCTCCCAAGAAATATCTTTCAGATATTGGAAGTTCTTCAGTTTTTCCATAAAGCCAAGCCCAACCTGCTCTGATAGAATTTGCTAACACAAGCCATTTAGTGAGTTCTGTGTATTTATTAATGTAAAAAGAAGTTTTTAAAAAATTAATTTCTGAACCTAAAAATTCATTGCTTAGTTTTGAAGTAACTCCAGCTAACCAGCCCTTATGCGGATCAAAAGCATTATCTCTGGTATCAAAAATTAAAGAGGCTTTAACTCCACTTATAAATACCCTTCCAATATCAATGTCACTAATCACAACTTCGGGTTTTACATCCCAAGTTTTTGAAGATGTTAACTCATAAAGAAGTTCTGCTTTAAAGGTGTCTGTAAACTTTTTCTCAAATCCTGTTGACAGTCCTAATCTTTTGATTTTATAAATGATATCTTTAGTGTCAATATTTTTTACATCCATTTTTTCTAATATTAAAGAAGATTTAAATGTTAAGTCTTTCCAAAACCAAGGATCAACATATGTTATGTAACTTCTTGATTCTAATGTACTTAATTCAACTCTTGTGAAGATTTGCTTATTTAGACCAAAAAGATTTATATATGAAAGTTCAAAGAAAGCTTTTGCTCTCTCATATTCACCATAACCAAATCCAAATTCAAACGCTCCAGCAGGAATTTCTTCAAAGTTGTAAATCAAGTCAACTTTGTCATTAAGTATTTCTGGATTAATATCTACTTTTGAAAAAAGTCCTGTTCTATAAAGAGCCTGTCTTTCTTCATCAATTGTATAAGGATTGTATGGCATTCCTTCTTTTGGCAAAAGTCTTTGATAAATGAATTTGGTTTTTGTTTTCTTATTTCCAAGAACAACTGATTTGCCAAAATACTTCTTGCTCTTTGGCTCTAATTCAATGTTTATATAAGCTTTGTCTTCAATAATTTCATAATTTCCTTTTAATAAAACATCAGAGTAACCGTTTTTTATATAAACATCCCTGATTTTTCTTCTAATTTCAAGAAAAACTGACTCATTGAAAGGCGAATCTACATAGTCTTTTATTGAATTTAATGCATCTTGCTTTAAAAGGTCATTTTTCACCAATACATTTATAGAAGTTATTTTTATTAAATTGCTCTTCTGAATTCTGAAGATAATGCTTACTTTATCATCTTCTTCTTTAATCTCGGGATTATAAACTTCAGATTTGTAATATCCTTTTGATTTTAAATATTCTTCAATTCTTTTTTTGTCATTTGTAATTTCATCAGGATTAAATGGTTGTCCCTCTCTATTTGCAAGAATATTTTTTAATTCCGTCTCAGATAAATCCCTTGGTTCAAATATTATTTTTTCAACAAATTTTCTTTGTCCTTCGTTTATGAAATATACAATTTTCCATTTATCTATGGATTTTTCTATTAGTGGAACAATTCTGACATTGAGAAAACCGTTTATTTTATAAAAATTGATAAGGCTGTTAATTGTATCTCTTATAATTATTTCGTCTGCTTTGTCTTCAAAATGAGCCATCACTATATCTTTTAAATCTCCTTTTTTTAGATAATCGTTTCCTTCAATTTCTACGTTTAATTTTATTCCTTCTTTCACTCTAATAATTAATTCACCGTCTTTAAAAGTATAATTTATTTCTGAGCCGATTAATCCATTGTTTTTCAGGTATTTTTTTGTTTTTACTATGAAATTTTCTATCTCAACCCTGTCAAAGGGATCACCAGGAGTTAATGGAAAAAGATTTTTAATATGTTCATCTGATACATCTTCCCATTTTATTTTTTTTATTCGTTCTGGTCTTCCTTCTTTTATTAAAAAGACAATTTTTACATCATTATAGGTATTGGTAATAGGATGAATTGGAATTATTTGCCAATTAACACTGTTTGCTCTATAACCTCTATTTGTAAGTTCGGTTTCAATATTTTCTTTAGTTTTTCTTAGAGATAATTCCGTTAACCTGTCTCCTTTTTTTATTTTTAAAAGTTTTTTATAAAATTGTCCTGAAAAATATTCATTTCCCTTTATTTCTATTTCTTTTATTATGGGTTTTTCTCTTACACGGACTTTCAGAGTCTGATTTTTATATTCAACTACTATATCTTCAAATATGTTTTTTAAAAACAATCTTTTAATACCTCTGTTAATTTCTTTTTCATCCAATATTTTATTCTCTTCAGCTCCCAAAAGATATAAAAATTCCTTTTGTTCCAATGACCTTAAACCTTCTATTTCTATTTTTTGAATTGCCTTCTCAACATTTATTTCATTAGCCATAGAAGAGCATATTGATAAAAATAGCAACAAAATAAAGCTAACGAAACTCAAAACGGAATTTAATAGCACCTGATAGTCCTCCTATTTCATCTCTTGTGCCTACTAAAGAGATACCTTTTTTGATAAAATATTCAATTTTAAAAATATGTTCAACATTTTCACCTGTAGCAGTTGAATAAGTTACTATCATTTTGCCATCCATTAATTTTTTTCCAACCGTTACCTTAGGAGTTATTGAGCCTTTATTTTTTGAAATAGTTGGCTCAACAGTCATAACATCCAGCCCTGTGATGCCTCTTATCCTTTCTTGAATAGTCTCTTGCATTTGACCAGTTATGAATGAGGCTGCTTCAGATGTTCCAGGAATACCTCCAGAACTTTGTCCTAAAACTAATAGATTCAACAACTCTTGTTCAGATAAGGGAGGATTTGAACTCAGTAAAAGATTGAATTGGTCAATATAGCCATTTATATTAAGGCTAACATTGTATTTATCCACAATAGTTCTTGCGGAAAGATTGATATATGGATTTGTCGGTGATGACTCAGTAAATTGAGCAAGTAATCTTAAAATTTCAAAGCGATTTCCCCTAAAATAAACCCACCCACTTTTAGCATTTATCCAGCCAAGAAAAGAAGGCTCATGCAATGAACCTCTTAATAACAAATCACTGTTTAGAGTCATTATGGCGAGATTGTTGTTAACAAAAAAATTATTAGCCTGAATTCTTATATTAAATTTGAGCCTGTTCAAAAAGTTTTCGCTTGATGTCACAGCTTTAGCAGAAGAGTTACTAAGAGCTAATTTAGTCCAGTCAAATCTCTCTTCATATATACCTCTATTTACTTTAAAAACTCCTGATAAAGTAGGTTGATTGTAATCTCCTGTAAGATATAATTGACCATCCATGTAAGCCCAAAATTTTGGCGTAAAAATCCATCTTATATCAGAAATTTTTCCAGATAGGGCAAACTGTTTAACTCCAAAGTTTTCAAGATAGACAGTGCCAGATGCATGAACTTTGCCTTGTGAAAAATCTCCATAAGCTTTTTCCAGAACTAAACGATTTTCATCAAAGGATATAATAGCATTTATGTTACTAAAAGAAGGAATATCTTTGCTTAGCGTAACTGTTGCGTTATTAATCTCAATCTCTCCAGCAATTTCTGGATTTTTTTTGCTTCCATATATATAAACCTGCATGGAAGCCCTACCCCTTAAATCATCTACTTTGAACAAAGTCTTAAAGGGTCTCAGGTCTGAGTTACCGTCAAGCAAGATATCAAAATAATCAACTATTTTACCTTTTATTGTTAATTCAGTGGATTGTCCAATTAAAATAATTGGGTCAATATAGACATTTCCGTCTTTTATATTTATTTTTGCCAAATTTTTATTGCTGAAGCCCATTCCATACATTCTACCAAATATCCTGTTCATATCAAATTGAGCATTTAGCTTGTCACCAACAATTTCTCCGTTAATTTTTCCATCAAAAAGAACGACTAAGTCCTCAGGAAGATTGTTTATAAACATGGCAATAAACGAATCAACTCTTGCAGATTTAATATTCCCTCTGAATTGCCATACAGATTTAGTTGGTATACCTTCCACCTCAAGCGAAATATTTTTTAGCAATAGAGATTTTATTAAAATATTATTGTCTTCGTAATGAACCGTTAAATTGCCAGATATATTTTTACCATTTCTTACTTTTACATTTAGGTTAGAATCTGCTGTGAATTTAGGATTTTTTAATGTGCCTTGCAGATTAAATTTTAAATTATCAAGATTTACTTGCTGTAAGTATTTAACTCCTAACTTATCCGTGTATTTTTGGGCTAACTGAGTAATGTCAAATAGTTTTGAAGCTCCAGAGAGATTTATGTTGCCGTCAAAATTTAAATATCCCGAGGCATGTAAAGATTGCTTATTGGCAAAAAATTCTGCCTTCTTTATGTGTAGTGAGTCCTTATTAATCGCAATATCTGCAGATATATTGTCTAAAAATTTTTTTGTTCCAATAAATATCGGCTCTGAATACAGCTCTACTGTTACTGTACCTCTTTCTTTAATATGTCCTTTCAGATTCAAATTTGTATTTATTCCGTCATTAAAAGTCTGCACGTAGAAATTTTTTATAGGGATATTTTGTGCGAAAAATTCCATGTCAAATATAGGATTTTGTAGTTCAAAAAGGTATTTGGTATTGGGAAATAAAATTTTGCCTTTTATTGAGAAGTCATTGGCTGAAATATTGCTTAAAAGAGTATTTTTATTATAAACAATGCTACCAGTTATGTTGTTAAATGAAATTGATTGATTTTTTATACTTTGCTGTAATTCGTCAAAAATGATTTTTATGTCATTAGATGTAAAAATCATTTTAATTTCGGGATTATCAAAACTACCATAGATGCTTCCAGTTATATTTGCATCTCCATGGATACCTTTTTGATAAGGAATCAGAAGTTCATCAATATCATTGCTTTTTCCCTTAAAATTAAAAGATAAATAGTTATTTTTGATATCAACATACCCTTCTGCATGGACTTGTGTTTTATTAAGAGAAAATTCAAGGGTCTTGAAACGATAAACATTGTTTACAGTCTCAAAATAACCCTGTATCCAATTTATCTTTCCTCTTACATCTTCCGGAGTTTTAGCTGTCCTCTTGTAAACAAATGAGCCACGAGGTGAGAATTCTTTGCCTTGAGAGCTAATCCAACCTTTTACCTTTCCTTCTGCAATTCCAGGATTCCATTGAATTAGCTCAAAGACACCATTACTTGATATGTTATCAATTTCAACAAAAACATAGTGTTCTGTGACTACTGGCAATGTAATCCAAACATGAGCCTTTGCTTTCCCCCCGTAAAGATTTACATCACCATCTGTAAATTCAAGTATCCCCTTTTTATATGAAGCCTTTGCATTTAATTTTTCTATTTTTATCCCCAAGATGTTACCATTCTTTAAATTTGCTTTAGCTTGCACTTGAAAATCAGAAAGAGGACCTTGAAGCTTTCCTTTAGATACTTCTATCCAACCATTTAATTTTTCTGAGACTTTTAAAATTTGCATTAATTCTTCAAGGAAAAATTCACCGTCAAAGGATAAATCAAGATTAATTTTATCAAGCCATTGTTTTTCATCTACTAAATTAATCTTGCCATCAATATTAATTTCACCATAACCTGATGGGATTAAACCAAAGAATTTCATCAAAGATTTAAAAAAAAGTTTTCCTGAAATAATGAATTCTCCCAAAAATTTGCTATAATCCAATTTCCCTTCAGATTTCACAAGAAAGTTGGCATCAAAAATTTTAAGTTCTTTAAGAAATAGCTCGCTTTTTCTGATCTTAAAAAAAGCTTTCATATTAGTATCAACATTTGGATATTTTGATGAAATAATTTTAACATTGGAAATAAAAGATATTTCAGGCTCAGATTTAAGATTTAGTCGGCTGTGTATTTCTGAAAGTCTCAAGTTTAAATCATTGCCATATAATAGCAAACCTGTGATACTATTGAGTTCTATATTATTAAACTTGAATTTAAAAGGGAATTTGGATGGTTTTTCTAAATAATCCTCAATATGCTTTATAGTCCTATTAATTGTTTGATAATCAAATGAATATTCGCCTTTATAAATTACTACCCGTCTAATAGGTATTTCCTTGTTAAAGAAATTCACAAATCCGGGATAAAGTTTTAACATATCTATTTTTAGATACTGCTCTTCAGAACTACGAATTAATAAATTTTCTGCTTCTAATTTCAGCGGGATAAGATTAATATAAATCTTCTCAATTGAAACTTCCATCCCTGTGATATCTTTCAACTCATCAGTCAATGTTTTATGTAAAAGCGGAGTGATGTTAAACTTTACTATTAAAGACAGGACAATAATAAGCAAGAAGATTGATAGAAGAAAAAATTTTTTACTAAGCTTCAAACTAAGCATAATCTTTTCATTCTATCTTTGTTTTATTCTATTGGTCAACTAAGTGTTATACTAATTATATGAAAACAAGATGGATTATAGTTGGGCTAATCATTTCTTTAATAATCCATACAATGCTCTTAGCCTTTCTTGGAAAGGCTAATCTTTCTATTCCTGAATTTGATTTTATTGAAACATACTTTTTTGAAAATAAGCCAAAAAATGTTACAGTAGTAAAAAATGAAATTCCTAAATCCGATAAAGATATGAATAAATCCTCTGAGGCGGACTCATCTGAACAAACAGAAGACAATGCTTTAACTAAATCAAATGAATCTACAAACGCTTCTTCTCAGTCAGATAATGCTATTTCCAAAGAGATGATAGCCAAAAATGAGGACATACAGAAAAATTCCAATATTCAGACACCTAATCCTTTTAATCGTTTTCTTAATGAAACAATGAAGTTTGACATATACTGGAGTGGAATATATGTAGGCTCAGCTGTTATATATGTGAAAGGTAATGAAAAAGAAATAACGATAACATCAAAGGTCAATTCAGCAGGTTTTATCTCTAATTTTTACTATGTAAATGACCATGCCCAGAGTAAAATAGAATACGGAAAGCCAAAATACTTCGCATTAGTGCAAATAGAGGGCAAACATAGAGGTAACAAGGAAACCTTTTTTGATTATGAAAATAAAGAGATTTTATTTATAAACCATATCAAAAATAATTCTACCTTTCACAAAGGTATTGACAAAATTTATATGGATGTCCTTTCGGGATTTTTCTATCTACGAACTAAGCCTTTAAATATCAAAGATTCCATAGCCATAGACATCTTTGATAGCAATAAATTTGCAACGGTTAATGTGCAAATAATCAAAGAAGAGAAAATAGAGCTGAACAACAAAGAAGTAGATACAATTGTTATTAAGCCTCAATTAGATACAGAAGGGCTTTTCAAAAGAAAAGGCGATATAATAATTTGGCTTAGCAACGATGAAAACAAAATACCGTTAAAGGTAGAAACAAAAGTTCCAGTTGGAAGAGTAGTAGCAGAATTAAGAGAATATAAAAAAGAATAAAGATGCAGACAAGCATCGTAGTAAAAGGCGTTAGACAACATAATCTTAAGAATCTTGATATAGTTCTTCCAAGAAACAGAATTATTGTCATCACAGGTCCATCAGGGTCAGGGAAGTCATCACTTGCAATTGATACTATTTTTGCTGAAGCCCATAGAAGATATCTTCAAAGCCTTCCTATTGAGGCAAGGACTATATTTGAACAAATCCAGAAACCAGATGTTGACTATATTGAAGGACTTTCTCCAGCAGTTTCAATTGAACAGAAAACAATTTATAGAAGCCCTCGTTCTACTGTTGGCACTATTACTGAAATGTACGATTATTTGAGATTACTCTATGCTAAAATTGGCATTCCATATTGTCCTAAATGCGGAAAGGAACTTGCATATCAAGATATCAACAAAATGGTTGAGCAGATTATGAATCTGCCTGCGGGAACAAAAATTCAGATTCTCGCACCGATAATAATTGAAAAAAAGGGTGAACATAAGGCAGAAATTGAAAGAGCAAAGGCAGAGGGATTTATCAGAGCAAGAATTGATGGAAAAATTACGGAGCTTACTCAAGACTTAAAACTTAAAAAAAATGTAAGGCATACAATTGAGCTATTGGTTGACAGAATAATTATCAAGGAAAAGTATAAAAAACACATTAAAAGAGCAATTGAACTTGCTACAAAATATTCAAAAACAGTGGTTGTCAATCTTGTTGATGAAGACAAGGATATTTTATTTAGCACAGTCCTTGCATGTCCCACATGCGGAATAAGTTTACCAGAAATAGATCCGAAGCTTTTCTCTTTTAACAGCAAATACGGCGCATGTCCACACTGCAGAGGACTCGGTTACGAAAATATAGTTGATGAGGAGGAAATAGACCTTTTAAATTTAACAAAATGCAATAGATGTAATGGGCAAAGATTAAGGGCTGAGGCATTGACAGTAAAAATAAATGGTAAAAATATTGCTGAATTATCAAATCGTTCCATTAATGAACTTAAAGAATTTTTCTCTGAAATAAAATTAAATTCCTACGAACAGGCAATTGCTGAAAGAATATTGAAAGAGATATTCATCAAATTAGAATTTTTAGAAAAAATTGGAGTTGGTTATCTTAGTTTAGACAGACCATCCTTCAGTCTTTCTGGAGGAGAAGCTCAAAGAATAAGGCTTGCTACACAGCTTGGCTCTCATTTAAGCGGAGTTTTATATGTGCTTGATGAGCCAAGTATTGGATTGCATCCAAGAGATACAGCTAAATTAATAAACAGCATGAGAGAACTTGCGAGGCGAAATAATACTTTAATTATAGTTGAGCACGATGAGAACACGATAATGAATGCAGATATGGTTTTAGAACTCGGTCCAACTGGTGGCAGAGAGGGAGGTTATTTAATTGCATTGGAGACTCCGGAGGATTTGTTAAAAAATAAAAATTCCATCACAGCAAAATATTTAATAAAATCAAATGGGATTCCAATCCCCAAGCAGCGAAGAAAACCTAAAAATTTTATTAAAATCTTCGGAGCTGAAGCCTTTAACTTAAAAAAGATCAATGTGGAAATACCTTTGGGAGTTTTTGTATGCATCACAGGAGTAGCTGGTTCAGGAAAGAGCACTCTTATATATGAAGTCCTTTATAAAGCATTCTTAAAGGAGCAATATAATTCTAATATTGTTCCAGGGAAATATGAAAAGATTGAAGGATTTGAGAACATAGATAAAATTGCCCTTGTTGACCAATCTCCTATTGGAAGAACATCCCGTTCAACACCAGCAACATATACTCAGGTTATGACAGAGATAAGAGAAATTTTTGCATCTCTACCTGACGCAAAGGTAAGAGGATACTCAAAATCTCATTTTAGTTTTAATTTATCAGGTGGAAGATGTGAATCATGTCAGGGTGATGGGATGAAAAAAATCACCATGCATCTACTTCCAGATGTATATGTTCTTTGTGACACATGTAAAGGTAAAAGATATAAGGAAGAGATACTTAAGATAAAATACAAAAATAAAAATATCAGCGATGTATTGGATATGACTGTCTCAGAGGCAAAGGAATTCTTTTCAGCATTTCCTAAATTAAGTTATAAACTAAAAATTATGGAAGACATTGGACTGGGATATATCACTCTTGGGCAACCTGCCCCTACCCTTTCTGGAGGAGAAGCTCAAAGAGTCAAGCTATCAAAGGAACTGAGCAAAAAACCAACTGGTAAGACATTATACATACTTGATGAACCAACAACTGGACTTCATATGGTAGATATAGAAAGATTGCTAAATATATTACAAAAGCTTGTAGATATGGGAAATACTGTCATTGTAATTGAACATGACCTTGATATTGTAAAATGTGCAGACTGGATAATTGATCTTGGACCTGAAGGAGGAGCTAATGGAGGCTATATCGTAGCTTCTGGAACGCCTGAAGAGATTGCAATGAATTCAAATTCTTATACAGGGCAATTTTTGAATAAGAAAATTGGACGATGAGAGAGTTATTCTTAGTTTCTGAGGAAGATCAGGGAAAAAGAATTGATTTGTTTGTTTCAGAAAAATTAGGCATAACAAGGGCAAAGGCACAACAGCTCATTGAAGAAAATGCAATAACAATAAATAATACTTTAAAACCAAAAAGTTACAAACTAAAACTTAATGATAAAGTTGAAATTATAACCCCAATTTTCTCATTTGATAATGTTTCAGACCAGTTAATACCCCAAAACCTTCCTCTTGATATCATTTACAAAGACGAATACATTGTTGTTATATCAAAACCTGCAGGTATGGTAGTTTATCCCTGTGCAGGACATAATGATGGAACGGTTATGAACGCCCTTGCCTATCATGTGAAAAAACTCGCAACAGTCGGAGGGCCGCTTAGACCCGGCGTTGTTCATAGACTGGACAAGGAAACCTCAGGGATAATGGTTATTGCCATAGATGATAAAGCTTATTACAAAATGATTGAACAATTTAAAAAGAGAGAGGTCAAGAAGGAATATTTAACAATTCTATATGGAATAATTCAGGGAAAAGGGAAAATCAGCTTGGCAATAGGAAGAGCTGAAAATGACAGAAAGAAAATGTCTGTAAAATCAAAAAGAGCAAAAGAAGCCATCACAGAGTGGGAAACAGTTAAAAATTTTAAAAATTATACCCTCGTCAAAACAAAAATATTGACAGGAAGAACTCATCAAATAAGAGTTCATTTTTCATCCATTGGACATCCTGTGCTTGGAGATAAAACATACGGAAGGAAGACATATATAGAAATCGGAAGAAAAAAAATCCCTGTGCCAAGACAAATGCTCCATGCTCATATGCTTGAATTTACACATCCTATCACAGGAGAACTTCTTCGTTTTGAAACTTCTATACCAGAGGATATGAAAAACGTCCTAAAAATCCTAACAGAGGAAAATAGCAGATGAGTCTACCATCTGAAATACTAAAGGAAATCCTTGAGACTACAGAAAAAAACTTTATATGCCTAAGATGCGGAGAATGCTGTTTCAGATGGGCTGTAAAATTTAATAATGGATGGAAAAAGCCTGAAAACACTAAATGTAATTATCTGGAAGATATTTCTATAGACAATGGCACATACATAGAAGCAAACTGCAAAATTTATAAAGACCGCCCAGAACAATGCAAAAATTTTAAAATAGCTTTTGCAACAACATGCCCAATAGGACTCTATAAATGGAACAATTTAAAAAAATCTAAACCAGACATTCAGCTTCCTGAAAGGATAGCAAAAATTTTACAAATTTTGCACAAATATAGGTCCGAAAAATAGAGATAGACACTCGTCACTGCGAGCCCCTCGATGGGGGGAAGCAGTCTCTAATGAGGATTTATTGAAAAAAACAACGTAGAGATTACTTCGCATCCTTCGGATGCTCGCAATGACAGCAAAAAATACTTAATTTTCAAATGGTTATACCAACTATTGGATTTCTATAGCTATTTTTGGATAGTTAAATTAACTTGACAACTGATAAAAAAAATAAATATAATGCCAATATGTTTTATAGA
>FWWM01006342.1_pt1 | contig 24954 bp, 18 predicted proteins | sample 2228351 | NCBI WGS metagenome assembly FWWM01 (sample SAMEA103939774, study PRJEB20133) | metagenome
CTCCCGGCATTTAGTAACGGCTGGAGGCGCCGCCGCCGTTATGGGATTGGGATTCGTAATTGGAGTGCCTGCGTATCTCGCAATTATTTCTGAACGGGCCGACGAGTGCCGCCGCGGCGATGGTTAGCGTGGGCCGTTCGCTCAGGATCACGGTGAGGCCGTTCGGCAGCCGGAACGAGACGGGCGGGGGCAACGTGACCGACACGGCCGGCCCGGGGGCCGGCGGCTGGCTGCGCCACGGCTCGTCGGCGTTGATCGCTTCGGCGCCAGCGCCCGGCGCCGACTTCGGGGGCGGCGGCGTCGGCACCTGGGGCCCGAGGTCGGGCGTGCCCGGCAGGCCGTAGACGACGACGCGCGCCGGCTTCGCGAGCTGTCTCCCGGCGAATTCCTGCACCGCCTGCGCCGTCGCGGTCCGGTAGCGCTGGAGATCCTGCGCGAGGTAGTCGGGCGTGCCGAGGTAATGGTTGTACAGATTGAGGCGGTCGGCGACGCCGCCGAACCCGCCGAGCGTCTCGAGGCCGCTGACGATGCGCGTCTCGATGGTCGTGCGCGCCCGCTCGATCTCAGCGGCCGTCGGACCCTCGCGCTGGAACCGCTCGAGCTCGGCGTCGATCGCCCGTTCCAGCTCCTGGGCCGTGTGGCCCGACCTCGCCGTCGCCTCGATCGTGAAGACCGACCCGAGCGCGAGCGAGTACTGCTGGGCGCTCACGTCTTGCGCGATCTGCAGCTCGTAGACGAGCTTCTTGTACAGCCGGCTCGACTTGCCGCCGCCGAGGATCTCGGCCGCGAGGTCGGCCTCCGCATCGCCCGGCTTGAAGATGGGCGGTGTGATCCACCCCAGATACACCTTCGGCAGCTCCACGCGGTCGCTGACCACCGCCCGCCGTTCCGCGGTGATCGGCGGGGTCATCACGCTCACCTTCGGCACACTCGGGCCGCGCCTGAGCGACCCGAAGTACTTCTCGACCAGCTTGCGCGCCGCCGCTGGGTCGAAGTCGCCCACGATCGCTAGGCTCGCGTTGTTGGGCGCGTAGTAGGTCTTGAAGAAGCTCTTCACGTCTTCTAGCTTCGCCGCCTGGATGTCGGCGTGCGACCCGATCACAGCCGCATAGTACGGGTGCCCCTTCGGAAAGAGCTGGTGGAAAAGCGCCTCCTCGACGATGCCGTACGGACGGTTCTCGACCGACTGCCGGCGCTCGTTGCGGACGACGTCCTGCTGGTTGGCGAGGTTCGCCTCGTCCAGGACGTCCAGCAAGTAGCCCATGCGGTCCGCTTCGAGCCAGAGCGCCAGCTCGAGCTGGTTCGAGGGCACGGTCTCGAAATAGTTAGTGCGGTCGAAGTCCGTCGTCCCGTTGATGTCGCTCGCACCCGCACCTTCGAGCAGCCGGAAGTGCGAGTCGCCCGGCACGTGCTTCGAGCCCTGGAACATCATGTGCTCGAAGAGATGCGCGAACCCGGTGCGGCCCGCCTCCTCGTTGGCCGGCCCGACGTGGTACCAGAGATTGACGGCCACCATCGGGAGCCGGTGGTCCTCCGACAGGATCACCTCGAGGCCGTTCGGGAGCGTGAACTTCTCGAACGCGATCGTCGGGAGGTCGGCGGCGGGCGAAGGCCGCGGCGGCGCCTGCGTCGAGCAGGCCGCCGACAGCGCGAACGCGAGGGCGGACACGAGGGAAAGGCGTGGCACCATGGCTCGATTCTACTGCACCGGCGCTCGCCGGCCGCACCGTGGGCGACCGGCGGTGTGATTCAATACGCGCGTGCAGCCCCTGCCCCGACTCCGCTCGCCGCTCGGCTCCGCCGCCCTGGTGGCGATCCTCTGCGCGGCGGAGGTGCTCAGCATGGCTGCGTTTTCCGCCTATCCGGCGCTGCTCCCCGAGATTCGCGACGCCTGGAGCCTGAGCAACGCCGCGGCCGGGTTCGTGAGTGGCACGTTCTTCGCCGGCTACATGGGCGGGGTCCTAGTGCTCACGACGCTCACCGACCGCGTGGATGCGCGCCGGGTCTACGTCGGGTCCGCGATGCTGTCGGCCGGCGCGGCGCTGGGCTTCGCCGTGTTCGCGTCGGGGCTCGGCTCCGCGCTCGTCTGGCAGGCGCTCGCGGGCGTCGGGCTCGCCGGCACCTACATGCCCGGCGTGAAGCTCCTCGCCGACCGGACCGCGGGGCGCGGGCAAAGTCGCGCCATCGCCTTCTACACCTCGTCGTTCGGCATCGGCGCGAGCGCGTCGCTCTGGCTAGCGGGCGCGCTGGCCGCGTGGCGGGGGTGGCGCTGGGCCTTCGCGCTCGCCGCCGCCGGCCCCGCCGCCGCGAGCCTCCTCGTCTTGGTGACCGTTCGCCCCACGTCGCTGCCTGCCGCCGGTCCCCACCCCACCACCGACGTCGGGCGCCTCCGGCGCGCGATCCGCAACCCGCGCGCGCGGCGCTTCATGTGGGCGTACGCCGCTCACTGCTGGGAGCTGTTCGGCTTCCGGTCCTGGCTCGTCGCCTTCTTCACCTTTGCGGCGAGCCGGCCGCGCCTCGGCACGTCCCTCGTCGCGCCCGCGACCGCCGCTGCCGCCATCAATCTGATCGGTCCCGTGGCCAGCATCCTGGGCAACGAGGCTGCTTTGGTGGTCGGGCGCGAGCGCTGGATCGCGCGCGCCATGGTCGCCTCGAGCGCCCTCGCGTGCCTGGTGGGCTTCGCCTCGCGGCTGCCGTGGCTCGTCATGGTCGGGGCCGCCGCCGTCTACTTCTTGGCCGTCATGGCCGACTCGGCAACGCTCACGGCGGGTGTCGTGGCCGCCGCCGATCCGGCGGACCGCGGCGCCACCATGGCCGTGTACTCGCTGGCGGGCTTCGCCGCCGCCTCGGTCGCGCCGGTGGTCTACGGCGCGGTGCTCGACCTCGCGGGCGGCGCCGCGAACGAGCTCGCGTGGGTGCTTGCCTTCGCGAGCCTGGCCGCACCCTCGGCGATCCTGCTGTCGGGATCGTTTTGGTCGCCGGTTTCTTGCCGCCGGTCGGCCGATTCAGGGTAGACTCGACGCGCGACCGGCCGGCGTCGCTCCGTCGGTGGAAAGACCGCGATGGCACCCGATCTGCCACACTATCGGCTGCGCGATGTCGACGGCGAGCCCGAGCCAGAACTCGCCGCGCCGCTGCGGACGGCCGCCGCGGTGTGGTGGAGCGGGGCGCTCGTGGCTGCCGCCGCGCTCGGGGCTGTGCTGTACCTCCGCTGGCAGCCGCCGGCGGCGGCCCCTGAGGAGCGCGCGGCGAGCCCCACGCCCGCGACCGTGTCCGAGACGACCGAGGAGGTCGCGCCCGCAGCCGGAGCCCCAGAGCCGCTGCCGCCGCTCGACGCGAGCGACGCGATCGTGCGCCAGCTCGTGGCTGGCCTTTCCTCGCGACCCGAGCTGATTGCGTGGCTCGCCGGCCAGGATCTCGTGCGGGCGTTCGTGGCCGCGGTCGACAACATCGCGCGCGGCACGAGCCCGAAGCCATTTCTGGCGAGCCTGCGGCCGACCGAGCCGTTTCGCGCGACTGACCGCGGCGGACGCCTCGTCGCCGACCCGCACAGCTTCGCGCGCTACGACCGCGCGGCCGACGCGTTCGCCTCGCTCGACCCGGCGGGCGTGGCCGCCGCGTACGCTCGCCTCGCGCCCCTCTGCGAGACGGCGTACCGCGAGCTCGGCGTCGAGGGCACCTTCCAGGGGGCGCTCGAACGCGCGATCGGGCGCCTGCTCGCGGCGCCCGACGCGCCGGAGGAGGCGCCCCTCCTCTGGAACTTCGTCACCTACGAGTACGCCGACCCCGCGCTCGAATCGCTGCCCGAGGCCGAGAAGCAGTTCCTGCGGATGGGACCGCGGAACATGCGCCTCGTCAAGGCCAAGCTCAGGGAGCTGGCCCAGGTGATGGACCTGAGGCCGGTCGTGCCGCAGCGATGAGCCCGCGGCGGCCCCCCGGCGTGCGGCGACGCGGGTGTGGCGGCCGCCGGCCGGTCCGCACGAGCGCGGCGCGCTCGCGACGCGCGGGCAAACGGAGGACACGATGATCGAGACCATCGAACGCTGGAACGCCTGGCTGAACGGCTACGTGTGGGGCCCGCCGATGATCACGCTGCTCATCGGCACGGGACTGCTCCTGACGATCGTGACCGGCGCGGCGCAGTTCCGGTACCTGGGCGTCGCCTTGCGGGAAGTGCTCGGCAAGATGTTCCAGCGCGGCGGGGGCGTCGGCAACGTCAGCCCGTTCCAGGCCGTGGCGACCGCGCTCGCCTCGACGGTCGGGGTCGGCAACGTCGCCGGTGTGGCCACCGCTATCTCAATCGGCGGACCCGGCGCGCTCTTCTGGCTCTGGGTGTCCGGTTTGCTCGGCATGTGTACGAAGTTCGCCGAGATCACGGTCGCGTTGTATTACCGCGAGCCCGACGCGACGGGGACGATGCGTGGCGGGGCGATGTACACGTTGAAGAAAGGCCTCCGCTTGCCCTGGCTCGGCGGGACCTTCGCCCTCCTGACGTCGCTCGCCGCGTTCGGCATCGGCAACATGGTGCAGGCGAACTCCGTGGCCGACTCCCTGCGCGCGTCTTTCGGCGTGCCCGTGGCGGCAACCGGCGCCGTCCTCGTCGTCATCACGGCCATCGTGATCCTCGGCGGGATCACGCGCATCGCCGAGGTCACGTCCGTGCTCGTGCCCTTCATGGCGATCTTCTACCTCGCCGGCGCCTTCGTCGTCCTGGTCACCCACCTGAGCGAGTTGCCAGCCGCGCTGCGCCTGGTTTTCGACGGCGCCTTCACCGGCACGGCGGCGACGGGCGGGTTCGCCGGCGCCACCGTCATGATGGCGCTCCGCTACGGGTTGGCGCGTGGCCTCTTCTCGAACGAAGCGGGCCTCGGCAGCGCGCCCATGGTCCACGCGACGGCCGACACGACTCACCCGGCGCGGCAGGGCCTCTACGGCATCTTCGAGGTCTTCGTCGACACGATCCTCGTCTGCACGGCGACCGGACTCGTCATCCTCGTGACCGGCACGTGGAGCGGCGGCCTGACCGGCGCCGCCTTGTCGGCAAAGGCCTTCGAGACGGGACTCCCCGGCACCTGGGGGCACATCGTCGTCACGACGGGCATCGTGTTGTTCGCGTACTCGACGGTCATCGGGTGGAGCTACTACGGTGAGACCGCCATCGTCTACCTGGCCGGAACGCGCGCGACGCTGCCCTACAGGCTGCTGTGGCTGGCCTTCCTGTACGTTGGCGCCGTCGGGTCGCTCCATCTCGTGTGGGATGTCGCCGACACGCTGAACGGCCTGATGGCGATCCCGAACCTCGTGTCCGTGCTGGGGTCGCTGCCGCTGCTGCTCCGCCTCCAGCGGGAATTCTTCTCCGAGAGGTGATTCGGCTCGCCCTGCTCGCGCCCAGCCCCGTTCAGCTGGCGTGTGTCGTCACCGCCCCCCCCACCGCCCCTACCATTCCGCTGCTGGCCCCGGAAGGTGTGAAGCCCGGTGACGGTCGCAGCTTTTTCTTGGTCAGATAACAGAACTCACGGGCTCGCATCGCGTTCTAGTCTGCCGACCGCCTGCCAGCCCGGCCTGGCACCTTCGGAAAACCAGGTTCTGTTGGGCATCGTCCTAAATTGCGGACAGTCTGGCGGACCGGGTTGCGAGGGTCCACCCCGGGGGCCCAGGATCCGCCCTCGGGTGTGGCCCCCGGCTCCGCACCGAGTGGCAGTGCCGGAAAGGAGGTGACGAGAAGCGATGCGGCGCTCCTTGGTGCTCCTGACGGCAGCCGCGCTGATGCTGCTGCCCGTGGTCGCGTCGGCGCAGCCCTCGGAGTTCGGGGTGAAGGGCGCGCTGGCGTTCGCGACGCTGCCCCAAGTTCAACAGTCGCTCGGCGTCAGCGGCAGCAACTACGAGCCGCAGACGCGCGTCGGGCTCATCCTCGGGGGCTTCAGTGCCTGGGAAGCGAACGGCTGGTTCGCGGTCCAGCCCGAGTTGTTCTATGTCCAGAAGGGCGTGACGCTCGAGGGACCGTCGCCGAACCCGATCTCGTTCGTGGCCAAGGTCGACTACCTCGAGGTGCCGGTGCTGGCGCGCCTGACGCCCCGGGCGTCCGCCGGGACGCATCCCTATCTGCTCGCCGGGCCGACGTTCGGCGTCAAGCTCCGCGGCCGGGTCGAGCGGACGATCGGGGGCGTCCGGGAAAAGGCCGACGCCGAAGCGCTGCTGCGTGACGGCGAGATGGGGTTCGCCCTGGGGGCTGGCGCCCGCTTCGGGCGCTTTTTGGCGGAGACCCGCGTCACGCAGGGGCTGACGCGCGCGAACAAGGACGTGCCCGACTTCCGACGCGACGTCAAGAACCGCACCGTCGCGCTTCTGGCCGGCCTCACCTTCTAGCCGGCCGCGCCGGGGGCGGGGCCGATCCCAGCTCGCCCCGTCTCCCCGGCGCCTCGCATCCTCGCCTGCCCGGCCCGCACGCGCAACCCCCGCGCCTTCGGTCGGGCGAGCCGCACAAGGTCCGGAAAGTCGCACCCGAGCTGGTCGCGGTCAAGCTCGGAAAGCGGGGTAGCATAGGCGGAACCTGATGGAGGGCCGCATGACGCTCACCTCGAAGTTGCGCCGTGTCGTGGAAGGACTTCTCTGCGCCGCGCTCTCGGCGACGCTCTGGGCGGCCGCGGCGAACCGCCTCGAGGCCCAACGCCCCGCGACGCCGCCCAAGCTGCGCGTCGAGATCTCCTTCCCGGCCTCGGCGCACGCCGATCCGATCACCGGCCGCGCCTACGTCATGATCACGCGGAGCCTCGACATCACCGTCGGCGGCCGGGTGCAGACGGTGGAACCGCGCCTGCAGATCGGGCGCACCGGCGTCCCCTTCTTCGGGCGCGACATCGAACGGCTGCCGCCGGGACGACCCGTGGTCATCGACGAGACCGACCTGGGCTCGCCCGTCGAGAGCCTCAGAGACGTCCCCCCGGGCGACTACTTCGTCCAGGCGATGATCAACATCTACTCGGAGTTCCGCCGCGCCGATGGTCACGTGGTGTGGATGCACGACGATCAGTGGGAGGGCCAACGGTGGAACATCTCGCCGGGCAACCTGTACAGCCGGGTCGAGCGCGTCCGGATCGACCCGAAGGCGGGCGGGGTGATCCGCCTCGTCGCGGACCAGGTGATCCCGCCCGTCCAGATCCCGCCCGACACGAATTACGTCAAGCGGTTCAAGTTCCAGAGCCCGATGCTCACGAAGTTCTGGGGTCGCCCGATCTACCTCGGCGCCGTTGTCCTGCTCCCGCGCGACTACGACCGGGAGACGATCAGCTATCCGGTCAACTACGTCCAGGGGCACTTCTCGCTGCGTGCACCGTACGGGTTCGACGAGAAGAACGAGTTCTCGCGGGCGTGGCTGAGCGACGGCTTCCCGCGCTTCATCGCGGTCACGTTCCAGCACCCGAACCCGTATTTCGACGACTCCTACGCGGTCAACTCGGTCAACGTCGGTCCGTACGGCGACGCGATCATGCAGGAGCTCATCCCCGAGGTGGAGAAGCGCTTCCGCATCATCCGGGAGCCGTGGGCGCGCGTGCTCTCCGGCGGGTCGACCGGCGGCTGGATCGCGGCGGCGCTTCAGATCTTCCACCCGGACTTCTTCGGCGGGGCGTGGATCTACTGTCCGGACCCGGTGACCTTCACCGACGTCGAAGGCATCAACATCTACGAGGACAAAAACGCCTTCTACAAGGAGTACGAGTGGCGCCGGGTCCCGACCATCAACAGTCGGTTCGTCAACGGCCAGGCGATCAATACGTCGGAGCAGCGCAACCGCTGGGAGCTCGTGAACGGCACGAAGGGCCGCTCGGGCGAACAGCTCGACATCTGGTCGGCGGTATTCGGTCCCCTCGGCGAGGACGGCTACTTCAAGCCGCTCTTCGACAAGCGCACCGGCGCGATCGACCCAGCGGTGGCACAGTATTGGAAGGAGCACTACGACCTGAAGTACTACCTCGAACGCCACTGGCCGACGGTCGGGCCCAAGCTCATCGACAAGCTGTTCTTCTACACGGGCACGGCTGACACGTATTTCCTCAATAACTCCACGCGGGAGCTCCAGGAGTGGCTGAAGACAACGGAGAACCCGCACTACGAGGGGTTCTTCATGTACGGCGAGGGCAAGCCGCACTGCTGGAGCGGCCCGGTGACGCCCGCGGAGCGCCTGAAGGAAATGGCGCAGCACATCATGCGCCACGCGCCAGAGGGCACGACGTTTCCGTGGTGGCGGTTCTGACGGAGCGTCGGTCGACTGGCGTCTCCCAGAGCCAGGCGGGCACGTACTCGCGCTCTCCCCGCCGAATCTCCCGGTAGCGTCGGAACACGGTTCGCGCGGCCTCGAGGCCGAGCATCGACCGCCAGGAGCTCCCGCGGAAGACGTGGGCGAACATCTGGACGGCGTGGCGCGTGACCCACACGGGGTCGTGCGCCCACGCCGCCAGGAAGTGCCGCACCTTCATCCACCGCTCCGCGCGCCAGCGCAGGAACTCGACCTCTTCCGCGTCGAGATGCTTCGTCCGCACGACCGCGGTCGTCCCGTCGTACTCCTCGACTCGGTCGCTGACGATGAGGCCACGGGCCTCGAAGTCTTTCGCCATGGGCGTGCCCGGGTAGGGCGTCGGGTGCTGAATGTACGGCCAGTCCACGTAGCGCCGCGCGAACGCCAGGTTGGCCTCGATCGCCTCCCGCGTATCGTCCGGGTTCCCCACGATCAGGCCACCGACGACGTACAGACCGTGTCGGTGCAAAAGGTCGATCGCCCGCGCCGCGGCGAGACCGGCCGGGCGGCCACCCCGGCGGTCAGCGTTCTTGGCTCGCGCTTTCAGGAAACCCAGGTCCGCGTCGAGCACGTTCTCGATCCCGAGGAACACGTAGCGGAACCCCGCTCGGCGCATGAGGGGCACGAGCGTTGTGCCGTGCCCAGCGATGGCCGAGGTCATGGCCTGCACGATGTAATCGAGATGGTGCAAGCCGGCGTCGACGATCGCCCGACACAGCGCCTCGAACCGTCGCACGTCCAGCGTGATGTTGTCGTCGACGAAAAAGATGACCCGTGCGCCCCAGGCCGCCGCGTCGCGGATGTCGTCGATCACCCGCGCGATGGAGAACGTGTGGAAATTACGACCGCGCATCTGGATGATCGAGCAGAAGCTGCAGTCGTACGTGCAGCCGCGCGACGTCTCCACCACGTCGATCGTCCGACCGAGCAGCGTGTAGCCCCGGAGCACCCGCGCCCGCCGGTTCGGCAATCGCAGGGCGTCCAGGTGGCGGAGCACCGGGCGCCCGGGGTTGTGCACGAATCCGTCCGACGTCCGGTACGACAGCCCGGCGATCCCCTCGAACCCCCCGCCCGCCTCGAGGGCGCGCAGGAGCTCGCTGAAGGTCGCTTCGCCTTCGCCGCGGACGATGAAGTCCACGCCAGAGTCGGGACGCACGTACGCCTCCGGCGCCAGCGACGGGTCGTACCCGCCGACGACGACGCGAACGTCTGGCTTGAGGCGCCGGACGAGACGGATGACCCGTCGCGCGGTTTCCCGCTGGAAGGTCATGACCGACAGCCCGACCAGATCGGGCTGGGTCTCGGCCACCAGGCGGGCGAGCGTCTCGGGGACGCGCCGCTGCACCGGGATGAGGTCCGCGATGCTCACCCGATGATGGGGATCCACGTTGCCCGCGAGCGACCCCAGCGCCCCGTTGGGCAGCCGCATCGTGAGGGGGGGCATGTGCTCGAAGGAGTCGGGCATCGCGAGCAGCAGGATGTTCATCGGGTACCTGCCCGCGCCGGGTTGTGCAGGGTGGGCTCAAGATACCACAAGTGCACCGCCCGGCGCGGCCAGAACAGGCCCGCCGACGGCCGACTCAGCGCCCGCCCAGCTTCGGGAGGAGCGCGGGCACGCGGGCGCGGTACTCCTCGTACGCCTGGCCGAAGCGCCCCACGAGCTCGCGCTCTTCGAGCGGAATGAGCACCGCCGTCATGATCACGCTGTACGCCACGAGGATGTACGACGTCAGGTAGTTCGTGACCAACGCCCAGCCGAGCACCGCGACGAGGATCTCCAGATACCGCGGATGCCGGACCCTGGCGTAGATGCCTTCCGTGAGGAGTCGGCTGCCCTGACCGCCGGATGCCAGCTCGGGCAACCCGTGCAGAACCCGCAGGCTCAAGTGCCGCCGCCACTGGCGGCGCAGCACCGAGGCCACGATCAGGCACGCCGAACCGAGGGCGATGGTGACGAGGTTCGTGCCGAGGTCCCCGACGAGCAGGCGATGGCGCCACCGGAAAAGCAGGAGTGCCATGCCCAGGTACTGCGCGTAGGCGACCACCAGCGCCGGCCCAGGTCCTACCCGCCGCCAGGTGCCCACGAATGGATGCACGACGAGCCAGTACGTGTAGGCGCCGGGAAGCAGGCAGAGCAGACTGAGCGCAACGACGTACCGAAAGGTGTCGACACCGCTCATCGACAGACCGCCCTCGCGGGGCCGTGACGCACAGATCTGACGACAGGCTGGTGCGCCCGGTTCGGCGTCTCGCCTGGCGATCGTGGCCCGTCGGCTCGCTCGACGATCACACGCCGGCCGGCGCGGGGTCGTAGGCAAGATACGGCGCCAGCCAGCGCTCGACCTCGTCGACCGGCATGCTCTTGCGCCGCGCGTAGTCCTCCACTTGGTCGCGATCCACGCGCCCGAGGCTGAAGTAGCGAGCCTCGGGCGCCGACAGATACAGCCCGCTCACCGAAGCGGCCGGGATCATGGCGCAGCGCTCGGTGAGGCGCAGCCCCACGCCCTCGGCCTCGAGCACGGCGAACAGGCGCCGCTTCTCGCTGTGGTCCGGGCACGCTGGATAGCCGAAGGCGGGGCGAATGCCCTGATAGCGCTCGGCGATCAGGTCTTCGATTGAGAGGGCCTCCTGCCGGCCGTAGCCCCAGTCCCGTCGCGCCTGCGCGTGCAGCCACTCGGCGAAGGCCTCGGCCAGCCGGTCGGCGAGGGCTTTCGCCATGATGGCGTGGTAGTCGTCGCGCTCCCGCTCGAGGCGCGCCACGAGCGCGTCGGCCCCGAGGCCTGCCGTGACGGCGAACAGGCCGACGTGGTCGCCGACGCCGCTCGCGCGTGGCGCCACGAAGTCGGCGAGCGACAAATTGGGCATCCCGCTCCCGGGCGCCTCCTGCTGCCGCAGCATCGGGAAGCGGGCGAGCTCGGCGGTCCGCGACGCGTCCCGGTAGAGCACGATGTCGTCGCCCTCGCTGTTGGCCGGCCAGAAGCCGTAGACGCCCCGCGCGACGAGGAGCTTCTCGCGCACCACGCGGTCGAGCAGGGCCCGCCCGTCGGCGTACAGCTCCCGCGCCGCCGGGCCGTGTCGCGGGTGGTCGAGGATCGCGGGGAAGCGGCCCTTGAGTTCCCACACCGTGAAGAAGTACGTCCAGTCGATGTAGCGCGCGATCGTCTCGAGCGGCGGTTCGACCACCCGACGGCCGATGAAGGACGGGATCGGCACGGATCGGCGCGTCCAGTGGATGCGCAAGGCATTGGCCCGCGCCGCTGCGTAGGGCACGAGCCCGCGCTCTCGCCGCGCCGCGAATTTCTCCCGGAGCTCCGCCTGCGAGGCGCGAGTCTGGGCCTCGAACTCCGGCCGGAGTGCAGGGTGGAGGAGGCGCGCCACGACGTCGACCGCGCGCGACGCATCGAGCACATGCACGACGGGCCCGTCGTACTCCGGCGCAATCTTGACCGCCGTGTGCTGCCGACTGGTGGTCGCCCCGCCGATGAGGAGCGGCATTTTCCAGCCGCGGCGCTGCATCTCGCGCGCCACGAACACCATCTCGTCGAGCGACGGCGTGATGAGCCCGCTCAGGCCGACCGCCTCGGCCCCGGACTCCTCCGCGGCCTGCAGGATCCGCTCGGCCGGCACCATGACGCCGAGGTCTACGACGCGATAGTTGTTGCACGCGAGCACGACCCCGACGATGTTCTTTCCGATGTCGTGGACGTCGCCCTTGACCGTGGCGAGCACGACCGTGCCCTGGGACCGGCGCTCGCGGCCGGCCGCCTGCTGGCCCTCCCGAAGGAAGGGCTCGAGACGCGCAACGGCGCGCTTCATCGCCCGAGCGCTCTTGACCACCTGGGGCAGGAACATCTTGCCCGCGCCGAAGAGCTCGCCCACCGTCTTCATGCCGTCCATGAGCGGCCCCTCGATGACGTCGAGGGGCCGCGGGTACCGGCGGCGCGCTTCCTCCACGTCCTGCTCGATGAACTCTTCGATGCCGTGGACGAGCGCGTAGGCGAGGCGCGACTCCACCGGCCCCGCCCGCCAGGCGAGGTCTGCCTCCTTGCGCGCGACCTCGCCCGTGAGCGTCCGCGCGAGCTGCAGCAGCCGATCGGTCGCGTCGGGGCGCCGGTTGAAGATGACATCCTCGACGCGCGCGCGGAGCTCCGGCGGGATGTCCTCGTAGACCGCCAACTGGCCGGCGTTGACGATCCCCATGTCGAGGCCCGCCCGGATGGCGTGGTAGAGGAACGCGGCGTGCATCGCCTCGCGCACGAGCGCGTGGCCCCGGAAGGCGAACGACAGATTGCTGATGCCGCCGCTCACCTTCGCCCCGGGACACCGGGTCTTCAGGCTGCGCGTCGCCTCGATGAAGTCCACGGCGTAGTTGGCGTGCTCCTCGAGCCCGGTCCCGATGGCGAACACGTTGGGGTCGAGGATGATGTCGGACGGGTCGAACCCGGCGCGCTCGACGAGCAGCCGGTACGCGCGCTCGAGGATCTCGACCTTCCGCGCCGCGGTGTCGGCCTGACCCCGCTCGTCGAACGCCATCACGACGACGCCGGCACCGTAGCGCCGGATGCGGCGCGCCTTCGCGAGAAACTCGGCCTCGCCCTCCTTCAAGCTGATCGAGTTGACCACCCCCTTGCCCTGCAGACACTTGAGCCCAGCCTCGATGACCGACCACTTCGAGCTGTCGACCATGACGGGCAGCCGCGCGATCTCGGGGTCCGTCGCGATGTAGCGGAGAAACTCGGTCATCGCCCGCTCCGAGTCGAGCAGCGCCTCGTCCATGTTGACGTCGATCAGGTTGGCCCCGGCGCGCACCTGCTCGAGCGCCACCGCCGCCGCGCCGGCGTAATCGCCTGCCCGCACGAGGCGGGCGAACCGCCGCGACCCGGTCACGTTGGTGCGTTCGCCGATCATCTGGAAGTTGCTGTCGGGCCGGATGGTCAACACCTCGAGCCCGGCGAACCGAGTGTGGCGCTCCCGCGGCGGCTCGACGCGCCGGGGCGGCAGCCCGCGCACCGCCTCGGCCAGCGCCCGGATGTGCGCCGGCGTCGTCCCGCAGCAGCCGCCCACGATGTTGACGAGGCCCAGCTCCGCGAACTCGCGAAGGCGCGCCGCCGTCTCCTCGGGGGCCTCGGTGTACTGGCCGAAGGCGTCGGGCAGGCCGGCATTCGGATAACAACTGACGTACACCGGCGCGAGACGCGCCAGCTCGGCCAGAAACGGACGCATCTCGCGCGCGCCGAGCGCGCAGTTGAGCCCGACCGAGAACGGCCGTGCGTGCTCGACCGACACCCAGAAGGCATCGAGCGTCTGGCCCGAGAGCGTGCGGCCGCTGCGGTCGGTGACGGTCACCGAGAGCATGAGCGGCGGCTCGACCCACGCCGGGTCGCGCGCGCGGCGCGCCTCGAACTCATCGTGGATCGCCGCGATGGCCGCCTTGGCGTTGAGCGTGTCGAAGATCGTCTCGACGAGCAGCAGGTCGACGCCGCCGTCGAGCAGCCCCCGCACCTGCTCGCGATACGCCGCACACAGCGCGTCGAACGTCAGGGCGCGGAACGCCGGGTTGCTCACGTCCGGCGAGATCGAGAGCGTCCGGTTCGTCGGTCCAATCGAGCCCGCGACGAACCGGGGCTGCCCGGGGGTCCGCACGGACCAGGCGGCCGCCGCGTCCCGGGCGAGCCGCGCGGCCGCCACGTTGAGCTCGTACACGAGCGCCTCGAGGCCGTAATCCGCCTGCGAGACGGCCGTAGCGTTGAACGTGTCGGTCTCGATGATGTCCGCGCCCGCCTCGAGGTAGGCCTCGTGAATGCCCGCGACCACCTCCGGCCGCGTGACTGCCAGCAGATCGTGGTCGCCGCGAAGCTCGCAGGGATGCGCCCGGAACCGCTCGCCGCGAACCTCCGCCTCCGACAGGCCCCACTGCTGGATCATGGTGCCCATCGCGCCGTCGAGCACCAGAATCCGCTCGGCGAGCAGGCGGACGAGCACCTCGCGAGCCGGCGCCCCGCCAAACCGTCCCCCGCCGATCGGCCCCGAACCGCCTTCACCCATCGAACCGTCCTCGCCGTCTCGCCATTGCTCGCCGCCCGTTCGGGGCCAAGCACCCCACGGGCGAGCGCCCTCGTGGGCGCCCTGACGCGCCCGCGCCGTCACCGACGCGACCGGACCGGCGGCGGCTTGACGCCGCTGCCGATCACCACGGCGAACGGGTCGCCCTTCTGCCGCGCGCCCACCGTGACCTTCACGCTCGTAAGACCCGCCCCTTCGAGCAGCGACCGCAGCAGCCGGTCGTCGAAGCCCAGCCAGCGGTCGCCCAGCCGCTCGCGCACCCAGGTCTGGTCGTGCGGCCTCAGGTCGAGCACGAGCACCCGCCCGCCGGGTTTGACGATGCGCACGGCCTCGGCGAGGGCGCGCTGGGGGTCGGCGGCATGGTGCAGCGCCTGCGACAGGAGCGCCAGGTCGACGCTCGCGTCGGCGAGCGGTACGCGCTCGATCTCGCCGCGCTTCCAGAGGACGTTGGTCGCGCCGCGGCGCCTGGCGAGCGCGCGCGCCTGCCGCAGCACCGCCTCGGAGCGGTCGATGCCGATGACCTTCTTCGCCCAGCGGCTCGCTTCGAGCGTGAGGTAGCCCTCGCCGCACCCGAGGTCGGCGACCGTGAGCGGCGGCAGCAGATGCCCGAGGGCGCGGGCCCACGCCGCCCAGCTCTTGCCCGGCACGAGCTGGCCGCGACCCTCGCCCGCCGCGTGCCGGTCGAAGTTCTCCTTGCGCAGCCGCAGGACTTCCTGCAGCCGCGCCTCGTCGGCCCGCACGGCGCGGTCGCCTGCGGCCGCCGCGAACTGGGCTTCGAGCAGCGCCCAGAGGGGGGCGTGGCCGTCGCCGCGGCGCAGCTCGGGCGCGACCTGGTAGTAGGTGAACGCGCCCTCGCGCTGCTCGACGACGAGCCCAGCCTCCCTGAGCAGGCCCAGGTGCCGCGACACCCCCGACTGCGCGACGGCGAGCACGCTGGTGATCTCGCTCACGTTCAGGCGCTCCTTCGCCAGCACGCGCAGCAGGCGCAGCCGCGTCTCGTCGCCGAGCAGTCGGTAGAGCGCCGACGCGCGCTTCATATTCATAAATCTACATGAAGTGATGAAAGCGAGCAACCCCGCGCCGCCGCCCCCCGCGAACCCCGGGAGGGACAACGCACGCCCCGTCGTGCTACGGTGAACAGACGCCCGACCGACCGGGCCCAACGATGGCCTTCGCCGCGCTTTCGTGTGTCGCCACCGCGCTGACGGGCATGCTCGCCGCCTCTCCGCGCGCCGCCCAGCAACTCCCGCGCTACGCCGAGCGCGTCGAGTCGGCCCAGTGGATCGCCGCGGGGGGCGAGGGCGGCGCGATCCCCCTCGCGTCGGCCGCCCACGCCGGCGCGCCTGCCCCGTCGCCGGCCGCGCGGCTCGTGGTCTTTCTCTTCCAGAAAGACCTCGAGCCGACGCGCATCGTCGGCTTCTTGCGGCTCCTCGTCGAGACGCGGCAACTCCTGGACACCTTTGGGCCGTCCGACCGCGTGGCGGTGCTGTCGTTCGACTCCCACCTCAAGGTGTGGCTCGACTTCACGAACGACTTCGACCGCGTCCGGTGGCTGCTGGCCCGCGGCATCCTCTTCGAGCGGCCCGCGCTCGTCGAGCCAGCGTGGGGGGCGTCATTGGTCGCGCGCCTCAGCCAGGCGCGCGGGCGCGGAACCTACAGCATGGAAAAGGCGCTCCTCGCCATCGCGGACGCCCTCGAGCCGCTCCCGGGCGCCAAGGCGCTCGTCGTCGTCGGGCACGGCTGGGGCCAGTGGTCAGGCTCGTTCCTGAACGTCGACCGCGAGTACGGCCCCGCGGTCGAGGCGTTCCAGGCCGGTCGGGTCTCGGTGTTCACGCTGGACACGACCGACGCCGACTTCCACACGCTCGACGCCGGCCTCGTGCATGTCGCCGAAGCGACCGGTGGGTTCTTCGCCCGCACCCACCTGTTCTCGCGGCGCGCGATCGAACAGCTCGCCGGCGCGCTCGGCGGCCACTACGTCCTGTTCGTCGAGAAGCCCGTAGCCCCCAAGGGCTACCACCGCATCGAGGTGTCCCTGACACGCCGCACGGGTACCGTCATGGCGAAAGCCGGGTTCGTCGGATAAGACCGAAGCCCGCCGAGCGGGCGCCGCGCCTCGGGCGGCACCCCGCGAAAGTAAAGTAAAGAGGTCGGGGCTCCCTCAGGTGTCACGCCGGCCGAACCACCAGGCGTCGAGGCTCCAGCGCCCGCCACCGACGGCGCCGAGGTAGAGGTAGATGAACGCGTAGAGCGCCGCGAGCTCACCGCCGTTGAGGATCGGCCAGAACGCTCGGGGCGCGTGCGCCCGGAAATAGGCCACGGCCATCTCCCCGGACAGCAGAAACGCCACCGGTCGGGTCAGCAGCCCCAGCAGGATGAGCAGACCCCCGGCGGTCTCGAGCACCCCGGCGAGTCCCATCAGCGAGAAGAGCGCCACGGCCTCTCGCGGCTGGGCCACGGGGAAGGCGAAGAGCTTCTGCGTCCCGTGAGCCATGAAGAGAAACCCCACGATGACACGAAGGACGCTGCGCAGATAGGGGGCCCAGGATTCAGGGATCGGTCCGCGCATCGGCTTGACCTCCTATGGAAGGCAAGAGCTTTCCTTCTACGCGGTTTCGGGCCCGGAGTCAACTGGGGGCGTGCTGGGGGCGTTCCGGCCAGGTGCAGGTCCCCCCGGTACCGGGTGCGGCGCCCTCGCAGCGAAGGCGACGCTATCATAGATCCCCGGGGCGAGCCGGGCAGTCTCTTCGTGACCCCATGGCGACGGGATTCTGGATTCCGCTCGGCGAGGGACACCGCGTAAGCGCCCGCCTCTACCGTGCGGCCGACGGCCGCGTCGGTGCCACGTTCGTCCTCGCGCCCGGCGCGGGCGCACCGCAGCATCATCCCTTCATCGGTCTGTTCGCCCGAGGTCTGGCGGCCCGGGGCGTCGACGTCGTGACGTTCAACTTCCCTTACATGGAACACGGGCGGCGCGCCCCCGACCCGGCGCCAGTCCTCGAGAGGTGCTACGCCGCGGCCATCGGCGCCGCGCGCGCTCGGCCGGAGCTTTCGGCCAACCGACTCGTCATCGGCGGCAAGTCCATGGGCGGCCGGATCGCCTCGCAGCTCGTGGCCCATGACCGGGCGACCGCCAGCGTCGTGGCGGGCCTCGTCTTTCTGGGTTATCCCCTGCACCCGCCGGGCAAGCCCTCCGACCTGCGCACGGCCCACCTCCCCGAGGTCCTCAAACCGATGCTCTTCGTGCAAGGGTCGCGCGACGCGTTCGGTACGCCGGACGAGCTCAGGCCGATCCTGCAGCGGCTCGGGCCCGGCGTGGAGCTCCTGGTCGTCGAGGGCGGCGACCATTCCCTCGCCGTGCCGAGGACGTCCGTCAAGTCGCCGGCGCAGGTGCTCGACGAGGTGCAGGACGCGGTGGCGGCGTGGATCGAGCGCCAGGTGCTGGCCCACGCGCGGGTCTAGCCCGGATCGTTCATAACCGTGGTCACCGCTCCGCTGCCCGCGTGCCGCGTCCCTCGGTTCGGCCATCGCCCGGCCGGCGGAGAACTTCGGCTCGCCGACCTCCGTCTGGCGGGGCGATGATCTCGCGCCCGACCGGACACCGGAGGTTCTCCGCGATCACGACGGCTCTGCTCGCCCTGGCGCTCGCCTCGCCCGTTCCCGCGACGGGTGCAGGCGCTGCGGCACGCGCGCGCGACGGAACGGCGATCGAGCCGGCGTACCTGGTGCTCACCACCCACCAGGGTGGGTTCCCCCGGTGGGGCTTCTGGCTGGAGGAGACGCCGAAGCGCGGTGTCGGGTATGTCGACCTGCATCGCTCCCTGGCGCTCTCCGGTCGATTCGGCGCCGTCGATCAGATCTTCCCGCACGAGCTCACGCACCTCCTGGTCCACCAGCTCGCCGGCGAGGCGCGCCTGGCGTTCCCCCGGTGGTTCAGCCGGGCGGAACAGGCGCTGCGCTATCACGGGGTGAAGGCCAACCGGTTCGCATTCGAGCCGGCCATCCCGCCCAGACTGCTGTGCGCGTCCGACCCTTACCCCGCCTATCTGCTCGACGAGGCCGTGGGGCTGAGAGGCCCCCGCCGAGGGTGGGCCAGTCCGGGCCAGCCGGTGTCACGGAAGCGCGAGGCGGCGGAGAAGGCGACGCGGTCGGACCGCGCCGCGTTGACACCGCCGGCGAGGCACCGTACGATGGCCCGTCGCTCGGTGCGGACGGCGACGAAGAAGGAGAGAGGGACCCATGAGAACTTTGCTGCTCGCGGCGGTCCTGGTGATGCTCGGCCTCGCAGGGGTGGTCGCCCAGCCCCAGGCGCTCGACGTCTCGGGTGAGTGGAACATGACGGTCACGACCGACGGCGGTCCGATCACGGCCACGCTCGTCTTCAAGCAGGAGGGCGAGAAGCTCACGGGCGCGCTCAGGAGTGACCAGGGCGAACTGCCGCTCGAAGGCGCCGTGAAGGAGAAGACGGTGAGCTTCTCGTTTCTCTACCCGACGCCCGACGGGAACACGCTGACGGTCACGATGACGGGGGCGGTCGAGGGCGACGAGATCAAGGGCACCTGGGACGCGAGCGGGATGGCGGCTGGCGACTGGACGGCGGCGCGCAAGAAGTGACCTGGCCCGGCTGGCGCTCTGACCGGCGCCGCCGTCACGCGACCAGATTGATGAAGAACGTGATGATCAGGGCGTTCGTGAAATCGATGAAGAACGCGCCCACCATCGGAACGACCAGGAAGGCTCGCGGCGCCGGCCCAAACTTCTCGGGAGACGCTTCCATGTTCGCCACGGCGTTGGGCGTCGCCCCCAGGCCGAACCCGCAGTGGCCGCCGGCCATCACGGCGGCGTCGTAGTCGCGGCCCATCGCCCGGAACGTGACGAAGTAGGCGAACGCCGCCATCATGGCGACCTGCGCGCACAGGATGACGAGGAGCGGGACAGCCAGGTCGAAGAGCTCCCACAGCCTGAGGCTCATGAGCGCCATCGTGAGAAACAACGACAGCGCCATCGTGCCCACGTCGTCCACGATGCGCTGCTCGACCTCCAGCACGCCCGTGACGTCGGCGCCGTTGCGCAGGATCGCCGCGGCCATCATGGCGCCGATGTACGCGGGCAGGGTGATGTGCTGACCGAGCCAGCGGCTCACGAGCGACCCGGCCCACATCGCCACGAGCACGATGGTGATCGTCTTTAGCAGGCGGTAAGCCGTCGCGGCCTCGCCTGCCGGCTCCGTGTCGATCTCCTCGTCCAGGGCGGCGTGGGCGAGCCCGGGCGCCGCCGCTCGCGCGGCGCCGCTGGGGGGCAGCCGGTGCGCTGGGCGGTGGCGCCGGATGAGCAGCGTGGCCACCGGGCCGCCGATGAGGCCGCCGCTCACCAGCCCGAAGGTGGCGGCGGCCATCGCGAGCGTCACGCCGGCACCGAAGGCGTACTCGTCCTCCATCAGCTTGCCGAACGCCGCGCCCGTTCCGTGGCCGCCGGTCATGGTGATCGAGCCGGCGATGAGCCCGAGGAACGGGTGAACCCCGAGCAGTTTGGTCAAGCCGACGCCCACGACGTCTTGGAGGAAGGCCATCACCGAGGCGAGGCCCCAGAAGAGCAGCACTTGCGGTCCTCCCACCTTCAGCAGGCTCAACGACGCGCCGAGCCCGATCGTCGTGAAGAACGCGATCATGAGCGGCGCTTGCAGCGTCGTGTCGAACTCGAACGCGAGGACGCCCGCCAGCCGCAGCGCGAGCGCCAGCGCGGCGAAGAGAAAGCCGCCCACGACCGGGGCGGGAATGTTGTAGCGATCGAGCACGCCGACCCGGCGGCGCACGCCGTAGCCCGCGAAGAGCACGACCGACGCGAGCGCGAGCGTCTGCACCATGTCGAGCGTGACGACGAGCGAAGGCATGGGGCCTCCTGGGCCACGGCATCATAACGTATGATGAGGGTATGCCGCAGTTCGATTCGCCCGAGCCGGCGGCGGCGCTGGCCAGCTCCGGCACGCGCCGCCGCGAGGACATCGCCCCCGAGTATCGCTGGTCGCTCGACGACATCTTTCCCGACTGGGACGCCTGGGAGCGGGCGTGCCTTGAGCTCGGCGCGCGCATCGACGAGCTCGGTGCCCTGCAGGGGACGCTCGCCGCCGGGGGCGAGGCGCTGCTTCGCGCGTTCCGCCTGAGCGACGCGATCGGCCAGCTCGCGCACAAGGTGTGGTACTACGCCTCGCTCCGTTACGACGAGGATCAACGCGACAATGCCGTGGCGGCCCGGCGCCAGCAGGCGCAGCTGCTCCTCGCGCGCGCGAGCCAGGCCGCTGCCTGGCTCAACCCCGAGCTGCTCGCCCTCCCGTCCGAGGCCGTCACCCGCTGGATCGCCGACACGCCCGGTCTGGCGGTGTACCGCTTCATCGTCGAGGACCTCTACCGCCAGCAGGCCCACGTCCTCGACACCCAGGGCGAGCGCCTGCTCTCGCTCGCCAGCCGTCTGGCCGGCGTGCCGAACGACGCGTACTGGGCGCTCTCGACGGCCGATGCGGCGTTCCCCGCGATCACGCTGTCGACGGGCGAGACCGTCACGGTCTCCTACGCGCAGTACCGCCGCCTGCTCGCCACAGCCCGGAACCAGGCCGACCGGCGCCAGGCGTTTCGCGCCTACCACGAGACGTTCCGCCGCGCGATCAACACCTACGCCGCTCTCTACGCCGGCGTCTGCGAGCGCGACTGGTTCCAGGCGCGCGCCCGGGGCTACGCCACGACGCTCGAGGCGGCGCTCTTTCCGGACAACATCCCGCCGGCGGTCGTCGAGACCCTCATCGGAACGGCCCGCGACGGCGCCGAGTCCCTTCGGCGCTACCACCGGCTGCGCCAGCGCGCCCTCGGCCTGGCGGCGTACCACGTGTACGACTTCTCGATCCCGCTCGTCCGCTTCGACGCGCGCTACCCGTACCGGGACGTCCTCGACTGGATTCCCGCATCGGTCGCGCCGCTCGGCGACGACTACCAGGCCCGGGTCCGGCGGGCGCTCGCGGGCGGCTGGATCGACGTGTACGAAAACGCGGGCAAGCGTTCCGGCGCGTACTCCGCGCCGGTTTACGGCGTGCACCCGTACATGCTGCTCAACTACGCCGACACCCTGGACGACGTCTTCACGCTCGCCCACGAGCTGGGCCACTCGATGCACACGGTGTACGCGCACGAGACCCAGCCCTTCGTCTACTCGGGCTACTCGACCTTCGTCGCCGAGGTCCCCTCCACCCTGAGCGAAGCCCTCCTGCTCGACCACCTCCTCGCCCGAACGACGGATCCCGCCGAGCGCGCGGTCCTGCTCCAGCACGCGATCGACACCATCGCGGGAACGTTCTTCCAGCAGGTGCTCTTCGCCGACTTCGAGCTGGCCGCGCACCGCTTGGTCGAGTCGAGCCGGCCGCTCACCGCCGAGGTCCTGAGCGACCTCTACCTCGACCGCGTCCGCGCGTATTACGGCGACTCGGTCGACACCGGGGACGACGCGGCGTGGACGCGAGCGACCTGGGCGCGCATCCCCCACTTCTACAGCACGCCCTACTACGTCTACCAGTACGCGACCTGCTTCGCCTCGGCGGCCGGGCTGGCCCAGGCGCTCGTCGAGGGCGACGAGGCTGACCGCGCGGCGGCCCGCGCGCGCTATCTCGCGCTCTTGCGCGCCGGGAGCAGCGACTATCCGATGACGCTGCTGGCGCGCGCCGGCGTCGATCTGACGCGACCGGAAACCGTGGGCGGCGTCATCGACCGGCTCGACGCGCTCGTGCTTCGTCTGGAAGAGGCGCTGGCGGAGATCAGCTCCGCTTCACCCTGACGCTCTCCCCCGCGACCGCCTCGCCCCCGGGGCGAGCGGGAACACCGACCGGCAGCTCCCCTTCGAGCGGCACGCCGTAGTACACCTCGATCGGCGCGGCCACGCGCGCCCCGACCGCGGCCGCAATCGCGTCGAGCTCCGCGTCGGCGAGCGGCGACGCCCGCGGCGAAGCCGGGCGCCGGCCGCCAGGATCGCAGCGAGGCGACCGGCGTACGCCTCGATCTCCACCGCCGGCGGCGGCGCCCCGTCCAACCGGAAGAAGAGCGACTGGATCACGACCGGCCGCAGCCGGGCGGCGTCGAGAATGTTCGCCAGCACCGTCTCGAGCGCCACGTTCGGCCGATCGACGAGCTGAAAATACTCCTCTGTGCCCGCGTCCAGCTTCGCCCAGATCTCGCCGTTGTGCTCGTCGAGCAGAGCCAGCGCCTCGCGCACCCGCGGCCGGGCGAGATACGCGGCGTCGGTGAGCACGACGATCTTGGCCTCGCTCAGTCCGAACCGGCGCCGCGCCGCCGCGGCGATCTCGACCGCCTCCTTGAACCGCGGGGACGCCGTCGGCTCGCCGTCGCCGGAGAACGCCAGGTCCCGCACGCCGCGCCGATCCGGCGCGAGCGCGTCGAACGGCGGCATCCGGTAGAGCGACCCGCCGCGCTCGGCCGCCAGCACGCGATCAAGTTCATCCCTCAGGCGTGTCAGGTCGACCCGCCGCACCACCGGCGGCACCGTCCGGTCGACCTGGCAATAGAGGCAGTCGAAGTTGCACGCCTTGTCGGGATTCAGGTTGATCCCGACCGACACCCCGCCGCTGCGCCGCGACACGACCGCATAGACGTAGCGGTTGTCGGCCCAGCGGCGCTCGTGGCGGCGATACGCCTCGTCGAGCGCGGCGCGGCGCACGGTCACGGCGTCTTCAGCTTCACGGCCCGGATGACGACCGGGTCGACCGGCCAGTCGCCGGGCTTGGTCGGCGCCCGCTCAATCTTGTCGACAACGTCCATGCCGGCCACCACTTTCCCGAACACGCAGTAGCCGAACTTGTCGGGACCCTGGTAGTCGAGGAAGGCGTTGTCGACGGTGTTGATGAAGAACTGCGAGGTCGCGCTGTCCACCTCGTTCGTCCGCGCCATCGCGATCGTCCCGCGCGTGTTCTTGAGGCCGTTGGCTGCCTCGTTCTTGATCGGCGGGCGCGTCGGCTTCCGCTGGCCATCGGCCGTGACCCCGCCGCCCTGCACCATGAAGCCCCGGATCACGCGGTGGAAAATCGTCCCACCGTAGAAGCCATCCTTCGCGTAGGCGAGAAAGTTCTCGACCGTAACCGGCGCTTTGTCGGGGTAGAGTTCCACCGTGATGTCCCCGACGCTCGTCTCGATCACGACCACAGGCTTCTCCTTCGTCTGTGCCGCTGCGGCACCTGCCGGGCCGACCACCAGAGCCGCCGCAACCGCCCCCATCGCCAGTGTCCTCGACCGCATCGGACCCCTCCTGCCGTCCCTCCGGCTCACATCCACGTCGCGCTCAGTGTACACCGTGTCGTGGAGCCGCCCGTGGGTGACGGGCGAGCCGGCACGTCACGGTTCGTGAGCGCCGAGGCCGCGGCATGATCGGACGCCATGGATTCAACGAAATGGATCCGTCCGGTTAGGGGTTCGTATCCTGACCGTCGATCGCCCGGAGGCCAGCGACCGGGGTTCCGGGAGTGGTCCGAAGCCTGTGAAAAGATGGGGGATCGCGCCGGGTTCTCTCCCCACGCACTCGGCGCGTGCGCGCTCCCGCCTGGCAGGCCGTGTGCAGGGCGCGCGGCTGGCCGGTGGGCCGAGAGCCCCTGTTTTGGATCGGCGTGCGGGGCGGAGGGTAGCTCGCGCGCGGATCCTCCCCTGAGACCGGCGTGAACGCCTCGAACGCCCGATTTCCCACAGTGGGGGCGTCCGACCCCCTCGCCCGGAGCTGGGCACGGCCCCGGGTGGAGACTCGCAGCATGAGCCTGCTCGATCGGCTGAAGCCGCAGCCTCGGTGGCGGCACCGCGACCCGGCGGTGCGCCTGGCGGCGATCGCGGAGATCGACGACGTGGCGGAGCTGATGGCCGTCGCGCGCGAGGATGCGGACGCGGGCGTCCGGCGTGCGGCGGTGCGGCGCGTGGCGGACGCCGCGTTTCTCGCCACGATCGCGCGAGACGACCCGGATGCGCGGGTGCGCGAGGCGGCGGTCGCGGGGCTGCTGGATCTGGCGGTGAAGGGCGAGCCGGCTGAAAGCGAGGCGGCGGTCGCGGGCCTGTCGGATTCCCGGCACCTCGCCCAGGTGGCGCGCCACGCGCCCCACGTCAGGACGCGCTGGGCCGCGCTGGCACGGATCACGGATCCCCGGGCGCTCGGCTCGGTGGCACGACACGCCGCCGACCCGGACACCGCGCAGCGCGCGCTCAGCGCGCTCGGCGACGAAAGCGAGATCATCGACGTGGCGATCAACGGCGAGCACAAGGACGTGGCGCTCGCGGCGCTCGAAGACATGGCGGCGCGCGAGCCGGAGGCGCGGGCGGTTTTCGAGACGATCGCGGCGCGGAGCAAGCACAAGGCGGTGAGCCGGCGCGCGGCGGCGCTCGTGCAGGCGATCGACGAGGCCGAGGCGGCCAGGCGCGCGGCGGAGGCCGCGCGCGAGGCGCGTCTCAAGGCACTCGTCGACGCCGCGGCGGCGCTCGCCGCGGAGTCCGACTGGCGGAGCGCCGAAGCGGCGCTCGCGCGCACCGAAGAGGAATGGCGCGCGATGGGCGAGGTGCCGCCGGACGCCG
>FWWM01006180.1_pt1 | contig 24952 bp, 24 predicted proteins | sample 2228351 | NCBI WGS metagenome assembly FWWM01 (sample SAMEA103939774, study PRJEB20133) | metagenome
CATGCTCTTTATTTTATATGGATATTTTGGCAACTATATGCCTGGTCTGTTCCATCACAGGGGATACCCCTGGCCGAGGATCATGACCTATCTTTTTAGCCTTGACGGGATCCTGAGCCTTCCAGTCCTGGCCTCTGCCCATTACATTTTCTTATTTGTGCTCTTTGGTGCCTTTGTGGATGCCTCTGGTGCAGGGAAGTTTTTTGTGGACTTTGCCAGGTGCGCTGCGGGGCGGCTGAGGGGTGGACCAGCCAAGGTATCCATTATCTCCAGTGCCATGATAGGAACTGCATCTGGTTCTTCAGTAGCCAATGTGGTGGTGGACGGGGTCTTTAACATACCCCTGATGAAGGCAAGTGGTTTTAGGCCCCCTATTGCAGGGGCAATTGAGGCCATGAATTCCACTGGTGGTCAGATTGTGCCCCCTGTCATGGGTGCTGGTGCATTTTTGATGGCCGAAATCCTGGGGATACCTTATCCCAAGGTGGCTGTAACAGCCATAATCCCCGCTCTCTTGTATTACTCTGCTGCCTACTGGATGATTGACTTTTATTCTGCCTCTGCCGGGCTGATGGGAATGAGAAAAGAAGAACTCCCTGTGTTCAAGAGGATCATGGCAGAAAAGGGCTATCTTCTCGTTCCCATTGTGGTCCTGTTAGTGTCTCTCATGGTCCTGATGTACTCCCCATACAGGTCAGCCCTGTTGGCCATCATCTCCCTTATTGTTGTGAGTTGGGTAAAAAAAGAGACACGCCTGGGTTTAAAGGAGATCGCTAATACCCTTTCAAAGGGTGCAAGGGGTGCAATGGAGATTGCTGCCACCTGTGCTGCAGCAGGTATCATTGTGGGGATACTCACCCAAACTGGTCTGGGAATGAAGTTTGCCATGATTATCATTGATTATTCTGGTGGTAACCTCCTTATGGCCCTGATCTTTACCATGTTAATAGCCATAATCTTAGGAATGGGCATGCCCACAACAGCAGCCTATGCAATCTCAGCCTCAGCTTTGGCCCCTGCCTTAATCCAGTTAAAGGTCTATCCCCTTGCAGCCCATCTCTTTATCTTTTACTTTGCCTGTTTATCGGCCATTACACCTCCCGTTGCCCTGGCCTCCTTTGCCGCAGCAGCCATTGCAGGTGCCAAGACATGGGATGTGGGCTGGCAAGGGATGAGATTTGCCATTGCGGGCTATATTGTGCCCTTTATGTTTGTATATGGCCCACCCCTTGTCCTTAAGGGAGATTGGCAAGGGATTACCATTGCTATTATCACAGGCCTATTAGGCACAATGAGCCTTGCAGGGGCTGTTCAAGGATGGTTGCTAACAAAGGCCCACATAGTGGAGCGCGTTTTATTGTTGGCTGGTGCCCTGGCACTTATCAAACCTGGACTAATTACTGATCTTGTGGGGTTTGGATGCCTGGTTATAGTCTTTATTAGTCAACTCTTAAGACAAAAAAGAGGCCCTGAAACCCATTGAACATTGAGATTAATAGCAGGGAATGTGCCTTTGAATAGGCCATGGGTATTTTACTGGTTTTATTGTGGCACAAAGTGACCTAAGGGAAGATGAGGCCTTGTATCTTTTATTACAAACCAGGGACTGAGTTTTTTAGTGAAGAGTTATGTCACATCACCGAGCTTTTAAACTCAGAGGAACATGAGGAACTCTCCATTGCCATGGCCAGGGTGGAACCCGGGGTCACCACCCAATGGCATTGTTTGGTGGGGACTACTGAGCGATATTTAATTGTGTCCGGGCATGGAATAGTGGAGATTGGAGATCTGCCACCACAGCATGTTGGTCCCAATGATGTGGTAGTAATTCCCCCTGGGTGTAAGCAGCGGATCACCAACTTAGGAACCAGTGATCTGATCTTCTATGCCATCTGTACACCCAGGTTCAGGCCACATGTTTACAAGGACCTAAAAGACTGTCAGGGCTAGATCAGTCCAATAATACCATTACATACCAGCTGGGCAGGAGCCTCCCATCCTTGTGGAGCTCCACTTTAAAGCCCAGAGGTTCCACGGTCTTGCCTATGTCTATGCCAAAGGCATCCATGGATGGACGGGCAAGGTGGGGAAATCGGCAAGGCTCGGGAAAGGCACATTGCTCACAAAGGACACACAAGGCCATTGCAAAGGCAAAGTGGCAGCCATAGGACACCATGGCCTCCTTTTCCATTGCCAGGGCTATCTCCTGACCTGATTTAGGATCAGTTGCCATGACAACAAGGGCCTTTTTGTACCTGACAACTGCCTCTTGAAAGGTCTCTTGAGAGATCCCCAGGTTAGGTGGACAGGTCCAATATCTGCCCCAACGGGCACATCCAAAACGACACTTCAAAAATGCCCTGGGGTCAAATACTATATCCTTTGTATCCAGAAGCCTTGCCTCTGATGCACCCAATGCCAATGCCCTATGCAATAGGCCTTTATAGTCACGTTCCATTCACATCCCCCTGTAATGGTCCTTTGTTCCATGTCAGTTCCATGATAAAACCCTGCCCTAAAGACATTATCCATTGCCCTCCAGGAGTTAAGTTTATTGGTCCAAGGCTGATTAATGCCCCAGGCCTTTTACCCAATCTTCCCAAAAATGGCCTATGGTGATCCTTATGGAGGCGCAACACAGACAAGGATTCCTGTTTTTAGAGAAAAGAAATCCTTGACCTCCCCTGACACATGTATGCCAAAGGAAACAGATTAGGCATCTGCAATGGCTATTTTAAGTATCCCATTAAAAACCGCCATCTTTGAGCATGTCCCAGAATGCAGTGCACCATATACACTGTGGTCTAGATCTTCTAACAGGTCTTACCATCAATGGCAATCCAGTTTGGCCGTTACACGGACTTTCCTTTGCTATCAAAAGGTGCACCTGACCACTGATAATAATTCATTGTCTCTTTCAAAAACACCTTCTAATATAACCAGCCTAATATGTACACGGAGCAATGGGTAGGATGGAGTATTTAAGGACAATTAGGAATATTGGCATAAGTGCCCATATAGATGCAGGCAAGACCACCCTTACAGAGAGGATCTTGTTTTATACAAAGAGGATCCATGCCATACATGAGGTAAAGGGCAAGGACGGGGTTGGCGCGAAGATGGATTCCATGGAGTTGGAAAAGGAAAGGGGGATAACGATTTCCTCTGCCGCAACGCACTGCCAATGGAAGGGGCACCACATAAACATAATAGATACCCCAGGGCATGTGGACTTCACCATTGAGGTGGAAAGGGCATTGAAGGTCTTAGATGGCACCATTTTGGTATTGTGTGCAGTGGCAGGAGTACAGTCCCAGACCCTCACCATTGACAGGCAGATGAGGAGATACAGGATCCCTGCCATAGCCTTTATAAACAAGTGTGATAGGCTGGGTGCCAATTATGAAAAGGTATTAAACGACATCAGGGTAAAGTTGGGAAGAAATCCTGTGCTCATGCAGATTCCCATAGGCCTTGAGGCAGGGCTAAGGGGAGTTATAGACCTTGTGGAGATGAAGGCCCTTTATTTTGAAGGCAGTGCAGGGGAGAGTGTTGAGGCGGGGGAGATACCCCCAGAGTTTCGTGACCTTGCTGAGGAAAAGAGGGAGGAACTCCTGGATGCTGCCTCTATGTTCTCTGATGCCCTTTTGGAGGCCATATTTGAAGGTAGTGTAAATCCAGATCTGGTCTATGATGCCATTAGGCTGGGCACCATTAAGAGGGAGGTGCTGCCTGTATTTCTTGGGTCTGCCTTCAAGAACATAGGGGTCCAGCCCTTGCTGGATGCTATAAATCTATTTTTGCCATCTCCTGTGGATGCCCAGTATACTGCCTTGGACCTGGAAAGGGGGGAGGAGGTGGTCCTTTATCCAGACCCAGATAAACCCTTTGTGGGCTATGCCTTTAAACTGGCAATTACACCCTTTGGTCAATTGACCTATGTACGGACCTACCAAGGTTCCCTCAAGAAGGGAGATGAGCTAATTATCTCCAGGACCAAGAGAAAGATAAGGGTGGGTAGGCTAGTAAGGATGCATGCCGACGAGATGGAGGATGTATTGGGCTGTGGTCCAGGGGATATAGTGGCCCTCTTTGGGGTAGATTGTAATTCTGGGGACACCCTTGTCTCCCAAGGTCAGTTCCTCCACATGGGTTCCATGTATGTACCTGACCCTGTGGTATCCTTAAGTATCAAGGCAGTGGATTCCAAGAGCGAGGTGGGGCTTTCAAAGGCCTTAAACAGGTTCACAAAGGAGGATCCCACATTTAGATCCCACATAGATCAAGAGACCAAGGAGACCATTATCTCTGGAATGGGTGAGCTTCATCTGGATATCTATGTGGAAAGGATAAAAAGGGAGTACAATGCCAATGTGGTGACTGGTTATCCCCAGGTTGCCTACAAAGAGGCCATAACAAGGAGGGCTGACTTTGACTACACCCACAAGAAACAGACAGGGGGGGCAGGTCAATATGGTAAGGTGGTGGGCTTTATAGAACCCTCGGAAACAGGTGAATTCCTGTTTGAAAACCAGGTCAAAGGAGGAAATATCCCCACAGAATTTATACCAGCAGTGGAAAAGGGATTTAGATCCTGCCTGGAAAAGGGACTGCTCCTGGGCTTTCCGGTACTGGGGATGAGGGTTGTTGTCACTGATGGTCAGTATCACTCTGTGGATAGTTCTGAGCTGGCCTTTGTCCAAGCAGCAGTGGGTGCATTCAAACAGGCTTATCTCAAGGCGGCCCCCGTGCTCCTGGAGCCCATTATGAAGGTGATTGTGGAGTGTCCTGGAGAGTATCAAGGTGCTGTGATGGGTTCTATAAGCCAGAGGAGAGGCCTCATCACCAGTTCCACAGATGATGGGATTTACACAGTAGTGGAAGGAGAAGTGCCACTCTCCGAGATGTTTGGCTATGCCAATGTGTTGCGATCCCTTACCCAGGGCAAGGGACAATTTACTATGAGCTTTATAAGGTATAATATCTTGCCACAGTCCCTCACAGAAAAGGTCCTGGAGGAAAAGGGCAAGGGAAAGAAAAGATAGAGGTGTATCATGGAGATACTCAAAAAGAATCCTTTTTATGAGATTGGGAAGAAGGGTGAAACACCTTATACCGGGGTATATAATGTGATCCTGGGTGCCCCTGGTCTTGGGAAGACAACACTCTTGGTGCATCTGGGCCTCCTCAGGGCATGGGAGGGTCATAGGTTTATCCATGTCTCCAGGACCAATACCCCTGACAAGGTGGCCTTTTATTATGATTCTGTACTGGATGAGCTTGCCAGGATCAACCAGCAAGAGGCCTTCCAACTAAAAGATGCCCTGAAAGAAAAAAGGATCACCCTCTCCTTCCTGGAAGAGGGGCTGGACCTAAAAAACCTCAAGAGGACACTAAGTAACCTTAAATCCATCCAGTATACCCCCTGCTGTATAATGATGGATGGATTTAGGGTATTGGGCCCAGAGGATTGCCCCATATTTACCCAGGCCCTTTCCTTATTTAAGTTTGAAGTCTGGATAACTGCCGTGGAGCTAAAGGAAGGGTTTTTGGAAGGCCTTGATGGGGACTACTCCATCTACAACGTTGTCCCCTTTGGCCAAGGCCTGGTACTGGAGTATCAAAGGGGCCATGGCGTTAAAGAAAAGTTGACCCTTAACCCCAGGACACTTTTAATGGAATAAAAAAAGAGGTGATGAGATGGAAAAGAACCCCAATAGAGATAGATTAGAGGCCTTAAAGCTCCTCCCTGACAAGGTAGTACAGCAAATGACCAGGGAAGAGCTCCATGCCTTCTTGTACGAGGACGAGTGGCCCGACAGCCTGAAGGAAAAGCTAAAGGATTATCTTGAAGACATAAAATAGAAGGACCAGGCCATGCGTGATATACAGAGCACAAGGGACCACAGAGAGATTGACATAGATAGGGTGGGAGTGAAGGGGATATCTTATCCCATCACAGTATTGGACAAGGATATGGGCAAACAGCAGACCATTGCCAGTATAAACATGTATGTGAACCTCCCAAGGCTATACAAAGGGACCCATATGAGCAGGTTTGTGGAGATATTAAATGAGCACAGCAGGTCTATATCTTTGCAAAACATCCCTGTTATCTTAGGGGAGATGAAAAAGAGACTGGATGCCGAGAGTGCCCATATTGAGGTGACTTTTCCGTATTTTATTAAAAAAGCCGCGCCTGTGACCGGTGCAGAAGGCCTCATGGAATACAAATGTACATTTAAAGGCACCCTTAACAATGGCAGTGATCTTATAGTCTGTATAAATGTGCCGGTATGCACAGTCTGCCCGTGTTCCAAGGAGATAAGTGAGTATGGCGCCCATAACCAAAGGGGAGAAGTGAGGCTACAGGTCAGGTTCAAAAAATTTGTATGGATAGAAGACCTCATAAAACTTGTGGAAGAATGTGCATCCTGTGATATCTATTCTGTATTAAAGAGGGAAGATGAGAAGTATGTAACAGAAAAGGCCTATGAGAACCCTAGGTTTGTGGAGGACGTGGTAAGGGAAATAGCCCTCAGGCTTAACAATGACCCAAATATAACCTGGTATGCCATTGAATCTGAGAACTTTGAGTCCATTCACAACCATAATGCATACGCTTATATTGAAAAAAATAAAAGATAGGCAAAAATTTCATGGGGGTAGGGCATGGCAGATCTAAGAGAGATGTATAGAAAGATCATGGATGACCACTTTCCAGATACAATAAGCATAAGGTTTGGAGACCATGAACTGATATATAGAAAACGCACATGGAAGATAGTGGACGAGGATCTAAAGGAAGTAGTGGAAAAGGGACTTCGTTATGGCGAAAACCCGGGTCAGGAGGCAGCCCTCTATGAGCTCATAAATGGCAACCTGGTATTGGGGGGATGTGAGTTTATAGGTCCAGGGAAAGGCCTGGTATCGGCAATACAGGATAGTGATATGCTCCAGGCAGGGAAACACCCTGGGAAGATAAATTTAACAGATGTGGATGCTGCCCTGAATATCTTGAGGTATTTAGATGAAAGGCCTGCCTGTGTTATTGTAAAACACAATAACCCCTGTGGAGTGGCCTATGGAAATAGCCTGGCAGCGGCCTATGATCGGGCAAATATGGCTGATAGGATTGCGGCCTTTGGTGGCTGTGCAGTGTTCAATAAACCCATGGACAAGGAAACTGCCGACCTGGTTTGCCAGAATTACTTGGAGGTAGTGGCTGCCCCGGAGTTTGAAGAGGGAACCCTTGGGGTGTTGAGGAAGAGACCAAACCTCAGGGTGCTCAGGGTGCCCAGGTTGGATAGGATAAGGGAGTTTGCCAGCCTTAGGTTCGTAGACTTTAAAAGCCTCATTGATGGTGGTCTAATTGTGCAACAATCACCCTTAAATAAGATCAGGTCAAAGGAAGATCTAAAGCTGGCATCCACTACCTATCAGGGCAAGACCTATACCATAAAAAGGCCACCAACGGATAAGGAATTAGAAGATCTGTTATTTGGCTGGCAAGTGGAGCAGGGTGTTACCTCCAATTCCGTATTGTATGTAAAGGATGGGGTCACAGTGGGCATAGGCACAGGAGAGCAGGACAGGGTGGGCGTGGCGGAGATCGCCATATTCAAGGCCTACACCAAGTATGCCGATGCCCTGTGTTTTCGTAGGCACGGGATCTCTTACAAGGAGATGGAACTAAAGATCAAAAAGGGAGAGGCCAAAAAAGAACTCTTAGAGGAAATAGACCATGAGACCAAGGTGGCAAAGGGTGGATTGATTGGAGCAGCAATGGTATCCGATGCCTTTTTTCCCTTTAGGGATGGTGTGGATGTGGCAATAAAGGAAGGGATTACTGCCATTGTACAGCCTGGTGGTTCCTTGAGGGACTTTGAGGTAATAGAGGCCTGCAACGAGGCCAATGTGACAATGGTCTTCACAGGGCAGAGGGCATTTAAACACTAAGCACTAAGATTAATTAGGGGTCCCATGCTTGTAATAGAGAATATCCAGGAGATGCAGGAGAAGGCAAACGAACTTAGGTCCAAGGGTCACACCATAGGTTTTGTACCCACCATGGGCTACCTTCACCAGGGCCACTTGGAGCTTATCAGGGCTGCAAGGGAAAATACAACCACTGTAGTGGTAAGCATATTTGTAAACCCTATCCAGTTTGGCCCCACAGAGGATCTTGACAGATATCCTCGGGATATACAGGGAGACCTTGGCAAATGTGCCTCTGAAAGGGTTGATATCGTGTTTATGCCAGAGGCAAAGGACATGTATCCAGAAGGCTTTCAGACCATTGTGAGTGTAAGGCACCTGACAAAAGGCCTCTGCGGGGCCAAGAGGCCTGGTCATTTTGACGGGGTGGCCACTGTGGTGACAAAGCTCTTCAACATTGTGAAACCCCATGTGGCATTCTTTGGCCAAAAGGACTATCAACAGCTTACAGTGATCAGCAGGATGGTCAGGGACCTAAACATGGATATAGATATAGTGGCAATACCCACTGTCAGGGAAAAGGATGGCCTGGCAATGAGCTCCAGAAATGCCTATTTGAGGCCTGAAGAGAGGGAGTCTGCTCTTTCCCTTTCCAAATCCCTAAAACTTGCACAGGATCTGGTGGACCAAGGTGTCACCCAAGGGAAGAGGATACTGGAGGAGGTGAGTGCCCTTATCAGCTCGTATCCCTATACAAGGATTGACTATGTGGAGATAGTTGATCCTGAGAACCTGGAACCAATTAAGGAGATAAAAGGAAATGCACTTTTGGCCATGGCGGTGTTTGTTGGTAACACCAGGCTTATTGATAACTGTATATTGAAAATTAATTAGAAAAAGGAGGCTAAGATGAGTTTGGGTAGGTCTAACTTTTTATTCACCTCGGAGTCTGTGACAGAGGGGCATCCCGATAAGATAGCGGACCAGATCTCCGACCATATCCTGGATAAGATCCTGGAGCAGGACAAGTACGCCAGAGTAGCATGCGAGACCCTGGTCACCACAGGCCTGGCCATGATTGCTGGAGAGATAACCACCTCTGCATGGGTGGATATGCCAGAGATAGTGAGGGAGACCATAAGGGACATTGGATACAACAACAGTGAAATGGGGTTTGACTGGCAGACCTGCGCGGTGCTTACCACCATTGATAAGCAGTCCCCTGACATTGCCATTGGCGTAAACGGCAAGGGCCTTTTTAAAGAGCAGGGGGCGGGGGACCAGGGCCTTATGTTTGGATATGCCTGCAAGGATACCAGTGTATATATGCCCATGCCCATATACCTTGCCCACAGGCTCACCAAGAGGCTTGCCTATGTGAGAAAGGCCGGGATCCTGCCCTGGCTAAGGCCAGATGGCAAGAGCCAGGTGACGGTGCAATATGTGGATGGCAAACCTTATAAGGTTACTGCAGTGGTAATAGCTGCCCAACACGACCCCGATGTGGACTATGAGACCATCAGGGAATCCATCATCGAGCATGTGATAGAAGAGGCTATACCCCCTGAACTCTTGGATGAAAAGACCGAGTATTTTGTGAACACCACCGGCAGGTTTGTGGTGGGGGGTCCCCTGGGTGACTGCGGCCTCACAGGTAGAAAGATCATCATGGATACCTATGGTGGTTTCGGTTACCACGGAGGTGGGGCATTCTCTGGCAAGGATCCCACAAAGGTGGACAGGAGCGCCAGCTATATGTGTAGGTATGTGGCAAAGAATATCGTGGCCGCGGGCCTGGCAGAGAAATGTGAGATCCAGGTTGCCTACACCATAGGCAGGGCACAGCCCATCTCCCTGGCGGTGGGGGCCTATTCCACTGGCGTGGTGAGCAGTGCAGAGCTCACAGAGGTGGTAAAAAAGCTGGTGGACTTCAGGCCAGCAGCCATCATTGAAAGATTGGATCTCCTTAGGCCCATTTACAGGAAGACCTGCAACTATGGCCACTTTGGCAGGGAACTTCCAGAATTTACTTGGGAAAAACTGGACCTGGTGGAAGATCTCAAGAGGGCCATCAGCTAGGGGATGAAAATGGATTTCCACATAAAGGATAAGAACCTGGCCAAGGATGGGAGACTGAGGATAGAGTGGGCAGCAAGGTCAATGCCGGTGCTAAGGCTGATCAAGGAGAGGTTTGAGAATGAAAGGCCCCTGAAAGGGATTAGGATATCTGCATGCCTCCATGTGACCACAGAAACAGCTAACCTGGTAAGGACCCTCAAGGCAGGCGGGGCCCAGGTTGTGCTATGTGCCTCCAACCCGTTAAGCACCCAGGATGATGTGGCTGCATCCCTGGTGATGGATGATGAGATCCCTGTCTTTGCCATAAAGGGCGAGGACCATGCCACCTACTATAGTCACATCCTGTCTGCTATACGGCACTTTCCCCATGTAACCATGGACGATGGGGCTGACCTGGTGAGCTCCATACACTTCATAGCCCTGGGCAAATTTAAAGACTTAGAGCCCAATATAGCCCAATGGGCACAGGGCTTAAATGAGTCTGAAAGGGGAAGGCTCCTCAAAGGGGTAAAAGGGAGTACAGAGGAGACCACCACAGGAGTGATTAGGCTAAGGAGCATGGAAAAGGACGGGGTCCTTCAGTTCCCTGTGATAGCAGTAAATGACGCCAATACCAAGCATCTCTTTGACAACCGCTACGGCACAGGACAAAGCACCATAGACGGAATACTGAGGGCTACCAATCACTTGATAGCCGGTTCTGTGTTCGTGGTCTGTGGCTATGGTTGGTGTGGGAAGGGGGTTGCCATGAGGGCAAAGGGCATGGGCGCCAATGTGATCGTGTGCGAGGTGGATCCCTTGAGGGCCTTAGAGGCCGTGATGGATGGCTACCAGGTAATGCCTCTTATCAAGGCAGCCCCCCTTGGTGACATATTCTGCACTGTCACAGGGGATTGTAAGGTAATAAGGGAAGAGCATATGGCCTTGATGAAGGATGGTGCAATCCTTTGCAATTCTGGCCACTTTGATGTGGAAATAGACATAGGTGCCTTAAAGGGCCTTGCCACCTCATCCAGGGTCATCAGACCCTTTGTGGAGGAGTTTCTATTAAAAGATGGTAAGAGATTGTACCTGCTGGGGGATGGCAGGCTTATTAACCTGGCCTCTGCTGAAGGGCATCCCGCCAGTGTTATGGACATGAGCTTTGCCAACCAGGCCCTCTGCGCAGAATTCCTGGTAAAGAATGGCCATGGGCTTGATAGGAGGGTATATGGTGTGCCAAGGTCAATAGATGAAGAGATCGCCAGACTAAAGCTCAAGGCCATGAATGTGGAGATAGACACCCTTACCCCAGAGCAAGAAAGATACCTTGCCTCCTGGGAGATGGGTACATAGGGAGAGACATCGGGGGCACCTGATCATGGGCCCCTGACAGATACATTAAGGCATGTGGACCAAAAGGCTACTGGTCATCCTCCCCCTCTTTGTTATAGCAGTCCTTATCCAATCTTACTTCTGGGTCCCCACATACACGGAACAGACCAAAGGTAGTCCAAAGAGACTGGAACAATACATAAATGCATCCATCGGTGATGCTGCCATCCTAAACCCAATACTCTCCTCTGATAGCGCAAGTGCCACCTTAGAGTCCTTGATCTTTGAAGGACTCTTGGATAGGGACCAGGATCTGAAACTAAGGCCAAGGGTGGCCCAGTCCTGGACCATCTCTGAGGAGATCTATCTACTCTTAAATTTAGAACACAGGATGTCACCCCAAGAGGTCATCAAAACCCTATGGGAAAAGGTAAGGGGGGCAAGGGAAGGAGACGAACTTGGCCATATACAGGGAATTACCCTGATCCCAGCAGAACAAAGAAAAATAACCCGCTGGATAAAGGAAGGGGCAAAGGAGAAAGGGATTCAAATAACACTTTTGTTGCCACCAAGGATCCTTTTAAAGCTAGACAAAGTCTGCCCTGATATTGAGGAAAGACTAATGGAAATATTAGGACATGACTACTACCATGGCCTTAAATTAAGGGACTTCATCTTAACAGATACAACCCTTCCTGAAGATGTAATTGATGAGATAGTCAAAACTAACATACCTTATGTGGAACACAATCCAGTGATACTTTTTAAACTCAGGGATAATGTCAGATTCCACGATGGCCAAAGAGTCACAGCCCATGATGTGAAGTTTACCTATGAATCCATCATGGACCCTAAAAACATCTCCCCCAGGCTGGCAGACTTTGAACCTGTAAAGGAGGTGGAGGTCTTGGATGACCTGACCTTGAAGGTCACATACAAAAGGCTATACTCACCAGCCATCACCACCTGGTCAATGGGGATATTACCAAGGCATATCCTGTGCAAAGAGGCATTGGTGAAAGAGGCAGTGGAAAGAGGCATGGATCCTGAGAGATTTAGCATCAGGGATAGTAAATTCAATCGCAACCCCATCGGGTGTGGTCCTTTCAAGTTTGTGGAATGGAAAGGGGACCAGTATGTGAGATTGAAAAGGTTTGACCACTATTGGGAAGGTCCCCCCCATTACAGTGAATACATATTCAGGATAATACCCGATATCCTCACCCAGGAGATGGAATTCTACAGCGGGACCATTGATTCCTACCATGTGCAGCCGCACCAGGTCCACAGATTAAAGGATGACCCAAGATTTCAGAGCTTCTCAGGGACTGCCTTTGGCTACACCTATATTGGATACAATCTCAACAGGGAACCCTTTAAAGACAAGAGGGTGAGAACAGCCTTGAGCATGGCCATAGATGTGGAAAAGATCATAAAATATGTACTGTACGGCCAAGGGGAAAGGATCACAGGACCTTTCCCAATTCAAACCCCATATTACAACCAGGAGATCCACCCCATTCCTTACGACCCCAAGGCCTCCTTGGAGCTACTCAAACAGGCAGGATGGTCTCTGGGCAAAGAGGGCTATCTGGAAAAAGGGGGTAAAAGGCTTTCCTTTACCCTTATCACCAACAGTGGGAATGAGATACGGAAGGCAATTCTCGCCATCGTACAGGATTGTTGGAGGCAAATAGGGGTTGATGTGAGGACTGACCTGGTGGAATGGTCGGTATTTGTCCAGGAAAAAGTGGGAAAAAGGGACTTTGACGCAGTGATTTTGGGCTGGATGATGGGGATAGAGCCTGATTTATACCAGATATGGCACTCCTCCCAGATAGGGCCTTTTCAACTAAATTTCGTTGGATTCAAAAATGATGAAGCAGACAAACTCATAGTTAAGATACGTGAAGAATACGATGAAAAAAAACGAATACAACTCTGCCATGCTCTACACAGGATTATTGCAGAGGAGCAACCTTATACCTTTCTGTATTGTTCAAAATGGACTGCACTACTTGACAGCAGGATAGTTATCAAGGAATTGGACCAAGCAGGGAATCCTATATATAAAAGAATTACAGCCACAAAAACAGGTAACTATATGTATGACTTTAACAAATGGATAAAATTGCCAGAAAGGCCAACTTTTAATATCTTGGGCTGACATGTTAGGTTTTTTCTTTAGAAGTTTTGTACAGAAGAGTATCACATTATTCTTTGTTTCAATTGTATCATTCTTAGTCATATATCTAGCTCCAGGAAAACCATCACAAGTGGATCCATTAAATCCAAAGTTTACACCTGAACTGGTTGAGAGGATGCGAAAACAGTTTAATTTGGATAAGCCCCTCCATGTCCAGTATTATCTTTTTTATAAAAATTTGTTCTCAGGCAAACTTAACTCTTGGAAGACCAATCAAAGTGTCTTGAGCACTATCTATGATCGTTTCAAAAATAGTTTACCACTGTTTTTGATAGGAACACTCCTCACATGGACCATATCCTTTCCCATAGGTATATATTCTGCAATTAGACGCAATAGCCTTTTTGACAAGGCCACCACCTTTTTTTCCTATGTGCTCATATCTATCCCTGGCTTTTTCTTTGCGTATATACTCATTGTGGCTACTGTGAAGCTCCTTGGGGTCCCTGTGATAGGGATGGAGACCTTTGGTCTGGAGGGGTATGGGAGTCTGTTTAGAATAAATGACAGGATCTGGCATCTGGCTATCCCCTCTTTTTTAGGGGCAACAGGGGGCATTGCAGTGCTTTCCAGGTATGTGAGGAGCCAGATGTTAGAGGTCTTAACCCAAGACTATATAAAGACCGCCTTTGCCAAAGGGCTTCCAGATGACCAGGTCTATTACAGGCATGCCTTGCGGAATGCCCTATTACCCTTTGTGACCATGTTTGGCATGGTCATTCCTGGGCTTATTGGTGGATCAGTAATCATTGAGTCCATCTTCTCATGGCCTGGCCTTGGAAGGCTTGCCTATGAGGCCATATTGGCACGGGACTATCCGGTGATCCTCACATTGAACTTTATCTCTGCGGTTTTGGTCCTAATTGGGACCTTTATCTCTGATCTCCTTTACATGGTGGTGGACCCAAGGATAAGGCTATGAAGGAAAGGGTCACAGGGATATCAATCTTTAAAGAGCTCTTCAAGGATCCCTTGGGGGCCTCGGGCTTTTTCTTATTGATATGCTTTTTTTTGGTCTCTTTGCTGGGGATATTTCTTACAGCGGGGAAGGATCCAATCCTTGACCCAAAGCAGGTGAGATTACATGAAAAGCTGAGGCCACCCCTTTCCAGGGCCTCCCCTGATGCATTGGAGGATAGCCCCCTTTTTGGCATATATCTCCTGGGCACAGATGATTTGGGGAGGGATGTCTTTGCCAGGATGTTGCAAGGGGCCTATGTTAGTATGTCAGTGGGTTTTGTGTCAGTGGGGCTGGCAGTGGTCATAGGAATAATCCTTGGGGGCATCTCAGGATATTTTGGGGAGAGGAGTATTGGTTGGGTAACCCTTTTGTCTATGTCCCTGTGTGGGGCAGGGGCATATTTTCTAAAGGAATCCCATATCTTAATAGGTCTCAGCATTCTTTTATTGGGTATCATGGGGTTCTTGCTAAAGCCAAGGCTTTTACCCATTGATAGGGGGCTTTTCTCCATTGATACCTTTATCATGAGGCTGGTGGACATAATGCTATGTTTCCCCAGCTTTTTTCTCATCCTGACAGTGGTGGCTTTGCTACCCCCCAGTATCTACAACATCATGGTTGTCATAGGACTTACCAGCTGGATGGGGACTGCCCGGTTTGTGAGGGCAGAGTTTTTGGCCCTTCGTGAGCAGGAATTTGTAAAGGCCGCCAAGGTCTTGGGCCTCAGCCACTTTAGGATAATCTTTTTTCACATGTTACCCAATGCCATGGGGCCTGTGCTTGTGTCTGCCACACTGGGGGTTGCCTCTGCAATCCTTGTGGAGGCAGGGCTAAGTTTTCTGGGCCTTGGCGTACCACCTCCCCATGCCACCTGGGGAAATATACTATCCGATGGCAAAAACTATCTCTTTGATGCCCCTTGGCTTACCTTTGTGCCGGGGACTGCCATACTTGTGGTGGTACTGAGCTTTAACCTGTTTGGGGAATCCCTGAGAGAAATAATCAATCCCAGGTTAAAGGCGTGACCAGCCAGGTGCAAAAGGACCTGCTATTAAAGATCCAGGGGCTGAAAGTCTCCCTTGAACAGAGGGGTAAGAGGAAATATGTGATACACGGGGTGGACCTGGAACTGGGAAAAGGGGAGGCCCTGTGTCTGGTTGGTGAATCAGGGTGCGGAAAGACTATGACAGCCCTTTCCATAATGGGATTACTGCCCAAGCAGGCCAAGCCCAAGGCAGAAGGTAGGGTATACTTTAAGGGGCAGGATATCTTAGGTATTGATCCGTTTACCTTAAGGAAGATCAGGGGCAAGGGCATTTCCATGGTATTTCAAGAACCATTAAGCTCCTTGAATCCGGTGCTCTCCATTGGAGCTCAGTTAGCCGAGCTTTTTTATGCCCATACCCAGCTATCCAAAGAAGAGGTCCTAAGGGAGTGTGAGAAGGTGCTGAAAGAGGTGGGCCTGGAAGATAATCAGCGGATATTAAAGGCATATCCCCATATGCTTAGTGGTGGGCAGAGGCAGAGGGTGATGATTGCCATGGCAGTAGCCCTAAAACCAGACCTCCTCATTGCCGATGAGCCCACCACTGCCCTGGATGTGACGATACAGGCACAGATCTTGGGCCTGCTCTCAAGGCTTAGGAAGGACTTTGGTCTCTCTTTGCTTTTCATTACCCATGATCTCCATCTTGTTCCACAGGTGGGGGATTTGGCTGCAATAATGTATGCAGGCCATGTGGTTGAAAAAGGGCCCTCCGAGGAACTCCTGAAAAACCCACTTCACCCTTATACAAGGGTCTTATTGGGATCAGTGCCCTCTAAGGATACAAGGGGCAAAAAACTACCCATTATCCCTGGGGCTCCCCCTGATGATATCTCTCATCTATGGGGCTGTAGGTTTTATCCCCGCTGTCCCCAAAGGAAGGAAATGTGTGAATTTACCCCTCCAGAGATTATTGAGGTGGGGTCAAACAGGTGTGTAAGGTGCCTTTTGTATGGCTAAGGAGATGGGCAATCAAGTAAATCTACTGGAGGCAAAGGGGATTTACAAGGTATATGAGACAAAGGTGGGTCTTCTTGGAAAAGGTCTCCAAGTAAAGGCTGTGGAAGGTGTGGACCTGGTACTGGAAGATGGGGTGGTCTACGGCCTTGTGGGGGAAAGTGGGTGTGGAAAGACAACCCTGGGTCAGATCCTTGTTGGCCTGATACCCCCCAGTAAAGGAGAAGTCTACTATAAGGGAAAAAAGGTATTCCCTTCCAAAGATAGATTGGACAAGGAGACAAGGGCTGAGATCCAGATGATCTTTCAAGATCCTTATAGTTCCCTAAACCCAAAGATGTCCATAGGGAGGGCCCTAGATGAGGCACTAAAACAAAAGGGTATTGAGAGGTCCCACAGGATTGAAAGGGCGCTGGAGCTTTTAAGGCAGGTGGGCCTTTCCCAGGAGCATTACTACTCCTATCCCCACCAGCTGAGTGGAGGTCAAAGACAAAGGGTGGTTATTGCAAGGGCCTTGGCAATGGAGCCAAAGGTAATAGTCTGCGATGAACCTGTGTCTTCCCTGGATGTATTAATCCAGGCCCAAATACTAAATCTACTAATGGAATTGAAAGATCAGCACCATCTCACCTATTTATTCATAAGCCATGACCTCAATGTGGTAGCCCACATAAGCGATCGGATAGGTGTCATGTACCGTGGACAGATAGTGGAGGAAGGCCCTGCGGACTTACTTTACCAACAGCCCCTACACCCTTATACCAACCTGCTCTTAAACTCCATACCAGGTAGCTCGTCTTTACCCCTGACACTTTATCAGGGCATAAAAAGGGCTGCCAATCATGATCATGGCTGCAAGTTTTACCCCAGATGCCCCTTTGGAAAGGAGATATGCCTAATGGATATCCAGTTAATGGATGTAGATGGAAAGAGGAAGGTTAGGTGCGTCAATCCAGATTCGTTCCTATATTGATCCTTTAACCCCTCTGCCCTTTAGCCCTTAAAGGCTACCTCCCCAGCTGGGCCATATTGACCTAAGCCCTTTTAATGGCCTTGTCCTGTCTTCCTTGTAAAGATTGCTACTACCTTATCCTTTACACCTAGAAGGCAATGGCCGCAGTCTTGATCTGCTGTGAGTTCCCCTCCTGTAATAATTACGGACTCAATTAAGACCTCAAAACCCAGTTCTTTATACAGTTCCACTACCTCGGTGAGCCTGGGTTCATCCACAATAAACCTAAATTCCCATCCCCCCTGCCGCAATTCTTTAACCCTCTTTTCCATCCCAGCTGGTAGCTTCAAAGGACATCTCCCTATCTCTAAAGCCTCACCAGGATAATCTCCCTGCCACCTAGTCTGGTGGAGGCGAGGGCCCCAAGGGATATGTTATCTGGGAGCCTAAAGGATGTGATATTTACATCTATGTCTTTCACCACCACCTCCATATCTCCCACCAGTGCCTCTATGACAAAGGGGTCATAGGTTACTAGGCTGGAATTTTTTACCAGGACGGTGGAAAACAGGCCATTCCATGCCTCTAATACATCGTACACCTGCTCTTCACTTAAAAGCTCAGAGGATCGCAGGGGGGTTATATCCCCCAAGGGACTATAATCTATCTCTTCTTCTCCTGGTTCCAATACCTCGTCCAAGAGCCGAACCCCCTTTGCAGATTGGAGGAGGGAATCTGCCTCAAATGCCTCCTTTAGTGTCTCATGGGCAAGATGGAGTATGAGGTGCCATTTTAGGCTCAGATCTCTATAGTCGTTTTGGCCAGCCAATGCCCCTCGAACCATACCTCTAATCTGGTAGATCTTTTCATCCTCCTCCAGTAAGTGCCTTGCGTGTCTTAAAAAAGCGGCAAAACTCTTATCATAGTTGAGCCTCATCCAGGTCTTATATTCCTTGAGGAGATAATGAAACACCTCCCCTGGACTCATGTCTGCTAGGGGCCTGTGTACCTTTAACCAGCCTTCCCCAATTCCTAAAACAATTTCCTCCCAAGGCTCCATGTAATAGGGTAGACACAGGTGTATTTCACCTATCAGGCCCTTTACTATTTTTAGGAAGGTCGTTGGGAGATAGGTGTAGGGATAAACAAAGGCCGTGGTCACTTTATTCTCCATTGCTCCTCCTGAGGCCATTGGCCAGCCCAATTAGGGCCTTGTAATTATTTATGGTGCCAAAATCAAATCTTTTTTATTCTCTACAGTGCAACCAAGATTGGAGGGCACCGGAACCCATGTGGCAATGGCATAGGGAATTAGACCCATATCAAAGGCCCTCCCCTTTTCCTGAAGTGCTTACAGTTTGGAAGGCCCAAGACCCTAATGGTGCTTTGGCCTCCCCCTCCTCACCAGTTTTATCAGATACCTCTCCAAGTTATCCAGGGCCTTTAATTGGCCCTTCAAGCAACTCAGGTCCAGCTCTGCCCTCGCTGTGGCCCTATGTCCACCAGCAGAGCCTCCCAGTGGCCCAAACAAGGCCATTGCCTTTTTCCCGGCATCAGACCTGGTCCCAAAGTACCTGAAGATCACCACCAGTTTTTCATCCTTCACCCCAGCCACTATAGCCCAATCCACATCTGCCACCTTCACAAAGAAGTCAGCTATCATCACCAGGTCATTGGTATTCTTTACCTCGCCCATGAACACAAAGGCCTTATTGTTTATAAACTTGACCTTTTCTAAGGCCTTATGGAAGCTCAATAAGGTGCCCCTGGTGAACTCCGATGACTCAAGCTTCAATAATATCTCTTTGGACACGTGTCTGTACAGATCCCTGTAAGCATCCAGGTCCCGAGGGGTCCCTGCTCTAATCAGGCCAAAGGTATCTGTCTTTATGCCATAAAACAATGCCGTGGCCATGGTGGTGGAGGGCTTTATCCCTGCGGCCCTAAAGTATTCCCACAAGATTGTGGAGGTGGCCCCCATGTCCTGTCTTATGTCCACAAACTCAGAGTCAAGGGGCCCTGCCTTCGGGTGGTGGTCTATGATGATGTGATAGTGTCTTCCTTCAAAAAGGGGATTGTGGTGAGGCTGGTTGTCCACAATGGCGTATTTTGTAAAATCAGTGGGCCTAAGCTCCCTTAGAGGTTTCAAGGGTATCTTTAAGAGCCTTACCATGGCCAGATTGTCTGGCCTTTGGATGGGCTCTGTCCTAAAGATGTGGCATCTTTTGGCCTTGCGCCATAAAAGTCTCTTCAGTGCCATGGCGCTGGCTATGGCATCTGGGTCCGGCATTATAATTATTGCAACACTATCCTCAGGGGATATTGTGGAAACCAGTTTTTCATATCTCTCTTTTATACTAGCCAAAACTAAGGCCTTGGTCCTTTCTGATTTAGGCCTTTAATTCTCCAAGGAGTAGCTCCGCCAGTTTTTTCCCTGACAAAAGCATGCCACCAAATATGGGGCCCATCCTTGGGCCACCAAAGGCATTGTTTGCGGCCATACCACCACAATACAGGCCAGGATAGACCTCCTTTGTGTTGGCAACGGTAAATTCCTCACCCTTTTCTGCCCAAAGGGGGAGTTCACCCACTACCCCGCCTGTCTTTGTCTTAAGTTTTACCCCCAGCTTTGTGGATACGATCCTGCATATATCTGCAGGGTGCCCGGTCCCATCCACCACATACCTTGCCTCTATACCCAAGGGATCCACATGGAGCTGCAGGCTTTCAATGGGAGACCAGTTTAAAACAAGGCCACACACCCTGGGGGCCCCATCAACCTCCCTAAATAGCACATCCACGGCCTTTATAAGGTTAAATATGGGGGTCCCTGCCTTTACACAGGCAGATATAAGGGAGGAGGTGGCAAGTATGCTATCCAGCACATAATATCCTGGCTCCCCTTCTTTATAGGGAATCCCAATCTCCTTTGCTACTCCTATGGCTGATTCCTGTACCACTATCTCATTAAACATCATGCCTCCGCCCCACATACCACCACCAGGGGCCAATTTGGACTCAAATACCGCTGCCTTTACCCCGGCCTTCCCCAGGTAATAACCTGCCACCAGGTTTGACGGGCCTGCTCCAACTAAGGCAACATCAAGCTCTAGGCTACCCAGAAACTTCTTTGAAAAACTCTCCACAATCTGTCGTGATATGGCAAGATCACTTAACATTCATATTCCTCCTCTTTATATCCCAATAATTATCCCTTATATCACAATAAAGCTGTTTTGTAAGGATACAAAATCCCATTCTTTGATCACAAGGTCTATCCAAAGATGCCCACATTGACCTTCAAAACCCACTATGATAAAAGGAAAACACGGGCGATTAGCTCAGGTGGATAGAGCGTCAGTCTCCGGAACTGAAGGTCGGGCGTTCGAGTCGCCCATCGCCCGTCTCATACTTTCTAAAAAACCTCCCTCACCCCTCATTTTAGAGGGTCTAATTTATCCCTCATGTATTTATGCTATAAGGAAAAGGCCTTGTAAAAGATCTCCATGTATCCATTTATGCCTTTAATTGTTAAACCCTTGGTCCAACTTTCTATTAGAATTTCACCTTTGGTGCCTCCCTGGCTTCTGGGCCTATCTCAAAGAACTGGGCCCTTTGGAAACCAAAAAAAGAGGCAAAAAGGTTGGTGGGAAAGCTCCTCATCTTGGTATTATAGGCCCTTACCGCCTCGTTATACCTCCTCCTCTCCACGGCAATCCTGTTTTCTGTCCCGGCCAGCTCATCTTGCAATCTAATAAAGTTCTCATTGGCCTTAAGGTCAGGGTATCTTTCCACAACCACTAAGAGCCTTGCAAGGGCAGAGGAAAGTTCCTGGTTTGACTGGATCTTTTCCTCAATGGTCTTGGCTTGGGCAACCTTGGACCTTGCCTCTGTTACCTTCAAAAATACCTCCCGTTCATGGGTGGCATAACCCCTGACTGTTTCCACATAGTTTGGGATAAGGTCATAACGCCTCTGAAGCTGATTTTCCACTTGGGCCCATGCAGCCCTCACCTGCTCCTCCATCTGTACAAGGGTATTGTACTGCGCCTTTATATAACTGTATGGCAGCACAACCAAAAAGAGGGCTATCAGGGCAGCAGTTATAAGTCTGCGCACATTGGATTCCATATCAGACCTCCCATTTATCCAGTGCTGATGCCAGCTCACCAAATACCCCAACATAGGATATGTAAAGCTCTCTTAACTCATTTAAGTTAGGCCTTATCTTCCCTTCTCTCAAGTCCAGTACCATTGAGACCGGGGACAAACCTATGCCCAATGGACCCAAGACCAACCCTATTAGTGCCCTGGTATCTTCTGGCCTATCATTGCCCATTAGATAATTTATCCCCCAGAGTATGGCAGACAAGGCCTTTAAAGATGCAAGGAGCAATAGTTTCAGCCTTTTCTTATTATTAAATGACTCAAGATAGGCTTGTCTAAGCACCAAATACTTGCTCTTTGCCTCCCTCTCACATTGTAGTCTTAGATGGGTTTTTGAGATTACCAAGTCTTTAAATAGATCTTTGCCATAAAGCACCTGGTATTGAGACATCATTTTTAGGTATTCCAAAGGAAATATATCTAAACTGGTATCAATGAACTCCTTTTTCAGTATTAAAGGTATTGCAAAACCCAGTGACTTCAATTCCTCAGATAACCCTGCTATATTAGCAAGGTCTGGTTCTTTCTTGCTTACAATCAATAGGTTTACATCAGAAATGCCAGGGAGATAATCCTTTGTACCATAACTTCCATACAGTGCAATGGTAACTACATTGTCTCCTATAGCTTTTAATGTCTTTTCCACGGCCAATTTCAAATATTCCTCTCTAAATCCTGCCCTTTTCCCGGCCAATACTCTAAAAACTCCCACCTGCGCCACCTCCTCCACTGGAGCCACCACCAAAACCCCCGAAACCACCTCCAAAGCCCCCAAAGGAGCCTCCAAAGCCGCCTCCAATAGGTATATAGGTCCTCCCCCAAGGGTACCTGCCATACCTCCCCTGACCATGGGTGCGGGCAACCATTGAAATGATGATTATGGCTGTTATAGCCAGCATGGATATCATGAAGATCACTGGTAGTGCCCCCTGGGGGGCCTCCTTTTCTTCTGAGGCCTTCAATGGCAGTTCCTTTTTTTCCAACACCGCTGCTATGGCCTTGACTCCTTCGTATAGGCCTTGATCAAACTGGTTTTTTCTAAAATATGGTAACATGTACTTATCCCTTATCTCCCCCACCAAACCATCGGGGAGTGTCTCCTCAATCCCATACCCAGTCTCTATCCTCATCTTTCTCTCTTTAATAGTGAGAAATATAAGTATCCCTTTATCCTCTCCCTTTCTCCCTATACCCCACTTGTTGAAGACCAGATTTGCATATTCATTGTGGTCCATGCCACTGATATGAGGCATTGTAAGGATTATTATGGATACCCCTGTCCTGTGAAAGACCTCCACCAGGAAGGACTCAAGCCTTTTTTCGTATTCAGGGGAGATCACATTGGCAAAGTCATTTACAGGGCCCACAGGCCTGGGAATGGGAGGCTCCTTTGCCTGGGCAGGGAAAAAGAGCAACACCAGGGCCAAGATCAATCCCAGATAGCTACTCATCAGGATAGCGCAACCTCATTTGTTCCAATTGGGGGAGGGAGGTCAAAAAGGCATCCACCAACACGGGATCAAAGTTCGTCCCAGCACATCTCTTAATCTCCTCCACGGTCTTGCTGGAGTCCCACGCCTCTTTATAAACCCTCTTACTGGAAAGGGCATCATAGACATCTGCAATGGCCACTATCCTACCAAACAAGGGGATCTCGTCCCCTTTCTTTGGCCTTGCCTTGCCATTCTGTATCTCGTAACCGGGGAGGGGCAAACCTGTTTCAGGGTCCACATGGCCCGGGTAACCAAGGCCGTCATACCTCTCGTGATGGTTTAAGGCTATTTCCTTGGCCATCTTTTCAAAATCTGATTTGGACTCGTCAAATAGCCTTGCTCCAATGTAGGTATGGGTTTTCATTATGGCGAACTCTTCCTCTGTGAGCTTGCCGGGTTTCTTAAGGATGGTATCACTTATGGCTATCTTTCCCACATCATGGAGCATTGCAGCGATCCTTAAGGTGTCCTTTGTCCTTGTCAGTTCCTTCTCATCTGTGCCCTGTGATCTTGCCCATGCCTCATATATCTCCGCAGCATAGGAGCCCACCCTGTTTACATGGGCACCTGTCTCTTTGGGATCCCTAAGTTCTGCCATCTTGATCATCTTCATGATAATCTCCCTGGTCAACTGTGCCCGCTCAATGGCAAACCCTGCAGTGGTGGATACCGCCCTTAATAAAAATTCCACCTGTTTGGGAAATGGCACTATCCTTCCTTTTTTGTCCTTTGCATTAATTAACTGGATCACTCCAATGGTCTCTCTCTTTTGATTCAACATGGGAATAGTAATCATGGAGCGTGTTCTGTAATCAGAGATCTTATCAAAGTGGCTATCAAACTTAAAAGGAAGGTTTTTATCCAGTTTGTACACATCTTGAATATTCAGTATGGCACCGGTTTTTGCTACATAACCTGCAATGGAATATTCGTTTATGGGGATTGAAAAAAACTTGTAGATGAGCTTTTTACCCGGTCCCAATCTCTGTTCCAGTGTGTCATTTTGTGTATAACTGAATTTAAGGCTATCCCCTTCTCTTATGTATATGGACCCAGCATCGGCATTGAGAAACCTTCTTACCTGGGTAAGTATCTCCTCCAAAAGAAGGTCAATGTCCTTTATCTCATTTATTTTGTTACTTATTTCGCTTATAAGATTTATTTGGCTCGATTCCTTCATGACCCCTCCCTATGGCTACCTTAGAATAACCACGCTCAATGTACAAAATCAACCTAAAAGAGGATTGGGGACAGGCCAGCTCCTCCTGGAGTTATTAAAAGGGATCAGCACTTAAAACCAAGATGTCTCGGTGCCTTGGAAATTACAGTGCCTGTACAAGGAATGACAAGGCCATTTCCTAGGATTGAAGAGAAATCTTCGAAAATGACAACAAAGACAATATCACCACACTCCGATAACTGATTGTCATTTAGACGAGCTAAATGAGGGTAAATGTTATGACAGTGTAAGTGTTATGTTAGCATATCCACGAAACGGTCTCTCCCTTCAGTGTAAACTTGAAGATTTCTCCCTTTACTCGAAACAGAGGATTCCTCGCTCCGCTAAAAATGACGAGGGTGTTGCCCGAAATCACATGGCCATTGCCCAGAATAGAAAAGGATGGCTAGGAACGGCAGCAAAAGTAAGGGTCAAGAGCGGCAATAACAGCCTGTCATTTTGACGAACGGAGTAAGGAGAAGTCTTATGAGGGTGTAAGTTTCTAGTTTACAGACTCGCCAGAGGGATACTAAGTGCGATGGAAACTACAGGATTTCTCGCTGCGCTGGAAATGACAGAGGGGAGAGTTGAAATGAGAGGGGATGTGTCGAAATGGCAAGG
>FWWM01006349.1_pt1 | contig 24937 bp, 24 predicted proteins | sample 2228351 | NCBI WGS metagenome assembly FWWM01 (sample SAMEA103939774, study PRJEB20133) | metagenome
TAGATGGGAGGCCTGCGCCGCTTAAGGAGCTATTCGTCGAAGGTAAGAAGGTAAACATCATAGACGGGAGGGTGACCCTCCAGGAGATCACACCAGCTAACTACTCCTTCAAGGCAGAATGGCTAGGCTTTACGGTCTTGATGGAAAATATCACCATAACTCCAAACTCAAGCCCTACCCTTAAGGCCAAAATATATACAATGAACCTCATTTTTAAGGGAGTTGATGGGTCACCTCTCGTAGAAGGAGCTGCCACGCTCAAGATGGGGGCCATAAATCAGACAAAACAGATAGCTGGCGGGAGGGCATCGTTTGAGCACGTACCAGCCGGACGCCATCTTCTCACAGTCATGATGAACGACATCAAAGTCTTCGAAGGCCATTTGGAGGCGGCGACAGACCAGACAGTGATAGTAAACGCTGGGCTGATAAAAATATTGTTTATTGACCAGTATGGGAACCCAATACCTGAAGTGGATGTCGAGGTAATCGATGTGGGAAGAGGTCTGACAGGGTCCGACGGTGTAGCCGTCATCGGCCAAAGACCAGTCATAGAGCATAGATACCAAGCCAGTTACAGAGGTTTCGTCATCTCCAGCGGCGTTGTAAAACCGGGACGGCCATTAATCCTAACGATACCGCTATACAGGTTAAAGATAGAGGCCGTCAACGAGCTTGACAGACCTGTAGAAGCAGATGTAGAAATAACAAGAGAAGGGATATTAATTGAAAGGGGTAAAGGCCCAGAGGTATACTTCAAAGCCCTACCCTCAGGTACATACCATATAAGGGCAACAGTAGGGTCTAAACAGGTTACGCAGCAGGTTACTCTACAGTCCGACGAGCAGACGGTCAGTATCAAGATACCTTTTGCGCTGGCGATAGGTAACATCTTACTATCAACATCTGAGTTGGTAACTATCATATCCCCATTGATGGCTCTCTCTATAGCTGTCTCAGCTATTTTACTGACGAGGACCATCCATAGAAAAGGTAAAAGGAGGTTCCGACTTTAAGATAACAACTCGACCGTTAAAATACCCAACATTAGTTGAGGCCTTGATGGGTTAGGCTATATTGTTACAGTAAACAACAAGGAGCATATACCATAATCTTTGGAGGTACCTGCTACCCCAAGCTTATAGCCTACCCTCTCAAGACCTTCTTGTCTGAGATGAGGCCGTTACCGTATACTCGGTGATCCCGGAGCAGCCTATATATGCTCTTCTGTGACTTATGAATAGGTATTCTTCACGTCAGCAGGTATATGGTTAGAGTTACTATGAATAGGTTCACCAGCGCTAATGGTATCAGGAACCTCCAACCAAGGTCCAAGATTTTCCTGATGGTTATCCGTGGATAGACACCTCTGAAAAGCAAGATTATGGTTAACAGGGCTAAAAACTTTACAAAGACCCAGAAGGGATGTACTATCGTTTGAGGTAGCCCAGGAATGGCTGGGCCATGCCAGCCGCCAAGGTATAGGTTTGCTGTGAGGAATATCAAGGCATCCAGCTTGGTGTACATTGCAAGCTGTATCATGAGGAACCCGACAGAGCCGTACTCCACCATCCAGCCTTCAACAAGCTCCTGCTCAGCGGTCGGAAGGTCGAAGGGGATCCTCTCGGCTTCGCTTACAGCTGAGATGAAGAAAACAAGAAAGCCTATGAATTGTGTTATGATAAAAGGCATGGCCTCTTGTGCGTTGACTATCTCAACTATATCGAGTGACCTTGCTGCAACTATAACGCCTGTCAGCGCCAGAAACAAAGGTATCTCGTAGGCAAAAACCTGGAAAGCAAACCTTATCATCCCTATGAAGCTGTACTTGCTGCCAGCAGCCCATCCGGCTAAGATCAGCGGTATTGGCGAGACGGCGAGTAGGAGGAATAATAAAAGGATGCTTATGTCCGATCTGTATATTACCCAGTACTCGCTAAAGGGTATGAATGCGAACAGAAGGGCTGAAAGCAGGAGGGCCGCCATAGGCATCGTTACGAAAAGTTTCTTCCTGGCCCTCGCGGGGATTATGAATTCTTTGGATAGAAACTTTACTGCGTCGGCTATAAGCTGGAGCCATCCTCCATATTTTCCAACATGGAAAGGACCTATCCTAAGCATAACCCTGGCAAGCAGTTTTCTCTCATACCATACCGTGAGTATCCCCAGCACAGCTACAAAAGTTGCGCCGGGGAAGATGGCTGCTTTAACGAACTCCTCGCTGGCTACAAATCTCACAACCTGCTCAAACTGAGGCGGTATTAGAGCTGCCATTTTCTACAACCTCTGTGGAAGCTCCTTCAAGCTTAAGGCAGCATATATTGATGCTGTACTTAAAACAGCCAGAAGTAGAACCAAATTGAAAAGAGCCTCAGGACTGTCGATGATCGCGACAGCTGAGATAAACACAGCTATAGTTATGACGGCATATGCGATGTAGATTATTGCGTAGGGAAAATATTCGACTGGGAAAGATGTTTCGGCCCATTCGAAAGGGACTTGGCCGCTCTCAAAGGGTAGACCTTTCCTACGTGTACTTTTTTTGGGCGATAAAAGCTTGTTGGCGGCTAGCAGGATGATAGGAAGCAAAACGCTCAGTATGACATAGTAGATTAGCGCTTCTGTCTGTGACATTGTTATTAGTTTCGTCCACGATTATTTAAATATGCGTTAACAAGCAGGTAGCCTTATCTTTTGATTGAGATATTGTTTTATGCTCGATACATGGATCCTCTCCTGTTTCATAGTGTCCCTGTCCCTTATTGTGACGGTGTCATCTTCTAATGTTTGGTAGTCGACTGTTATGCAGAAGGGCGTCCCTATCTCGTCCTGACGTCTATAACGCCTGCCGATACTTCCGCTTTCGTCATAGAAAACGTCAAAGTCAAGTTTTAGATCCTCATACAGTTTTCTTGCGTAGTTTGACAGCTCCGGTTTGTCTAGAAGCGGAAAAACAGCCGCAGAGTAGGGTGCTAGGGCTGGATGGAGTTTTAAAACGGTTCTCCCATCTTCAACCGTATAGGCAAGCACGAGAAGGACAAAGATGCTTCTGTCTACACCCATCGAGAGCTCGAAGACATGAGGTATAAAGCTAACACCATCCTCAACGAGCTTCAAATCAACGCCGCTTACACGTGAGTGGCCGGACAAGTCGTAGTCTGTTCTGTTGTTGCAGGCAACAAGCTCTATCCAATCATCGCCGACTTGGACCTCTAGGTCCCATGCCTCGGCTGCATAAAATGCCCTCTCTTCCTCGCTAAGCTTTCTAAACCTAATCTTCTCCCTTGGAAAGCCGATCTCCAGATAAAACATCTGGACGAGCGATAGATAGTAAGCCGCTAACCAGCTTGACAGGATACCTGATTCTACAGCATCCTCGCACCTCATCGGTTTCAAACCGTCTTCGAGCCAAAGGTTCAGCGTATAGTCTCTGATCCTCTCAGCCTTGGGAAAATCGTTGGATCTATGGGGGGCGTAGAAGACCTCCACCTCTGCCTGTGTAAACTCCCTGAGCCTTATGAGTGACTGTCTAGGCGAGATCTCGTTCCTGAAACTTTTACCGACTTGGGCCAAGGCTATAGGGAGGCGGCGCCTACTTATCTTATATATACGCGGAAAATCTATGAAAAGGTTTTGACATGTCTCAGGCCTTAGGTAAGCCTCCTCAGCAGAGGCACCAACCGATACCTTGAACATCATGTTGAACAGGGAGACAGGCCCTAGCTGTCCACCGCAGAGGGGGCATTTAAAGCCGCATTCTTTGATGATGCTCTCGATCTTTTCAGGCGGTGTCCTCTCGGGAACTTTAATCTTCAGCTTTTCCTCAATGACCCTATCTATCCTATGATATGCACCACATTCGGAGCATCTTGTCACAGGGTCTGCGAAGGTCTCTAGATGGCCCGATGCAACGAAGACATCCCGCGGAAGGATCTGAGACCCATCTACAAGGATCATCTCGTCCCTGCGGACAAACAACCTATGCCAGGCTGAGATGTATTTTTGTTTCATCAGAGCCCCTAGATGGCCGAAGTCCCAGAACCCGGCAGGCGAGTTCGAGTAAATCTCCGCCGATGGATAGAAAAACCCTTTCTCTAAAGCTAGCTTTACGATTTTTTCAAAGGACATTTATTTTACACCATCTTAAACAACTGTGAGGCCACAGTTTGGACATGTTCCGTTAATGCTTACATAGGAGTCGGCACAGCCCTCATGGAAGACAACGCCGCAAGAAGTGCACCTGACCGCATTTTCAGCAGTAACCGATGTATAGCATATAGGACAGATCAAGTCCTCGTCGACAGATTCAAGACGTTCTAAACTGGTTTCCTCAGCCGGGGCCTGTAGGTAAGGTATTTCAAATACCCTATAATCCGCTGGGTACTGTGCCTCAACCCTTTGAAGCCTTGTCAAAGCAGCTAACGAACCTAGAACAACGAGGACTATGGCCGAAAACAATGAGGCAAAAAACCCTAGCTCTGGCTCGCCTGTCACGTTGAGGCGGGGAACTACTATAAAGCTGAGGTAAACAGGAGAGGCCAAAGCAAGAAGGCCCCCAAGCAAAGCCAACGTGACCAACGTTACCCTTATTGTTCCAGCCCTTGAGGAGAAAGATGTGGCTAGGAGCGCGAGACCCGCTAAAACACCTCCCACAGCTGAAAGCAGGAGCGTTTCTGGGAGGAGGTACCCGCTCAAGGTTGTGGTGTAGACTGTATCAGAGCTTACAACATACCAAGGTAGAAGGAGGGCCAATATATGTAGGCTGCCGACGAGGGCGAGCAAAGCACCAAGCCTAAAAAACCTCACGAGGACGCTTCGTTCAGACGCCATCATGCCGTTATCTGTCTCTCCATAGCACCATATAAAAACATGCTCTTTAAGTAGATAGAGGCTAATAACACCAACATTCTGTTCTCCAGCCCGATAGAGTTTATAATAATGTTGTTTAATTAAATTTAGATATGGGGTTACTTTCCAAGAGGTCCGACAGCATCGCCGACCTCCGTAAGGAGGTTGTGGCCCTCAGGGTACAGCTTATGGAGAAGATAGATGAGAGGATAGGGCTTGTTGAAGAAGCATTGGCCAAGCTTAAAGAAGACGTGAGGCTTGTCCTTGAGTACTTTTCAGCACCCCATAAAATTATGGCCGCTGTACAAAGCATTGTTGAACAGAATACAATTTTAAACGAAACAATAGAGATATTAAGGAATATAACCGAGGAGGTTAAGTCTCTGCGTGATGGTCTAAATGAAACAGCGAACATAATGTCTAAGGAGAGGGAGAACCTTCTCAAAGAGTCTCAAAGGATCAAGGCCGAGAAAGAAGGCTTAGCAATGTTGAGGGGAGAGGTCATACGTTGGAAGTCCGAGCTTGAACAGAAAGAACGTCAGATCTCTGAGGCTCAGGAGACGCTTAAAACGTTGATGCGGAAGAAGGAAGACTTGGAGGAGGAGATCAACGTTTTAAGGGAGAAGTATCTGACGACCTTTGTTGATTTGCAGAAAAAGCTGGAGGCGTTCGGAAGGGAGATGGATAAACTGTTTAAGCTTAGAGAGATAAGGATGGAGAAGATGATCCGTCGAGAGAAGGAGTTGGAGGATAAGCTGGCCATCCTTGAAAACAGTAAAGCAGAGGCTGAGAAGATAGTGGCCACAGTCAATAAGCTGAAGGAGGAAGTTAGCAGGCTAGAGGCATATAAGGAATCGTTGACGAAGGAGATTGCGCAGATGGAGAAAAGAAGGGCTGAGCTTAACGAGCTGATAACGGAGATGAGGCGCGCATTTCTAACATCATAGCTTAAGTGCTCTCTTGATCTGGGTCACTATTGCAGACAGCTCGCTTAAAGTGTTTAAAACTTCCCGCATATCGTCTGAGAGAATGGCAAGCTGGTCTTCTATATCCTTCAACCTTTTCTCTAGCCCTTCAGGTGGTTTTTCAACAATCTGGATCGCATTTATCTTAGCGTTTAATCTTTCAATTTCTTCAAAGATTTCTACAACGAGCTCGGCCAGCTGTTTCACGCCCTCCAAACGAGCAACTGGCCCTTTTGGGGTTTCCAAAAAGTCTAGCTCGATCACTTTTTCTTCCTCTTCCTCAGTCATTTTTTAAACCTCTGCTATTGTTCTCCGACATAGAGGACATGCCTTTCTTATGAGGAGCCAGTCGTCGAAACATGACATGTGGCCGACGGCGTCGCAGTGTGGGCAGTTATATGTTTTTTCATCTAGCAGCTCGAGGCCGCATATGACGCAGTAGTTTATTTTGGTTTTTGTCTTGACCTCTTCGAATGGGTCCCAGAAGCCTGCGTTAACCTCCTTGATAACCAGCCTCAATCATCCTCACCCTCAAAGGCAGCGGCCCAGCTCTCCTTGTGGAGTGGATGAAGATGAGGTCCCCATCCTTCAGCCCTGCTTCTTTAACCCCTAGAGGGTCTTCCAAAAGCCGGCTGCCGAGCTGTATCTGCGCATCTGGAAACAAAAACCTGTTGGAGATTTTTTCACGTAGGTCTGCGATGGTCTCTTCTTCGAATACTTCCAACTCGGCTGGCCTTTCGTTGTTGATGTTACAGACATGACATAATTCGTTTCTTTCTAGCCTGACCTTTGTCAGCCTTCCATTAAGACCGTCGTAGACTATCAGGCCGCTGAAAGGCTTTCCAAGCGAGCCTTTATGTAGGATCCTAACGGTTTCGAACGCGCCTAACCCAGAGATCGTCGCAGAGATGCTCTGGAGGGCTGGCATTTTTGGGTTTAGATGGTCACGAAGCCTTAAAACAAGGCCTTTCAAATAGGGTTCCAACGAGTCTATAATCTTCTGGGGAGCATACTTGATGTCATAGAGTGTTTTTATTTGGTTTCTAAAAAGGGCCTCAGCCTCTGTTTCTTCTATAAACAGGCCTTTTTCAGCTAGCTCGGCCACAAGATCAGTAGGTCTTCGTCTTCTCAGCGAACATTCGGCAGCCTTGACATCGGATGGTATAAGGACATCTCCATGGCATTCTATACATGCTGTCTCCCCTGCTACTACGACTTGCACATTTCCATAGTATCCGTCTGTTGCTACATCGACTAATGGTTTTCCAAGCTCAACAGCCATCGAATTAAGCCATCTTCTGGTCGGCCAGTTATCTACACAGCTTACTAAAACATCGGCTTTTGAAAAAACATCCGCAGGGACCTGACGTACATCTATCTGTAAGCCAACGACCTTGACCAATGGATTCATTTTCTTAACCCTATCCTCTGCAACCTTTGCTTTTTCCTTGCCAATGTCCTCATCAACGTAAAGCATTTGACGGCTAAGATTTGAGAGCTCAACAACATCGTTATCCACTAGTACCAGCTCTCCTATGCCCATCAGAGCTAGATTTTTAGCCGTTTCACAACCAAGCGCTCCAACGCCTGCCACAACAACTTTGGCAGACATCAGCTTATGCTGGTCCCATCCATCAAGCCTCAGCTGCCTGTCGTATCTTGATAGGAGAGGATCTTCCCCCAAGTCTATAGACCCTTTCATCTGGATAGTTTGAATGCCTGCTCAGGGGTAGCATATTTTTCAATAAATCGTCTAACCTTAGCTTTGAAAAGATCAGGCTTGTTCTTGTACTCGAATGCAGCGACAGGGTTTAACGGGTCTTCCGGATTAGGGTTGTTCAGCAAATTTCTAAGAGATTCTATTACGGCTATGAGCCTCAACGAAGGCGACCAATGGTCTTTAAACACTGATTCGCAGACCCGTGCAGGGACACTATCGGAGAAGTTTGGATGCCATATACGTGTATGCCAGACTACATCTGGCGGAAAATATGGGTAGGAGCGTGGGATAAATATCTCAACCCTGAAATAAGCCCCTTCGTAAAGGTCGCTGCCTATTATAACCCCTTCATAGTGGGTCAGGTCGTTTTCGACAGGGTTAAAAGTAGGCTCATGCTCCTGCATCAGTGAGTATTCTAGCGCAAGCCGTTTATACCAGGCCGTCTCAGGCAGTTCAACGTAGAGGTTCTCCGAGCCTCCTACAGTGCGGGTGATCAAGACAAATTTATCACCATCAGAGACGCCAAGACTTTGGAGGGTCTCAGTATCTTTCAAAGCCCTCCCTTTATAAGTCAACCTAGTTGTATCAGGTGGAAGCTTCTTTATGGCACATACTTTAGTTCTAACTGCCCCGATTGTAGCGTTGGGTGAAACCTCCAACTCTAAAGGTGCACCACCTCCAACTGCTGGAACAATCTTTATCTTCATTCTGCGGGTCTTTTCTTTTGAGGATATATAAGGTTTAACACTACAGATATACTCGATAGTTTTCAAAATAGTCAAAGGAAATCGGCTCCGAGATTTACGGAAATAACAGCAAGGCTATGTTAACGCAGCTGCCCTGCTGCGTTTGATTAGTGGAGGGTTGTTGGTAACCTTCCTACCAACATCACTCCGAGGCTCTCCAGCATACTCCGGAGTGTTCGCTTTAACGACAGCAATGGTCTTAAATGAACATCAGCAACGTTGAAGGTCTTGTTGTTGATATTCTCCCTTCGCCAGTGACAGCTCATAGAGAATAGACTTGCCTATAGGCTCTAGCGTAATCTCCTTACAGCTCACATAGAATATGCCCAATAAGCCAAGAACTTAACAACATTTGTTACGCTCAATAATGACGCTACCCTATCGAATACCTCTAAAACGAAACTTTTTAAATGAGCCTTTGTTTAAAACAACCAATGTATGTTAGGATATATCCCCTCGCGCTCGTGAAAATAATTAGGCATTCTGTAAGCTATTTAACCAGAGAAGTTATCGGACTTTTAATCGGTAAATCGGCTGGAAAATATTTGGAGATATGGGACGCAGTGACCGGTGAGCAGTATGGGACCCCAGCTTATGTCCAGCTCGATGAGAACGTTATGTCAACAGTGGCAGAACGGCTGGCCCGGGATGGAAAAGGGCTTTACATTGTAGGCTGGTACCATTCCCATCCAGGTCTTGGCGTCTTTCTATCTCCGACAGATATAGAGACACAGAAAACATACCAGTTAATGTATCCAAAGGCCGTGGCACTTGTTATCGATCCGGTTAACTTTGCACGAACCAACAAAGTGTCGTTGCTTGATTTCAAAGTCTTCCAGATATCTAAAGACGGAAAAATAGTGACGCTTCCTGTTTCTATAGGTATTCAGCGGACAAAGCTTTTGGAGAGTACTTTATATGCGTTGGATACATTGGACTTCAGACAGTTATTTACAGAGGTTAAAGGTAAGACCGTAGACAACCCAACGTCTGAAGGCGCAAGAAGGCTTTTGGGAAAAGCTAAAAAGCTATTGGGGATCTAAAGATGGTGGGCTCGTTAAAGGTGTCTAACAAATGCCGAAGAGGATAGTCCTCAAGATTAAACAAGAGCCGCAGCAAGCTCCTCCCGCAGCGGAGCCTGTGCAGGCGCAGCTCGTTGAAGTTCCACAAGCAAGAGAGGAGAAAGCTGAGGAGCCGTCGAGGGCCCCTCAGGAGGGCGGGGAGCTTGATGAAGCCCTTCGGTTATATGATGAGCTGATGAAGGAGGTTGGAAGGCTTAAGCAGCTCGATAAAAACTTCATAGCCTATTGTCTAAAGTTTGAGGAGCTTAGACCTCAGCTTATAAGAAACATTTTGGCACGTTTGGCCGAGAGGCGGAAGGCCATCGTAGAAAGAGCAGCAAGCATTTTGGAGAAGCTGAAGTCTGCGAGAGATGCCTTGGGTTCCGAGTTTGCTGAAGTAGAGGAGGAGCTGATATGGTCAAGCATAGAGCTTAACACTATACAGCTTGAGGGGGCTGACCAGAAGAACGTTAGGTTGAAGGAGGAGCTTGAGGCACGTATCCCAGAGCTGAGGAGGAAGCTGATAAACTTACGTAACAGGTTGAAGATGATTGAGGAGCTGGTTAAAGAGCTTTCTAACATTCAACGAAATATAATAGAGCTCACCACAAACAAAGACGAGCTCTCTAAGCTTTTTGAAGAGTTGAAGAAAAGATACATGCTTAACTATGGTCAACGGGCTGAGGCTGTTCTGAGGGCTGAGGTTGAAAGGGTTGCGCAGCAAGAATCGATACCGCGCGAATACGCTACCTTGCTCCTATGGAGGGCCTCCATGGCCGTTAAATAGATGGCCTAAACTTAACCCCGTATCCGATAAGCCTTGAGTCGCCGTCTTCTCTAATCCTTCTTACAACAACCTCTAACGTAATACCTGGGTAAAGATCTTGAGGGTCGCAGTCGGTTATTTGGCCGATGAGATGTGTTCCATCATCCATCTCAACCCATCCGGCGATATAGGGAGTATGGTTTTCGTATCCTCGTTGAGCCTGTGATACAACTGTGTAATGTATCAGCCTACCCTTCATAGGAGGCCTATCCTGTTCCAAATTTTTTGACCCACATCTCCTACATACTAATCTGCGGAGGGGGTGAAAGTGCCCACATCGCATACAGCGGCTCCCTTCAAGCCGGTATAGAAATGACCTCGACCTCCAGTATATTGGAGGCCTTAGAGACAATCTCTCTCACCTCAATGCCTCCAAAACTGCTACACCTGCGTAGGATCCTAGGCCTGCGACGGACTCCACCAAACCGATATTAGCCCTATCCACTTGGTTCTTTGAGGCGTTTCCAGTAAGCTGCATAAAAGCTTCGACCAGCCCGTAAACTCCAGACGCCCCGACAGGGTGTCCCCGCCCTTTCAACCCCCCGAAAGTATTTATCGGCAGTTCTCCTGAAAGGCTGAATTTTTCCTTCTTCGCCGCAAGGCATGCTTTGCCCCTTTCTACGAAGCCTAAGGCCTCAAGCGAAAGTGGGGACATGATGCTGTAGGATTCATGGAGTTCAACGAAGTCTATGTCGGCCCTCTCAAGACCGGCCATTTTCAACGCACGGTTTCCTGCATCGGCTATGCTCCTCATCTCAAGCGGGTCTTCTCTGTCGAAGGCCAGAACGAGGTCATTTGCAAAGCCCAATCCTGTGAGAAGACATTTAGGGGCGTCAACCCTTTTTGCTAAATCATCCGACAAGATGAGGATCGCTGCTGCTCCGTCGGCTGGGGCCGTTGTCTCAAGCCTATGCAACGGTTCTGCTACGTATGGCGAGCTCAGGACGTTTTCAAGGCTAAGTTTAAACTGGTATTGTGCATGTTGAGCTGTGGATGAGTTTTCATGGCTCAGCACAGTAAAATAGGCCACGTCCTCCGCCGCTACACGGTACCTTCTCAAATATTCTTTGTAGAGCAATGCCGCTTCAGCCAACTGGCTCAAACCAAGAGAGGCGACGTATTCCTGTCTCTCCTCCATCGTTGCTAAATAGGTTGCCTCCTCCACAGTACCGTCAGACATCTTTTCTACACCGACGACAAGCACAGCCTGTGCCATCCCGGACTTAACGGCTGTAGCCCCCGCATAAACAGCCGCCAGACCAGAAGCCCCTCCAGCCTCAACGCGGGTTGTGACTATACTTCTAAGCCCAAGCTCCTCGGACAAAACGGCCCCTAGGTTTGCCTGCTCCTGTAGGGATTCGCAGTAGACGTTTGACACATATAAATGGTCGACGGAGGATAAGTTTGCTTCTTCAAGGGCTTTCAACCCAACCTCAGCGACTAAGTTGGCTAAACTCTTGTCCCAGTGTTCATCGACTTTGAGTAACGACCCGCCGCTCAAGTGAACGCGCAAACCATCACACCCTTATCTTGTCCCTAAACTTTAGATACATCGAGTAATCTATCTCCTTACGTCTTTTCAGCAGTTGCTGAAATGTAGGCGCCCTATCTCTTCTTTCGACGGCTCCGTCGCAGACCGAGAGTATGAACGCGTCGCTGCCAGCACCTGATCCGTAGGATGCTACAAGGATCCTCTGGCCAGGCTCCGCTATGTCAAGCACCTTTGCAAGACCTATCATAGAACAGGCCGCATACGTATTTCCCACGACATCAGCGACCAATCCTGGGACTATCTTCGAAGCAGGTATAGACAAAACCTTAGCAACTGTTAATGGGAACTTTACGTTTGGCTGGTGGAAGACAAAGTAATCTATATCGTTTGTTGAGTATCCGTTCTCAACCAATATCGTGTTGACGGCGGAGAGGGTATGGTGGAAGTAGGCAGGCTCTCCTGTAAAACGTGAGGCATGAACAGGGTACCGCTCATAGCTCCTCCTCCAAAAATCAGGAGTGTCGGTCACAACTGTGACAGAGTATTCAAACTTAGCTATACAGTCTTTCGTAGCTTGGCCGATGACGAAAGCTGCAGCCCCGCTTGCAGCTGTGTATTCAAGGGCGTCGCCAGGCCTACCCTGGGCAGTATCCGCACCTATAGCCAAGCCGTACTCTATCCTACCTGCCTCAACCAAGGCGGTTATCATTTGAATGGCCTCTGTCCCGGCCTTGCAGGCAAACTCTAGGTCTGCGGATGTTATATTACGTGAGATGCCGAGTATCTCGGCTACAAGCGTTCCGCTGGGCTTTACAGCATAGGGCTTAGACTCTGTTCCCACATGGACAGCTGAGATTTTAGACGGGTCTATCCCAGCCCTCTTTAAAGCGTACCTAGCGGCCTCTGCAGCCATGGTTACCGTATCCTCGTCGCTTCCTGCCACTGCTTTTTCCTTGACCGGCAGGTCAGAATGGCTTTTCCCCCAAACCCTTGCAAGCTCTTCTCCCCTGATACTATATCGCGGTATATAGATGCCGTAGCCATTTATGGCTGCGTTTTTTATTTTCGGCATCGTGTTTTTTCTATCTCTGGTTTATTAAAAGTCTTTTGCCTATAATACCTTCGACAAATGCCTAACAGGGATATTCTACATTATCATAAAAGGGTTGGTCAACGTCAACAGAACCATTTGTATTCGCCGGCCTTCTTCCCGAACATAGAGCCATTCAGGCCTGTCAAATATTGTACCAGCTTCTGCCAGATCCTGCAGATATATGCTGAAAGCATTTCTTATCCATACACGTGTTTGGAACTGCAAAAGACTTATCTAATATCTCCTTTTCATAAGCCCCGTATTATCTTTGATGCGCTTTTCATCGGAAGGCCAAAATCCCTTGCAAAAAGCATTATAAAATGGCAAGCTCAGAAGAGAAGCCCATTTAAACTACTCTAAAATAAAACTACTGGGATGCTCAGAAATGTTAAAGGAGTGGTATTAGATTTAGACGGCTGCCTCTATATAGGTGAAAAACCTGTTGAGGGGGCTGGGGATGCAGTTAGGCGGTTGAGGGAGATGGGTGTGGCCATCGCCTTCTTAACCAACAACTCGACCTTGACACGTAAAAAGTATGTGGAGAAGCTTGCAAAAATGGGTATAGAAGCCTACGTGGAGGAGGTTCTTACCTCAGGGGTTGTGGCCGCAAAATTCATCAAAAGAAGAAATGCAGGCGATAAAATCCTTCCCGTCGCAGAGGAGGGGTTTACGCAGGAGGCGGCTGATCTTGGCTTAAAGATTCTCGACCCAGAAGATTGGCGAGAAGCAGATTACGTGGTCGTTGGGCTTGATAGAAGGTTGAGTTATGACAAGCTGGCCAAGGCTTCGATGGCCATAAGAAATGGGGCTTTTTATTTGGCGACAAATTTGGACCATGTCTATCCCACCGAGGATGGTTTCCTTCCCGGTGCAGGAGCCATAGCATCCTTTTTGACAAAGGCAACGGGTGTTGAGCCCCTTTCAGTAGGTAAACCGTCGGAGGAATGTGCGAGGCAGGTGTTAGAGCTGCTGAATATCCCAAAAGACATGGTTCTGTTTGTTGGTGATAGGGTTGACACGGACGTGGCCATAGCCAAAGCCATCGGATGTCGAAGCATCTTGGTAAAGACTGGGGCTTACCGACTTTTCAAAGATCATCCTATCCAAGCCGATTTAGTAGTTGAAACGATAGCAGAGGTTCCCGACCATATATCCGTCCCTTAAAAGTTTTTATTCTCCTTTTACACCTTTTAGTCTATTGCAGTGCAGTCGATAAAAGTCTCAGAGATAATGTCACGCCGTCTAGTCACCGCTCTCGAGGATGAAACACTTTTAGGGACGGCCGAGAAGATGCTCCAGTCAAAGGTCAGCAGCGTGGTCATCGTCTCGTCGAAGGGGGTTGTTGGAATAGTCACAGAGAAGGATTTTGTAAAATTCTTTGCCCTAAGGATTTCACCGGACGAGCCAGTGAAGAAGTACATGACAAAAAACGTCATAACAGTTAAAGAGACAACCTCTATCAACGATGCGAAAAATATAATGATCACACAGAACATTAGACACCTACCTGTCGTCGATGAGCAGGGAAGGCTGGTCGGCATGGTTACGTACAGGGACATCGTCGAGTCTATCGAAATACTGCTGTGACGGCTCATATAGAGTTCTAAAAAACTGTATAGCGGCTTTACATGATGTATCAGCCCCATTAGGCTTCAATCTTACGTACATATAGGACACGTACTCTAAGTTACCCTAGCCTGACATAGCGTGTTTGGAGGCCTCTCATCAGGCCTTGTACTGTACAGGAAAGGCCGCGGTGGGAAGATGCAACATACCCTTCGAAGGTCTCCGCAGTCATCCTACCTTGCTTCAAGCCAATGTTCTTGCGGATGTCCAATCTTAAACACTGGCCCAACTACTCTTCCATAAGAATCCCGGCGATCTGATTGGAAAAAGACGTGAAGCATCTTTCTGTTCTGCTGGATCTACGACGCTCGTATGTTTGAGATCCATAGGTTGGCTATCGATGCTGGCTCAGCTATATCGAGCTTGATGCGTCTAGGTTGCCCGTTCACATCTATGCAGCAGATGCCCTTGGCTTGCTTCTATTCAACCTCAAGATTGAATTGTACAAAAATGTTAACCCTTCCCTAACAAGCCTTTGAGGTATCGTTATTCCCTCTCACGACGATCCCATGATCTAAATACCTCTTGATGAAGAGGACAACAGGGGCAAAACTTATGAATAGATGTTTTAAGGCCTCTTCGCCTCAGCGACAGGGTGACGAATTGGCCTGCTAACTGGCCGCATGCCTGACCTCGTTCCCAGCTATTCTATACCGCTTCGTTGCAACCTTGATGGCCTTAATCTTGTCGCATAGATCAAACGTTTCACGGTGATGACCGAGTTCCCAAGAGCTTCGCCGCTTTTCCTGTCAGATTAATACTTTTAGCAGCAGTTATATTCAACCTCTCAGAGATGGATTGTCTAAAAAATACATATCTGTCGTTGTGGAATAGTTATGTGATTTTGCCCTCTATTCTGTAAAGCCGTTCGGCCAGCCTTCTGTTTTCATCTTTAACCTTTTCGATCTCCTCCTTCAATGTTTTATATTCTACACCTTTTTCGAGATGGTCCTTAATCTTTTTGGCGACTTCCCTAGCGTTTCTTTTTATCCTTTCATTGACGTCTTTTTCCATCATCTCTTCAAGAGTCCTGAGGAGCCGTGGATCCAACAGCTCCCTCGCAGCAGCCACGACCGCATTTCTGACCCTTCCGTTTTCGTCCCTTGATAGCCTGTCCAAAGCCTCAAATATCTCCCGTTTATGGGGAAACTTAGCCAAACCAACAACAGCAGAAACTCTAACCGGTGTTGGATAACTCTTACCAGTACGCTCCAATACGTGGGTGAAGGCATCATCTGTGCCAAGCTCGGATAAACCCGTTACTGCTCCGCATGCTATAGCCTCTGCATGGGATTTATAGCCTAAAGCATTAAGCAAGACCGATATCTTATCAACGATCTTTAACCTACCCAGAGATATGCAAGCCGACTGCCTCACATAGTATGACTCGGACGGGTCTTCTATGATTTTTTGCAGAGCTTCGGCCACAGAGGCGTCTGACTCGAAAGAACCTAAGGCTTCAACTATACCCCTCCGCACCTTTGGATGCTTAACCTCTTTCAAACAATTCAGCAAAGCTTGTTTAGATTCTTCTGACCTTATCTCTCCCAGAGCTTTCGCAGCCTGATATGAAACGCCCCAAAAACTATCATGTTTAACGACCTTCTCCAACGCCTCAACCGCTCGACGGCCTCCATGCCTTCCAAGAAACTCAACCATCTCGATCCTGCATACAACGCTCTCGCATTTTTCAACAGCTTTTAACACCTCTTCGATAGGGCGTTCAACCTCAACCACACGTAAGAGCTTGAATTCGGGATCAACGCATACATGGGAGGGCTTAGACTTCAGAGGTATGTGCAGAGACTGTTCCCTCTCCTCAAGGGATAATTTTTTGATTATTTTTTCACCGTCGACGTGGATGTGGTACTCTATTTCGAGGTTATATGTTTCAGGGCTGTCCTCCCCTTGGGTCTGCTTTGTATAGAGCCTGAAGGTCTTGTTCTCCTCATCCCAACGGTAGCTAACTTTAAGGGATGGGTGGCCAGCAGAATAGACCAGCTGCTCGAATAAATGTTCAAGCGGCATGCCCGAAGCCTCCTCCAATGCTTTTCTAAAATCATCGGTATCGGCATTGGCGAACCCATGCCTCTTCAGAAAGAGGTTTAGAGCTTTTCTGAAGTTTTTCTCACCAACAACGTTGCTTATTGTGTGGAGGATCAAGCCACCTTTTGGATAGACGTGTCTGTCGAACAACTCCTCAGGATAACGGTAAACCCTCCACACGACCGGTCGCGAATACTTCTTCTGATATTCGTCGATGTAGGACTTCAAGTCGCTGTATAGCTCGTAGAGGAATTCATCACGTCCCTTGTCGTGGAGGACGTAAAGGTTTTCAAGATAGGTTGCGAAGGATTCGTTGAGCCAGATATGCGACCAGTCCCTGCATGTGACTAGGTCGCCGAACCATTGATGGGCAAGCTCATGTGCTACTAAAGGATCGCTGGAAAAATCCATGTGTGCATGGTCATCGTGTAGTGTTAGGTCTGTTAAGGTCGTTGCTGTTGTGTTCTCCATTCCTGCGACGATGAACTCTGGGACACAGACTTGCTTGTAGGATTTGTAGGGATAGGGATAGTCCAAATATTCGCTGAAAAACTTTATGATATCGGGAGTTTTTTGGAAGGAGTTTTTCACATATTCCTTCATACCCTTTGGCACGTAGTAAGCCAGCTTCAACCCATCGAGGCTTTCTTCGACCTTGTCAAAAACACCCGCAACAAAGCTGATTAAATAAGCCGAATGTGGAACGTCGAGCGACCAGTGCCAAGTCCTTAGACCGTTTCCTTTGTACTCTACGTTGACAAGCTCACCGTTTGAAACAACCTCCAAAGGCTCTGGAACAGTGACGAGAAGCTCTGTGGTAAATTTCATGTTTGGATAGTCGTATATGGGCATCCAGTAACGGTGGTATTCTGGCTCACCGTGGCTCCATATGAATACAGGCTTGTTTTTGTCGGTATGGATAAAGTACAAACCCGTACGTGGCCACGCCCTGTACCTTACACGTACCTCGTACTCTCCTTTATTGGGGAAGGTGAGGCTGAGGGTCCTTCCGTCGTAGTCATATCCACAGCCTTCAACAGAACTGATCTCAAGGTCTACGGCGTCTAGGTATGCATTGTTTGAACGGGTTTCAAGCATTATTGTTGCTAACCCGTCAACCCTTTTCTCCTCAGGCTCAACATGCACCTCGAGCCTGTAATGGTTTATTTTAAACGTTGTCTGCCTGGGATACTTAGGCTTATAATCTGGAAAAGCAAAATCTCTACCTATCTTTAGATATGGATGCAAACCTTTCTCCCTAAAATGTACAGATCTGCTGCTTTAAAATTTTAGTCAACCGCCAAGGAAATATAAAAGGTTTTATGAATTCGAAAAACAACAACGCACCTTTCCGCCAAAGCAACCAGACGTAAAGTTTAACCCCCTAAGACGATATAGCAACAATATATTTAAAAACTGGGGCATTGCAGTCAGTAGGTTTGTGGAGCCAGTAATACATGATGTCGTAAAAAAATTTTTAGAGTCAAAGTATGGTCTCGTAGAAGTTGAGGTTTCAAGGATCTATTGGAGGGACGGGGATGTTGAGGTTGCTGGGACTTTTAGAAGACAGGTTGAAAAAAGCAGGAGAAGGTTTACACTTTTGATAGACCGCGGCACGATGGATGTGAAGGCTTTCGGCATGAGATAGACCAGCTATAATTCTTTCCAGAACTCAGGGTGAATATAACTGCTGCCAGAACTATTCTATAGAGCGGGCTGCCGAGGCTCTTGGTTAATCTCGAAGCGGAGGTTAAATGAAGGCTAGGCCATGTAGCGCCTCCTCAATCAATGGCCTTTTCGGAAGCTCCAGAGCTACGTACAGTACAGAGCCTTGCGGATCACTTCAAAATGCTATATCAGGGCAGGGTGAACTCAAGTACGTGCCCTATATATGGCGAAAATAGAAGCAGGATGTGTTCTTGTACAAAGTATGCATCTCCGCCGGCGCGTACAACGTTGTTTTACGCTGGTGGAGTAGGAACGGTGTCTCCCAATGGTGTTGGATGTGCCTCCGGCTGAGGTGCAAGTAGTACAGTTGAAGCTTGAGGTAGAGGAGCAAAACTTACAAGCAGGTGTTCGTTTGATACTGAATTTTAGGACGGTTGCCCATGTAACCCATGTAAAGAAGGGCCATGAAAATAAACGTATAAATATAGATTGTGTCCAACAGCGGATAAAATGTTTAAATCAATATATCTGATAGAGAATTCATCCTTTTAATCATCCCAACAAACCAAAAAATGCAGATGATGTACTATGTCTGAGGAAGAACTAAAGGCGGAGGTTATGGAAAAGGTCGAGAAGCTTTACTCAGTTGTTAATAGGATGAGGTTTTACAGGGAAGTTGCCATGCATGAGGGGGTTGAAGAGCTTTTGGCTGAGGTTGAAAAACTTAGGAATGAGATGATGCTTTCAATGGACGAGGTTGAAAGGCTTGCAGACGACTTGGATGAGTACTACATCTCGGGGACAACGGCATACGGTGAGGTAGATCCGTTGACCTACTGGACGACCGTAGTGTATAATAGATTATTCAAATCTTAGAGGTTAGCCTTATTATTCTATCGTTCATCTGATGCTAGATAGCCTCTCCTGTCCTGTTGCTCGTCAACATATAGAGCATGCCGTCAGGCCTCTGACCACTCCCCTCAACCTGCCGAAACATCAAAAATCCTTATCAACCCCACTTCTGGGTGCTGATGGTTAACGGTTTCAGAGCCATATCTCCCTGTGAAGACACCCCATACAGCTGATGAACGAAAGCTACATTAACCATGAGGTTTTTGGCATCTGTTTCAGCATTAGACCATCGTTTGTATCATCTCTTCTAACATTGTATATGATGAGACAATAGCGAACATGATGTCCGCCGCGACATCTCCCCACAGCAGAGCCCTCCTCTTAGTCTTCAAACCCTACAAACTTAGACGAGGTTAGATGTTAAGTGTCACCTACATGCGCAGCAAACAATGGCAGATATAGACTTTTTGCGATTAATCGTTTGGTTATTTTTGTATATTTCCCTGGTCAGACATTAATAGTTTAAAGCATAGCTAGGGGTGTTAAATATGTATGAGGGAAACTCTAACTATTATAGACAACAGAACAGGAAAATCATATGAAATTCCGATAGAGGGTGGGGCTATAAGGGCAGCCGAGCTGAGAAAGATTAAGGTGAGTGAAGAAGACTTTGGTCTTCTCTCCTACGACCCAGGTCTGATGAACACAGCCACAGTAAAGAGCGCCATAACATATATAGACGGTGAGAAAGGCATCCTTAGATACAGAGGCTACCCAATTGAGGAGCTGGCGGGGAGGAAGTCGTATCTAGAGGTAGCGTACCTCATTATTTACGGTGACCTACCAACAAGGTCACAGCTCAAAGAGTGGGTCCATAACATAACATATCACACAATGCTTCATGAAAACATTAAGAAGTTTATGGATGGTTTTCGTCATGATGCTCATCCGATGGGGATGTTTGTAGGGACCCTGGCAGCTCTTTCTACTTTTTACCCCGAATCTAGAAAGATATTCGATACCGAAGTGCGTCAGAAGCAGATTTACAGGCTTATAGCCAAGACACCGACCATTGCGGCCTACGCATACCGCCACTCCAGAGGTCTTCCATACATTTATCCTGACAATGACCTAAGCTATACGGCAAACTTTCTCAACATGGTATTCAGACCAGCTCCCAACATGCGGTACGACCCGGATCCCATTTTGGTACAGGCCCTTGACACTTTGTTTGTGCTTCACGCAGACCATGAGCAGAACTGCAGCGCAAACGTGATGAGAGCTGTAGGTAGCGCCCATGGAGATCCTTATAGCGCAGCAGCTGCAGCAGCTGCAGCACTCTACGGTCCGTTACACGGTGGGGCAAGCGAGGAGGTTGTGAAGATGCTTCGAGAGATCGGTAGTGTTGACAGAGTTCCGCAAATTATTAAGGAGGTTAAGAGCGGTGCCAGAAGGCTTATGGGGTTCGGTCATAGAATATATAAGGCCTACGACCCTAGGGCACGCATCATAAAGGATTTGGCTTATAGGGTCTTCGAGGTAACTGGCCGGAACCCGCTAATAGACATTGCTCTGGAGCTTGAGAGGGTGGCGTTGGATGATGAGTATTTCATATCTAGACGGCTCTATCCCAACGTAGATTTTTACTCGGGAATAATCTATGAGGCTTTAGGCTTCCCAACAGACATGTTTACGGTGCTTTTTGCGATAGCCAGGATGGCGGGATGGCTGGCTCAGTGGCAGGAACAGATCCTCGACCAAGAACAGAGGATAGTGAGGCCACGCCAGCTCTACATAGGCCATATCCTAAGACACTTGCCAGAGATTGGTGAAGCGATTCAAGTCTAACCCCGCCACAACATCCTAATTTTTTTCCATACGCTAAAAAGTGTAGGCGAGCTCTGAGGAGTTTAGTACGTTGGATAAAAGGTTTTAGCCAACTTACAACATACCATGCAAACATGTGCTGAAGGACGTTTTCAAGAGTGGGGTACCAACTGATGAGTTAGCCTCTAGGTTTCGCTCTATGAAGTTTGTGATCGATTTCGGCTATAAGCCAATGGCTCGGGTTTTCTTGATCGTCTTGTAAGCTTTCTTTAATGCTAAAGACCTTCTCAGGTAGAAGTAGTGCCACTTCACTCTTCTAAGCTCTTTACAGTAAAATTTTGGTTTAGTGTTATTGGAGTTGACCGGTTGTCGCTATCCACGTATGGCCAATTCTACAGCCAAGATTGTTTTAGGGTTTCTCTCTTTAACCTCTTTCTCAACCGTTATGTAGACGGGTCGGCAATCAAAAATCTTCCATAACAGCATATTCGATCCTTTTAGACATTTCACCTCATGGTTAAAACCGTAAGCTTATTGAAGGAACTTTATAATGAAAAAAGTTAGTTTACTACTTTTTACAGCCCACCATAAACTAGGGCGATGGCTTACTGTCTCCAAATACTGATTTATTATCCTTAGAAAATTAGCAGTATGAAGATATAAGGGTGTTCATGGTGTTGCCTAGACAAGGCTCGTGTCAAGCATTTTTCGACGTTCCAGCCTTCAACAATTTATGCAACCTATAAATAACTCCCATAACCCCGTCGGGTATGAAATAGACTATAAGGATTATCATCGAGCCGGCCATTATCTTCCACATCAACAGAGTTTGTATCGACAGCATCTCAAGGAAGTGAAAGACGAGTATCCCAAAAACTGGACCTAGTATGTAACGCATTCCACCTAAGATTATTGGTAGGACAAGCCGGAGAGAGTAGAACCAGTCCGTGAACGCTGGGTAGACAGCGCCGTTGAGAAAGGCGAAGAGGGCCCCGGAGAGGCCGCAGAATGCTCCCGAGATGGTGAATACGGCCCATTTATATCTAGCCACCGAGACGCCTAAGAACTCTGTTCTCTCAGAGTTCTCCCTTATGGATTTAAGAATTAGGCCGAGAGGTGAGTTGATTATGAAGCAAGTGATCACTAGCGTAAAGAGAAGCCAGAAGGCTATGTGGTAGTAATAGAATTGTGAGAGGATGTCCAGCCTTGTAAGTGAAGCGAGGTCGCGGCCCAAGATTACGGGTTTATTCACATAGATTCCCGAAGACCCTCCAGTCACGTTGAAATTCTTTACAGATAAAGACCATACGACCTGTGATATCGCGAGGGTGAATATGGTGAAGTATATCTTGCTCAGCCTCGATGCTACATATCCAACAGTTAGAGCCGTCGCCGTTGTCATTCCCACTGCTGCTAGTAAAAGTATCTCCATTACGCGAATGTTAAACCAAAACATCAGCAACGCTACAGTGTATGCTCCGATTCCGAAATATGCTGCATGGCCTAGGGAGAGTAACCCGGTATGTCCAACAATTAAGTTAAGTCCTAGGCAAGCTATCGCTATAACGAATGCGTAGCTGAAGAAGGTGAGCCAGACAGGCCCTGTAAGAGGCGGAAAGAAAAAAGCATTGCTACTAATACCGCTACAACAAGAGCCTTTGACTCTTTATATACTAGGTCTCTTACAATATATCCTATTCCTCTACGAATTTGTCCAGCCTCAACTAATAAGTTGGGTATTTTAACGGTCAACAGTACTACTATGTCTTTTATCAACGTTCAGAGCCGGGAACTCAAGAAACGAGTTCATGCTTTTGCATAAAGACCTCGAGGTGGTTGGATTAACAAAATTGCTCCACGAATCAATGGGGGATGGTGGCCAAGCCACACCATTGTATGATCCCAAGTCGTTGAAGAAGATAGAGGAGGCTTACCTGATGTGGTTAGACGGCCTAGATCAAAAGGATAAGGAGAAGTTCGAGCAACCCCTTTACACCATGCTGGGAGTCAAAGACAGGATAAAGCGTCCACTGCTGGTAACACCCCTCAACGTCAAGGAGATAGACTACCTTAAGGACATAGGATTCTCAGGTCTACCACCTTTCACGAGAGGTCTCCATCCTAACATGTACCGCGGGAAGAGGGTGACGATAAGGCCGATAGTGGGGTTCGGTACCCCCGAGGACACGAACCAACGGATACACTTCCTACTCAGACACGGAGCTACTGGCATCAACATTGTATTCGACCTACCGACAATACAAGGATACGATAGCGATCATGCCTACGCAAAAGGACAGGTGGGGCTCTGCGGCGTTGCAATAGATACGGTAGAGGATATGAAGCTGCTCTTCAAGGAAGTGCCGCTGGACGAGGTGAGTATCTCACTCACTACACACTACCCATCCAACACCATGATACTTATGTCCATGTATCTAGTGGCAGCCGAGGAGTCAGGCTATGATTGGAGATCCCTGAAGAGGTACGGTTCAGAACGACACAGTCATGGAAGCTGTGGTAAGAACCTCGCCCGAATCCTTACCTCCCTCAGCCATATTCAAACTACACGTGGACAACATAGAATTTCTGCGGAGCGTTTGCCCCCTGTGGAACTACGTGACTTACAACGGATACAACCTCCGTGAAGCAGGGGTCAACGAAATCACAGAAATAGCCGTAGCTTTCACCAACGCGCTAGAAGCCTCCTTGGAGATGATGAGAAGGGGGCACACTCCTGACTCTTTCTTGGATAGAATGGCCATGGGCGGACTCGTGAAGGCCATAGAGAAGGGATGGCTTCACCGTAAGATCGCTGAGTTTTCTTATAACGAGTACAAGCTAGTGCAGGAGGGTACAATAAAGCTCGTGGGCGTGAATTATGCAGTGTCAAAAGATAACCAACATCCCACGATCGACGTCTTTAGATACCCTGAAGACGCTGAGCAGAGACAGTCGAGAAGACTTGAGGAGGTAAAGCGGTCACGTAGTAATGACGAAGTCCATGACCGATTAGAGAGGATAAAGGAAGCTGCCCTACAAAAAGAGAACCTCTTCCCATACGTCCTAGAGGCCGTGAGAGCAAGGGCAAGGGGGTTTATGACGGAAGGGTATACGTCATAGGTGGCGTCATACCTCCCGGTGACGAGAAACGACTCCTCGAAGCCGGCTTCGACCACGTATTCGGTCCCAGCTCAACCGAGCAGGAGATAGTTGAAGTGATAGCGAGAAAGTTGCGGGAGAAACAAATCTCTTGACATACGTTTATCACCATCATGCTGTCTAAAGAGCGGGCAGTTCACCGAAGGTGGAAAAGAACAAAAAATTTAATTTAGGATGGTTAATAATTTTAACGCCTATGCTAGATGTGCCAGCAAGGGAAAAGTTTGGTGAGCTATTAGGTGATAAAGATGTTAATGGGCGGAGGGTTAATGTTGAGGAGCTTATAGAGGAGCTGGCTAGGAAGTTTAAAGCCGAGATCGACAGGGTTTTGAACCATAGGCGGAGATGGCTTGAAGATAAAAGGCCATTTAAGGAGAAGGCTGCTTTTCCCGACTGGGATGAAAGATTCACAGACGCTGACGGTAACGTTAGAACATTTCGTGAGATAGTTCAAGGGCTTATCGATAATTTCCTAGGCAGAGATACCCCTTTACGCTGGGGGCTTAACAAGGAGGTTCCAGTCCCCGATGACGCCCATCCAATCAAGAACGCAGGTCTTGAGATTACTGGGCCATGGTACCCCCTAAGCAGGGCAATACACCAGATTAACGCAGACGTTGCAGTTGCCTTTGAGGATGAGGAAGATGCCTCCCCTGCTTGGTATGTTCCAGTCGGGTCACCTGAGAAACATCCAGCGGTATGGTATGCTAGGATGATTGTAAAAAATGTTCTAGAGGAGAAGGTCCCATCCCCATACTATGAGAAAGGGAAAGAGTATAAGATAGTGAAGCCTCGTGAAAAATGGCCTACGGTATTTCATCGAATACCAGGATTACATCTGCTCGATTATTACGTGAAACTGGACGGTAAGCCAGTTCCACAGATTATAGTCTCCATCGTTCTCTATGTCTTAAACAACTATGAGTCTCTCAAGAGAGCAGGCTCTGGTGTTTATCTCTACGTCCCTAAGATCCAGACGGCGGAAGAGGCGTTGGTTGTTGAGAAGAT
>FWWM01005863.1_pt1 | contig 24936 bp, 22 predicted proteins | sample 2228351 | NCBI WGS metagenome assembly FWWM01 (sample SAMEA103939774, study PRJEB20133) | metagenome
TGTCTATCCCAAGCCTCCCTTGCCTTTTTCGGATTTTTATCGTTCCTTTTTTGTAAAGTGCCACCGTCATCAAGAATGTATATATTTAATTTTTCAGCTGGATATTCAATTTTCTTGCAGGCAATACATGTTATTTTGACAATATTTGGGTCTTCATTATAGGTGGGGATAAAAATATCAACAACTGGCAGGTCTTGTCTTGATGTATCAATTTGTTTAATTTTTCTTTCCAAAGGATGGATGTATACAAAAGCACCAAGAAGAAAAATAACAATTGCATATGTTTCGGCAAGATAAAGGGCATACATCGGAATACTTTCAACAAGAGATGTATATCCGAGTGTGTCAAAAGTTCTGAAAAACCAGTATCGCAAAACAAGAAAAGTAGTTCCTGAGATTACAGCAATTCTGATAATTGGATTTTTTGAAAAAAGTTTGCTCTGAGACAAAAGAATCACGAAAAATAAAGTTCCATAGGCAAGAAAAGATTGAAATTTGTAATCAGCATTTATAAGAGCAATATTGATCAAAAAAACTGCAATGAGGAGCAATGAAATTTTTCTCATATAGAACATATAGAATATGATAGAAAACTTTTTTAAAATTTACAAGTTTTAATGTAATCCCAGAAATAGAGATAGAAATCCAATAATTGGTATAAATATTTGAAAATTAAGTATTTTTTGCTGTCATAGCGAGGAATCTTTTATTTTTTCGTCATTGCGAGCATCCGAAGAATGCGAAGCAGTCTCATTCCTTATTGAAAGAAAGACGAGATTGCTTCGGGCACGGAGCCTGTCGCGAGCCGAAGGCGTGGCGATGCCTTCGCAATGACAAACAGGGGGTCATTACGAGGCATCCGAAAGAATATCGCAGCCATCTTTTCTTAAAATAAGTTCTGTTGCTCTGTAACACTGTCTCTCTATGGCACTATGACGGCGAGATTGCTTTCTCCTTGCTTTGCTCGGATTAGCAATGACTTTTCATAATCGCACAATTTAGATATTTATAGTTTTTGTCTATTTATTTACAATTTTTAATCAATAAAAACAATTGGAAGTTAATTTTATTTTTGCTTTACAATTTTTAAAAATATCATGTCACAGGAGGCAACATGGGTAAAGATTATTCAACATTATGGAAAGAGATTGGTTTGGATTTGGAAAAGCATGATGGACTTTTAAATGTCCTTTCAGATGCTTATAAAAACATATATCTTTCGCAGAAAAACAGACCTGAAGGTATGAAATACTTTGATTTTGTAATTTCAGAGGTGCATGGTTTAAGAATTGAGGAGCTTTATGAAGCTAAAAAAATGAAAAGAAAGATTGTGGGAACATTTTGTGTATATGTTCCTGAGGAAATAGTTTTAGCTGTAGATGGTATTTTTGTTGGTCTTTGTGCTGGTGCTGAAGTAGGATTTGATGAAGCAGAAAGATATGTTCCAAGAAATACATGTGCATTGATAAAGGCATTTATGGGATTTAAGCTTTCAGGACTTTGTCCATATATACAGCTTACTGATATTGTTGTTGGAGAGACAACATGTGATGGAAAAAAGAAAGCTTACGAAATTTTTGATGAGATAATCAAAAAGATGTATGTTATGGAAATCCCAAATATGAAAAATGAAAAAGGAAGAGAGCTTTGGCTCAGTGAAGTTGAGAAATTTAAAGATAAAATGGAGAAGCTATCTGACAAGGAAATAACTCTGGATGCACTTAAAAATGCTGTTAAAATTGTAAGTGAAAAAAGAAAAGCTCTTCAGAGGTTGAATAAATTAAGAAGCTATGACCCATCTCCTATATCAGGATTAGATGCTTTGCTTGTAAATCAAATTTCATTTTACGATGATCCAATCAGATTTACATCCAAAGTAAATGAGCTTTGTGATGAGTTGGAAGAAAGAGTTAAAAAAGGAATAGGCGTTTTTCCAAAAGGAACAACGAGAATATTGATTGCTGGTTCTCCATTTGCAATTCCTAACTGGAAACTGCATTACATTGTTGAAAATTCTGCAGCTGTCGTGGTTGGCGAGGAGTCTTGCGTTGGAACAAGAAATTATAGAACTTTGGTTGATGAAGACTTTACAACAGTGGATGAGGCAATAGAAAAAATTGCTGAAAGATATCTTACAATTGACTGTGCCTGCTTTACACCAAATAATGAAAGAATTGAAAATATCAATAAAATGTTTGAGGAGCAAAGGGCAAATGGAGTTATACATTATTCTCTTCAGTTCTGCACACCATATATGATGGAGGCATATAAAGTAGAGAAGGCTTTTAACTATCCATACATGAGAATTGAAACTGACTACAGCATGGAAGACATAGGACAGCTTAAAACAAGGATTGAGGCTTTCATTGAGTCCATAAAATGAAAGTCTTAGGCATAGATGTTGGCTCAAGATTTATAAAGGCGGTTTGTTTTAATAGTGAATCCTTTGAATATAAAATTAGGGAAACTTCGTTTAACCCACTGAAAGTATGCCTTGAATTAATTGAAAATTTTAAACCAGAGAGGATATGCGCCACAGGATATGGAAGAAATCTTCTTAAAATGAACATTAATGTGCCAACAATTACTGAGATAAAAGCTTTTGCAATCGGAACTATTCAGTTATTTCCTTCATGTAGAACAATTATTGATATTGGAGGTCAGGATACAAAGGTAATAAGCATAGATGAAGAAGGAAAGGTATTAAAGTTTGAGATGAATGACAAATGTGCTGCAGGGACTGGAAGATTTTTAGAGATTATGGCAAATGCACTTGGGTACTCAATTGAAGAGTTTGGAGAGATACCAGAGTCGTATGATTCTGGACTGACAATCAGTAGTATGTGCACTGTTTTTGCAGAATCTGAGGTTATTTCTTTAATAAGTAGTGGCGTTTCAAGAGAAGAAATTGCGATAGCAATTCATAAATCAATCAGCAAGAAAGTTGCCTCAATGGCAAAAAGAATTCCATTGGTTGACGACATAGTTTTTGTTGGTGGTTGTGCTTCAAATAAACTACTGATAAATCTACTTGAAAGGGATTTGGGCAAAAAAATCAAAACAAACTCTTTACATCAACTGGCAGGTGCAATTGGTGCTGCGGTTTATGCAAAAACTATGTAAATCTAACTTACTGTTATTTTTTTACCAACTCCTCTACCTTCAGAGCTGGCATGCTCAAAAGCTCCACTGTGCCCCTTGAGCCTAATTCAACAGACATTTTAAAAATTGTGTCATTGTCAGGTGCTTCAACGATATTTACAAAATCATAAGGACCAAGCACTGCAAACTGCTCCAAAACTTTCACTCCCATCTTCTCAAGCTCCTTGTTTACCTCAAAAATTCTTTCTGGTTTTTCCTTAAGTGTTTTTCTTCCATCATCTGTTAATTTGCTTAAAACAACATAGCAAGGCATTTCAAACCTCCTTTATTTTTTATTAAGGGAGGGTAAAAACCTCCCTATGGATTAATCTTCCTTTGTTATTTCAAATTTACCATCCTTTTGAATCTTGATATTTGCATTGAGGAATTTTACATTTTCAAATCCGCGTTCTTTAAGGATATTATATGCCATTTCTGCTCTAACTCCTGATGCACAATGAACAACTATTATAATCTCTTTGTCTTTAGGGATTTCATTAACCCTGTCTTTAATTTCATTAGCTGGAATGTTTATAGCACCCTTAATCATTCCTTCTGCGCTCTCTTCTAAATCTCTTACATCAATAATAAGCTTTTTCTTTGAAGTATCAGCTAAAAGTTTTTTGAATTCTTCTGGAGTTATTTCTCCGGGTTTTGGTTTAGGAACATATGCAATCTCTTTCTTTAGTTGTCCCGAAGCTACTTGTCCACCAGCTTTCTTCCACTCTTCTATGCCACCCTTTAAATATGAAGCATTTGCAAAGCCCCATTTTCTAATAATCTGAAATGCTTTTTGGGATAGATTATCTTTGCTGCAATAGATGATAATTGGCGCTGATTTTTTGATATTAAATCTGTCTTTAGCTTTTTCAAGTTCCTCAAGGGGAATATTTACAGCACTCGGTATGTGTTCTCTTTCTGCAACATTGGCAGGTCTTACATCAATTAATACATGTGGTATATCTTTTGAGATTAGCTCTTTTAGATTAACAACTGTTGATGCTACTGGATATCCTTTCTTTTTCCACTCGGGTAAACCGTCAACGAACTGTTTTACATTGGTATAACCAAGAGCTTCTGCCTTCCTGGCAGAACTTGGAGTTAATACTCAAGTAGATCCAGCGCAATAGTAAACAATTAAACTATTTTTGTCTTTAGGGAGTTTATCAATATGTTTGTCAAACTCAACATACCAAATATTGATGGCTCCTGGAATATGTCCTTCATGATATCTTGCTGGTGGTCTGCAGTCTATTATGAGCCCCTTTCCCTCATCCACAACTTTTTTAACTTCCTCTACTTTGATTATTTTGGCAGGATCAACAGAGACAAGAGGTTTAGCGGCAATAGATTTTGCATAGAATTGTCCATCTTTCTCCTCGTAGGTTATGGCAACTTCCTTGCCCTTTGGTAATTTGTTAATTGGCTGTGTCCAGTTTTTAAGTGTTGTGTTGTCGTCAAATTTGAAAGTCCATACAGCTCCAGTGTCCACTTGAATTAATTCTGCTTTACCAGATGCTGAAACCAATGTGCCCCAAACTTCATTAGACTTTGCAGTATGACATCCTGGCGCACTACATGGCTTTGCTATCTTTGGTTTCTCAGTTGAGAGAACCTCAATAGAAAAAAGCAACGAACTTACCAGAAATGCAACTAGTAATAATGTTCGTAACCTTCGCATAATTCCCTCCTTTTTGTTTTTTATATGCTAACTAATTCTAAGCAAATAGTTACCAAACCTGTCAAGGTATTTTTTTATATTGAAAATAAAAGAGTTATAATTTGTTTGAGAGGGGGTATCATGAAATCACATAGAAATATATTTATGGTAAAATGAAAATATAAAGATGGAAACGGAGTCGTTACAAAGATTTTACTTTAACAGTCCAACTTTCGGGTATATTCCTTTCGAGCAGGTTTTTGAGAAAATTGTTGAATTTATTAAAAAAGAGCCTGAAAAGAAATATAGTCTTATTGTAGGAAGCGATTCATTTCCCGGTGAAGAAACAGTATTTGTAACAGCTATTATTGTGCATCGTAAAGGTGCAGGAGGAATATATTTTTACAGAAAAACAAGGCATGAGAAAATGGAAAACCTGAAACTTCGGATATTCACCGAGGCATCCTTAAGTCTTGAAATCGCTGAAATTTTAAAGAAAAAGCTCTCTGAAAATGGATTAAGTTCTTTGCCTGTTGAAATTCATCTTGATGTTGGAAAAAATGGAGCAACAAGAAGTTTAGTAAAAGAAGTAATCAAAATGATTGTAGGCTCAGGTTACATCGCAGTAACCAAACCAGATTCTTTTGGAGCCTCTAAAGTCGCAGATAGACATACAAGTTAAATCAAGATCTAAATTGAACGATTCTCAGGTGTCATTGCTAATGAACACCACACCTTCGGCTTACGTCAAGCTCCTCGACGAAGAAATCTCTCCTTTTTATGAGATTTCCAAGCCTCACCTTCGGTGATGCCTCGCAATCTCAAGGCAATGCAAGTCTTATTATTGCTCGCGATTATAGATAAACAAAGGTTTTATAAAAAAATCGCTCAAGTTAGGATAAAATTGTTAATCTCCTACCAATGACCTAACTTTATCTATCTTAAAATAAACGAGATATTTAGTTTCAGTTCCGTACTTTTCAGTCGGATATTTTTTCCTGCTAATTTTCTCAATCAATGGACTGTCTTTCTCTTCGTTAATTTTAGTCAAATATAATCTTTTTCCTGAATAGCCTTCACCTGATTCAATGAAAATATATGCAGCATGGGGATTAGATTCAAGATTTTTATGGGAAAGTCTATCTGCCATAATAAATACTACCGTCTCTTCATCAATAAAATGAGGCCTTGCATAAATTGCGACATCAACAACCCCATCCTTATCAGCTGTGGCAAGCACTCCAATTCCTTTTGTTGACTCAAAATATTCACTTAGTTTCATCTTTTACACCTCAAAAAATTTTTCTATTATAGCAAATTCTATAAATTCTGAGAAATAAATTTATACCAAATCCAAATGAAATAAGATATTGCTGAGGTCAATCATAATTTGCCCCAAAATATTCAACTATTTTGTTATAATAGTAAATATTATGATATTTTTTTTCATCACATTTTTTAGCCTATATGGTTTTGTTTATTTATATTTTTTTCTTAAACTTAAAAAATTTATCCCAATAAACAGCACGAAATATCTAATTCCCATAACAGTCTTTCTTTTTATAATGTGGCTATCTCCTTTCTTAATAAGAATGCTTGAGAGAAACAGTTATCATTTTCTTGCGGAAAAACTTGCATGGATTGGATATATTTGGATGGGCTTTATAGCATTATTTTTCTTTTTTTCATTATCCCTTGATATTTTCTCATTTCTTCTTAAACCAATAGGAAAACTTATATCTTTAGATATGTCAAAATTGAGATTTTTTCCAAGAACTTTTTTCTTTATTTCTTTGATTTTAGCAATGATGCTTGTAATTTACGGTTATTTTGAGGCAATGAACATTAAAGTTAAGAAAATTCAAATAACGTCCTCAAAAATCAACCAAGATTTAAAGATTGTCCAAATATCAGACATGCATCTTGGTTTAATTGTTAGTGAAAAAAGGTCACTTAAAGTTGTTGAAAATATCAAAAAATTAAGACCAGACCTTTTAATATCTACAGGCGACCTTGTAGATGGACAACTTGATAAAATAGAAAATCTCGCCTATATCTTTAAAGAAATAGATGTTCCATTCGGCAAATACGCTATTTTGGGAAATCATGAGGTATATGCAGGACTTCAAAGATCATTAAAATTCACTGAAATGTCAGGCTTTAAAATTTTAAGACAGGATAGTGTTTACATCCCGGAGTTGAATTTGAATATTATAGGAGTAGATGACGAAGCTGTAGAGCTTATAAAAACTTATGAAGCACTCAACAAAGAGGCAGTTTTAATTAAAAAACTAAGTAAAACCAACGCCTTTAATCTATTCTTGCGTCACAGACCATTTATTAACGATGAAATCCAGAGATACTTTGATTTACAACTTTCAGGTCATACACATAAAGGTCAATTTTTTCCATTCAGTTTAATTACAAAGATTTATTATTTAAATGATTCAGGTTTAGTAAAGCTATCATCTGGGGCTTATCTTTATACAAGTAACGGAACAGGAACATGGGGACCTCCAATTAGAATTCTTGCTCCACCAGAGATTACATTAATTGAAATAAAGAAAAGTTTATAACGACTTTCCTTTATTTTATTTATTATCCTAATTATACAATTCTTAAGCGTCATTGCAAATGGTCGCCAAGCCTTCGGCTCTATGCAGTCTCCGAGATTGCTTCGGTATCCTTACGGATGCCTCGCAAGGACGCAGAAAGGTGTCATTGCGAGAGCTTCCCTTTTCCGTCATTGCGAGCAGTCCGAAGGAATGCGAAGCAATCTCGTCTTTTTTTTCTTCCAAAAAGAAGTTCACTTCTGCTTGCTTTGCAAGCCTCGTGATTAAGAAAAAGGCGTCATTGCAAGCGAAGCAATCTCTAATTGGTTTCTTCTGAATCACATCTTTATCAATTAGGAATTTTCAAGCTCTATCTTCAGCTTTAATAATGTTTACTTGACATTTTAAAAATTATAGTGTAAAAAGAAAATAAAAAATTAAGGAGGTAGGGCATGAACAAAAAAGGGCTTATATTAGTTGGTTTAATTATTTTTTATGTGTTTGCCTTGTCTGAATTTTCCTTTGCCCAGCAGATTAAAACTTACAATCCAAAGATTACTATTAAAACCTATTACTGTGCACAGGTTGAAGATATCCTTATCGTTCCAGCTGACTTTAATACTAATACAGCAATTACTGTTGGCGTAAAACTTAAATTTACAAAGCAAACATATTCCCCAACAGGACGAGGGCTATGTAATTGCGCTTTTGAGGGACCTTCTGGAACACTAACCCATGCTTGGGGAAAAAGAATGTCTCTGCGACTAATCGGTATTAAGTATTCTGAAACTGAAACAAATGTATTGGAATATACAGGTCCCACTCCAGCCTTCACTCCTTATACATACTCAGGCTTTCAGGTTATAGGCTTTATTGTTAATGAGGTTGACATAAAGAGAGGATTCAAATATGTTGGAACATGGGTGCCAAGACAAAATCCCTTAAACGATAATAGAGAATTTAGGATATTTGCAACCCTTGATGTTAATGGATATGCCTTAACGAGTAATGATGATCCAGAATATTTGAGAAAAGGTTGTTTTCCTTCTAGTGATTATGCAAAAAGTTTTCAGGCTAAAAGAATTGAAATTCCCGATACCGACTTGGAAAGAGCAAAGAATGGTTCAAAAAAAGCATCTGAGGTTATATCAAAACTACCAGACTTGTCAATAGAGAGGGTTGAAATTTATCCTAAAATTTCTAAGAAAGAGAATGAACAGGGAATAATTTATGACGAGGTGCATCTAAAAATTAATGTTGCAAATAAAGGAAACGGTAATGTTGCAAAATTCAAAGTAAAAATGGAGAGGAAATGGGATTTTGAGAAAGATTATTCTCCTGAAATAGGAAACAAACTTAGTCCAACTATATATGAGGTAGGTTATTATGGTAATGATGGTAAATGGTATAGCACAAAAAACGGCAAAGTTACCAATGGAATTATTGAACTTGAAAATCTTGAGGCAGGAGGATACAGAATAATATCAATTCATACAGATAATTCATTCGCACCTAAATCTAATTGCTGGTTTAGAATAACCATTGACCCTGAAAATGAAATAGCTGAATTGGATGAGACAAATAATATGATTGCTAATATTTTATTTAAATCCCATTACTGAAAAATTAACAAGGTGAAGGTGGTATTACCTTCACCTTACCTTCTTTTAATATAAATTTTGCGATTCTCGTGCGTCATTGCGGCTCCGAACAAAGAGAGAAGAAAGCAAATTGGTGGTTGGTGGATGGTAAATAGTGAATAGTGAATTGTTACCGGAATCTTTTTATCTATAATTGAAACTTCGAGCAAATAGAAGCAATCTCGCCTTTTTTCTTTTCAACAATGAACGAGATTGCCACGCCTCACCTTCGGTGAGGCTCGCAAAGACTTCCCCTCATCGTCATTGCGAGCGAAGCGAAGAAATCTCGCTTTTATGCTGCATCTCGTCACTGCAAGCCTATCGTTGGGACGAAGGAGTCTCTAAAAAATCCGTAAAAATGAGACTTAAAAGGCAAACTGAGAGACTGCTTCGGCATCCTTACGGATGCCTCTCAATGACAGAGTAAAATAGACGGTGAGGATTGCATTGTCAGATAAAATAATCAGGATCAGATTGACGGAAAAATTATATACTTATCTTATCAGAAAAATCTCATTATCTTTTTCTTTGGAATGTTGAATTCCAGAAATTTCCTATTTTTCTAAATTTTTCATATCGTTTTTTTAGCAACTCCCCAACACTCATTTCTCTTAATTCTTCTATTGTTGTGAGAATCTTACTTTTTATTCTCTTTGCCATTTCCTGTGGATCTCTATGAGCACCTCCAAGAGGTTCTGGAATAATATCGTCAATAATTTCAAAGTTTTTAAGGTCCTGTGCAGTCAGTTTTAAAGTATCTGCAGCTCGAGCATAGTCATCTATTCCTATATCTCCATCTTTTTTCCAAAGAATTGCAGCACAGCCCTCAGGTGAGATTACTGAATATATGGAATGTTCAAGCATAAATATTCTGTCAGCCACACTTAATGCCAATGCTCCTCCGCTTCCTCCCTCGCCTATAACTGTAGCAATTATTGGCGTCTTAATAAGAGACATTTCCATAAGATTTGTTGCTATTGCCTCTGCCTGTCCCCTTTCTTCTGCTCCTATACCCGGATAAGCTCCAGGAGTGTCAATCATTGCAATTATAGGAATTGAGAATTTCTCTGCGAGTTTCATTATTCTTAATGCTTTTCTGTATCCCTCCGGATGGGCTTGCCCAAAATTTCTTTGTATTCTTTCCTTTATTGTTCTTCCCTTCTGATGACCAATAATTGCCACTCGCTGATTCTCAATTTTTCCAATACCTGCAACAATTGCAGAATCATCACCAAATCTCCTGTCACCATGAAGCTCTATAAAGTCATCAGCTATCATTGAGATGTAATCAAGGGTATATGGTCTCTCAGGGTGTCTTGCAAGTTGGGTCTTTTGCCATGGAGTTAGATTTGAAAAGATATCTACCTTTAAATCCTTTAGCTTTTTGTTAAGTCTTTTTATTTCTTGCGAAAGATTAATATCGCTGTCATCGGAAAGCTTTTTTAACTCCTCAATCTTTGTTTCAAGTTCTTGTATTGGTTTTTCAAAATCAAGATAGAATGTCATGATACCCTCAGTTGACAGTTTTGAATTCTTTTAATTTTCATATCAAAATCTAAACAGGGCTCAAATGGTGTAAGAATTGTAACATTATAATCTGAAAAATTCAAACAGATATACACTGAACCCTCCCCGTTTCTTTTCTGACTAAGACATTTTTTTATTTCTTTTAATGTATTGTAAGCTTTTTCCTCATCTGAGCAGTCAACAATAATTTCATATTTTATCCTTAAATCAAGATTATTAAGGTCTTCTATTTCTCTTGCAAGAAACTTTGTAGTATCTGCTGTCTTAAATACAACACCTTTGATGAGAATTGTTTTTGTCTCTTTTAAAATATCACTGCATTTTTTGAAAAGTTCAGGATAGATAACAACCTCCATTCTTCCAGTTTCATCCTCTATTGTAATATAACCTGTGACACCTTTTTCTTTTGCCTTGCTCTTAACTTCTTCAATAATACCTGCAATGTTTACTTCCTGCGATTCATCAGCTCCTTCAACAAATTCATCCTCAGCTGTATCAAATATATCTGCTATGGTTGATATGCCTTTTTTATTTAAAGCAGGTCTTAATGGTTTTAGAGGATGACCGCTAAGATAAAATCCAAGTGAGTTTTTTTCTTCGTTTAAAAGTTTTGTGTGATCCCATTCTTTTACATTCTCCGAATCAAAAAATAGCGCTGCTGTGGAGCCACCTTTAAAAGTTACAAGCTCATGCATTGCTAAAGCCCTCGCCTTATGAGGCAGATATGCAGAATAAAGAGAATCAAATGCTCCTGCCCTTATTAATGACTCAATGACTTTTTTATTTACCTTTCTAGTATCAACTCTGGAAAGAAAATCTGTCATGGATTTAAACCTGCCCTTTTTTCTCTCCCTAAGAATACTCTCAAGAGCTGAGCCACCAACTCCCTTAACAGCCTCAAGTCCGAATCGTATTGAATTTTCACTAACAGTGAACGCTCTATCAGATTCGTTTATATCAGGACCTTTTATTTCAATGCCCCATTGCTTGCATTCATTGATAAACTTAACGAGTTTGTTTGTATCTCCCATTTCATTTGAGAGGTTTGCTGTAAAAAATTCTACAGGATAATGAACTTTTAAATAGGCAGTAATGTATGAAAGATAGGCATAAGCTGCAGAATGGGATTTATTAAAGCCATACTCACCAAAGGCTGCCATTAAATTAAAAAGGGATTCTGCCTTTTCACGGGACACACCATTCTTTACTGCTCCCTCTACAAAATCTTCCTTTAAGCTCGCCATTAGCTCTGGAATCTTTTTACCCATAGCTTTTCTGAGAACATCTGCCTGCCCCATGCTAAATCCAGCAATTTTATTAGCAATCTTCATTACCTGTTCTTGATAAAGAATAACACCATATGTCTCATTTAAAATGTCTTGAAGTTCCGGAAGGTCATACTCTACTGGAACTAACCCCTTTTTCCTTTTTATAAAATCATCCACCATTCCAGAGCCAAGTGGACCTGGTCTGTAAAGAGCAACGACTGCTATAAGGTCTTCAAATCTCTCGGGTTGAAGTCTCTGGAGCAGTTCTCTCATACCTCTACTTTCAAGCTGGAATACTCCGATTGTTTCACCATCTGAGAGAAGTTTGTATGTTTCTTTATCATCAAGTGGAATATTTTGAATATCAATATCTTTCCCTTGCTGAAGAGCGTATTTGATTGTATTGTCAATTACCGTAAGTGTCTTAAGCCCAAGAAAATCAAATTTAACAAGCCCGACATCCTCAAGAGATTTCATATCAAACTGCGTAATTATTATTTCTTCGCCAGGATTTTTGTAAAGCGGGGTAAGGTCTTCAAGGGGAATTGGAGATATTACTACTCCAGCTGCATGCTGTGATGCGTGCCTTGCAAGCCCTTCAAGTCTTAAGGCTATGTCAATGAGTTCTTTTACTTTCAAATCATTGTTATATAAAGTTTTTAAACGAGGCTCTAAATCAAGGGCTGAGCTAAGCGAAGGACAGGCAAAGGGGATCATTTTAGCAATTTTATCTACTTCTGCGTAAGGAATGTTTAATGCTCTTCCAACATCCCTTACAACAGCTCTTGATGCCATAGTTCCAAAAGTTATAATATGAGCAACTCTGTCCTTTCCATATTTGTCAGATACATATTGAATTACTTCCTCACGACGGTCTTTGCAAAAATCAACATCTATATCTGGCATGCTTATTCTTTCTGGATTTAAAAATCTTTCAAAAAGTAGTCCGTATTTTATTGGGTCAATATCTGTAATTCTCAATGCATATGCAACAAGACTTCCTGCAGCAGAGCCTCTTCCTGGTCCTACCGGGATGTTTTTGCTTGTTGCATAATTTATAAAATCCCATACAATAAGGAAATATGATGAAAAGCCCATCTTTGTTATAACATCAAGCTCCATTTCAAGTCTTTTCAAATACTCATCAGGAGGATTATCTCTGAATCTCTCATTAAGCCCCTTAAATGCAAGCTCTCTTAAATACTGCTCATCTGTATAACCTTCAGGAACCTGATATACGGGCATTTTATAACCATTAAGATTAAAAGTAAAGTTACATTTCTCAGCAATAAATAGAGTATTTTTTAAAGCCTCTGGGATTTCTGAAAAGGCAGAATACATCTCTTCAGTCGATTTAAAATAAAACTCGTCTACCTGAAACTTAAGCCTCTTTTCTTCCTTTATAGTTTTGCCTGTTTGAATGCAAAGCAAAATTTCATGAGCCTTAGCATCTATTCTGTGAAGATAATGACAGTCATTTGTTGCAACAACTGGAATATCAAATTTTTTTGAAATCTCAATCAATCCTTTGTTTGCTACAGCCTGCTCTGGAATGCTGTTTGGCTGAATTTCAATATAAAAGTTTTCTCCAAAAATCTCTTTTAACTGCTTTGCTGTATTGTATGCCCTTTCAATCTTTCCATGAACTATACTGTAAGGAATTTCACCCTTGAGACATCCAGATAAAACAATAAGTCCTTTGCTATATTGACTTAAAAGTTCCATATCAATTCTTGGCTTATAATAAAAACCTTCGGTGTAAGAACGGGTCACAAGACGAGTTAAATTTTTGTACCCCTCTTCATTCTCAGCAAGAAGCGTAAGGTGAAAGGATGCTTCTTCAGGCATCCCCAGGTCTTTGTTGATTTTTGACTTATCAAATCTGCTCTTTGGAGCAATATATACTTCACAACCAATGATGGGTTTTATGCCTGCTTTTGTGGCTTTTTTGAAAAATTCAACTGCTCCGAAAAGATTTCCGTGATCAGTTATTGCCACTGCGGGCATTCCATAAGCCTTTGCCTGAGAAATCAACTCATTAATCCTTATAGCTCCGTCCAAAAGGCTATATTCGGTATGTAGATGAAGATGGACAAACTCAGATGTGCTCATATTAGTAATGTTAAACTTTTAAGTTTGGACAAGTCAAATTCACTTAAAGTTTATAGATAAGACTTTTTCACAATATCTTATTTTTCATTCGCAAAAGCATAATGCATTAAAAATCTCTGTTTGCTTGTCATTTCTATTCTTCAAGTAGGCAGTCTCTCACCATCATAAAAGACGAGCTTACCTCGCTCGCAATGACGAGGAGAGAGAATACCTCGCAATGAAGGAGAGGAAAGTCACTGCGAGCCTGCCTGTTTATTTTTTTCGTCATCACGAGGCTTGCAAAGCAAGCCGAAGTGTTCTCTTTTTGAGGTGTCTAGTTCCCATCTATTTTGGGAATTACTTAAAAATTTGCTAAAATATAGCATGTTTCTTAAAGTAGCCCTACCTTTGTTTGAAGGTCCACTGGATTTGCTTCTGCATTTAATCAAACAAAACAAAATTGATATTTACGATATCCCCATTGCTTTAATAACAAAGCAATATTTAGAGTATATTGAATTTATGAAGGAGCTTGACATTGAAATTGCCTCTGAATTTCTATTAATGGCTGCAACTCTGATTTACATCAAATCAAAGATGTTACTGCCAAAGCAAGAAAATGAACAAGAAGAGGAGGACCCTCGGCAGGAACTTGTTGAACAGTTAGTTGAATACGAAAAATTTAAAAATTGCACTAATTACTTCAAAGAAAGATATCAATTTTGGTCAAATGCTTTTTCAAGAAAAGTAGAGGACAGTGAAGAGGTTTTGCTCAGTGAACTTAATATCTTTGATCTTTTAACAGCTCTCAAAAAAATACTTGAAAGACCCGAACCAAAAATCTATATTACTCAAGAAGTTGTTAAAGTAGAGGACAAAATAAATTATATTCTTGATTTTTTGAAACTCAAAAAATCAGCTAAATTCTATGAACTGTTCGGAGAATACAATAGAAAAAATAGGATAGAAATTATAGTTACATTCCTTGCTTTACTTGAACTCTTAAGACTCAAATTAGTTAAAGCCCATCAGGAGCAAACATTTGGAGAAATTTACATAAAGCTGGAGGAGGAAAATGGTTATTGCAATAGTGTCAGATACCCATGACCACATGGATAACATAAGAAAAATTTTGAAAATCTTAAAGGAAAGAAATGTCAAAATAATAATTCATGCTGGCGACTATGTAGCTCCTTTTACTTGGAGAGTTTTTAAGGATTTTGAAGGAGAGTTTTACGGAGTTTTTGGAAACAATGATGGAGAAATCCTTTTACTTAAAAAAATGTATGGAGATAGAATTCAGAAGGGGATTAGAACTTTTGAAATAGCTGGTAAAAAATTTGCACTTATGCATGAGCCACAATTGCTTGAAGAGCTTGCCCTATCAGGAAAGTTTGATGTGATTGTTTATGGACATATGCATGAGGTTGATATTAGAAAAATTGGAAATACTTTAGTTCTAAATCCTGGTGAGGCATGCGGATGGCTTTATGGAAAGGCTACATTTATGTTGCTTGACCTTGAAACAATGACTCCAGAGGTGATAGAAATTTCATAGTTCCCAGAATTTAAAATACTTAGAGTAAAGCAGGGAGTCAATTCTTTTTAATCCATACTTAAGTGAGATATTTATTGCATCATTGAATTCCTTGTTTGTTATTCTTCTGTTGAGCTCAGGATACTCATCTGCATGCCAGCATGGTCTGTACTGGTCCATTATATTTATGTAAGTGTTTTTTGAGATTTCTTCAGCAATGAATTTTACAACTTCTTCAGTTCCAGCAATATTATTTGGAAGAACAAGATGCCTTACAAGTAAACCTCTCAGTGCAATTCCTTCCTCATTTATAATTAAATCTCCCACTTGTCTGTGCATCTCTTTAATTGCCTGTTTTGCATGAAATGCATAGTTTTTCACCTTTGAGTATTTTTCAGCAAGTTTGTCATCAACATATTTAAAGTCTGGCATGTAAATGTCAATTATTCCATCAAGAATTTTAAGTGTTTCCAATGCCTCATATCCACCCGAGTTGTAAACAATTGGAACTCTCATTCCATTTTCCCTTGCAATGTAAATTGCCTTAATTATTTGAGGAACTTGATGAGTTGGAGTAACTAAATTTATGTTATGGCAGCCAAGATTTTGTAGATAAATCATAACTGAGGCAAGCTCATCATAAGAGATTTCTTCACCATCTCCAAGATGGCTTATTGTCCAATTTTGACAATAAACACAACCTAAATTGCAAAATCCAAAAAATATTGTGCCAGAGCCATATCTTCCTACAAGAGGTCTTTCTTCTCCAAAATGAGGTCCCCAACTTGAGACGAATGGTTTATCAAGAACTTTGCAAAATCCTTTTTGCCCTTTAGTTCTGTCAACTTTACAATTTCTTGGGCAAAGAGTGCAGTTTTTTATTATTTCAAAGGCTTTTTCAATTTTTTCTTTAAATTCTTGTTCAGTCAGTTTCAAGTATACAGGTTTAAAAATCATCAGAATATACTAAAAAAGTTTTTGAGGATTTGTAAATTATGTGGTAAAATTTTAATTTATAAAGTTTGTAAAATATGGAGGAAGAATGTTAATCATTGGTGAGAGATTAAGCATAATTTCAAAAACTGTTCGTGATGCAATACAAAAAAGAGACAAAGAACCAATTAAAAAGATTGCAATTGAGCAATGGAAAGCAGGTGCTCATATGATAGAGGCAAATATTGGACCAGCAGAGGATTCTGGAGCAGAGATTATGGAGTGGATGGTAAGGACAATTCAAGAGGCAGTGCCTCTTCCCGTATCCCTTGACACAACTAATCCTGTTGCAATGGAGGCAGGACTAAAAGTTCACAATAATGAATGGGGAAAACCTCTTATAAATTCTGCATCCTTTGATCCTGAAAGATTTGTAATGTTTGAGCTTGCAGCAAAATACAATGTTCCAATAATTTCACTTACAGTTGGTAAAGGCGGAATCCCAAGAGATGCTGAGGAAAGAGTTGACATAGCAGCTCAACTTCTTGAAAAGGCTGCAGAATACGGAATTTCATTTGAAGATATTTATCTTGATCCTTTGGTTTTACAGATTTCCACATCCCAGAATCAGGTTATGGAAGTACTAAAAGCAATAAAGCTTTTTCAGCAGCTAAATGACCCTCCAATGAAAACTGTTGTTGGATTAAGTAATCTTTCAAATGGATGTCCAAAGCATCTTCGTCCGATTTTAAATAGACATTTTATTGCACTTCTTATGTATGAAGGACTTTCAGCAGCAATTGTAAATCCAGCTGAAGTTATAGAGACAGTCAAAACAGTTGAAGTTTTAATGGGCAAAACTCTTTATGCCCATTCATACCTTGAAATCTGAGGTGTAATATGAATTTTAATATACCAAAGGAAAAATACACATGTAAAATTCCTGAAATAGTATTTGGCAGTAAAAAAATCGCGAAATTCGGCGGTGAAAATGCTCTTCCTTTTCACCTTTTTGAAGGAGAATTTCCAAATAAACCTTTAATAGCCTTTGAAATTCAAGACTACCCTCCAGAGGACTATCCAGCTGAGCTTGAAAAAGTTTACTCCTCAGTCTGGGATGATGTTGTAAGATGGGCAAAACTTTGTGAATCCTTTGGAGCAGAGGCAATAGCACTAAGACTTATGAGCACTCATCCAGACACAAAAGATGCAAAACCCGAGGAGTCAGCAGAAAAAGTAAAAAAATTACTCTCTGAAATTGAACTTCCAGTTATCATTCTTGGAAGCAATCATACAGAGAAAGACTCTGAAGTTCTTCCGATAGTTTCAGATGCAGCAAAAGGTTTCAATTGCATAATTGGAAAAGCTCAAGAAGCAAACTACAAAACAGTTACTGCTTCTGCAATTGCTGGTGGACACAGCCTTATTGCAATGTCTGAACTTGATGTTAATCTTGCAAAACAGTTAAACATTTTAATTAGCCAAATGGGATTCCCCCACGAGAAATTAATAATAGACCCAATGTGTTCAGCCTTAGGATACGGATTTGAATACACATACTCCGTAATGGAAAGAATAAGACTTGCTGGACTCATTCAGGGAGACAGTATGCTTTGTAGTCCAATGGTTGCAGATGTTGGATTTTACGTATGGAAAACGAAGGAGGCACAAGCAACTGAGGAAGATGCTCCACAATGGGGAAGTCTTTATGAAAGGGCAGTCATGTGGGAGGCAGTAACAGCTTGTTCTTTTATTGTTTCAGGAGCTGAACTTTTAATAATGAGGCATCCAGATGCAGTAAGAGTAACAAAAAACTTTATTAATGATTTATTTTCTGTAAAGGAGTTATAAATGGCACTTGCTGGAATAGAAATTTTTAAGCTTTTACCAAAAACAAACTGTAAAAAGTGCGGATTTCCAACATGCCTTGCTTTTGCAATGAAGGTAGCACAAGGACAGGCAAGTATTGATCAGTGTCCTGAAGTATCTGAGGAAGTTAAGGTAAAATTAAAGGAAGCTTCTACTCCACCAATAAGAGGAATTGAATTTGGAAGTCAAAAAATCAAGTTAAAAATAGGAGAAGAAACAGTTTTATTTAGACATGAAAAGAAATTTAACAATCCAGCAGTGATAGTAGTTCAGATAAAAGACAGCGACATTTTAGATGATGATACAGTATTAGATAAAGTTTTAAGCTCAGAGATTGAAAGGGTTGGGCAGATATTAAAAATTGATGGAGTTTATTTAGAAAACGAATCAGAAAATGCAGAAAAATTTATTAATGCTATTCAAAAAATAACAAGCAAAGGTGAAATTCCATTAATTTTAGGTGTAAACTCAGCTGAAATTGCAGAAAAGGCACTGGAATTTCTTAAAAACCAAAGACCAATTCTTAGCTCTGCCAAAGAGGATAATTTCGCAGAAATGGCAGATATTGCAAAAAAATACAGTGTTCCCCTTGTTGTAAGTGCAAAGGGAATTGAAAATTTGATTTCTTTGGTTGAAAAATTGAAAGAAAAAGGTATTGAGGATATTATAATTGACACTCAGCCAAATTCTGCAGGAGCTCTTCTTAGGGATAACACAATTATAAGAAGAGCTGCACTTAAAAAAGGTTTTAGAACCTTAGGATATCCAGTAATAACTTTTTTAAATGCGGATGATGATTTTTATGAAACTGTGCTTGCCTCTTTGGCAATTTTAAAGTACTCATCAATTGTTGTTTTAAATAATATTTCTTCTTGGAAAAATCTCATTCTCTTTACTCTTAAGCAAAACATATACTCAGACCCTCAAGTTCCAATGCAGGTAAAGCAGGATATCTACAAAGTTGGTGAGCCAGATGAGAACAGTCCCTTGATTGTAACAACAAATTTTGCCTTAACTTATTTTCTTGTTAAAGGTGAGATTGAAAACAGCAAAGTTCCTGCATGGCTTGCAATAATGGACTGTGATGGACTCAGTGTTCTTACTGCATGGGCAGCAGGAAAGTTTTCTGCAAGCAAAATTGCTCAGTTTATAAAAGAAAGCGGAATTGAAGAAAAGATAAAACACAGGGAGCTTATTATTCCAGGCTATGTAGCAATGCTTAAGGGAGCTATTGAGGATAAACTAAAAGACTGGAAAGTTATTGTTGGCACAAAGGAAGCCAGTGCTATTCCAGCTTTTTTAAGAAATTATGTGAGAGAAAAGAAATAAAATATTTGTTGCGATTTATTTCAAAATTAAAGCCTTTGCTATTAAATTTAGTTTTTTAGTATTTTTTGACAAATAATTTTGCTGTGCAATTTATTTTTATACTGTGAAATACTGTTGTCCAGGTTGTTAAAACAAAAGTTCCGATATTAACCCAAGTCGTTGATTTTACTGAATCATTTTTGTTAGCATTAGATATGCAAACTATTTACAAAATAGAAACTTTTGACGATTTACTCAAAGCTTTAAAGGAAAGAGAGGATTGGCTTGAACAGCTAAGGGCTCTTATTTTAACTGAAGAACTCCTTTCTTTACCTAAAAAATTTGATGAATTTGTAAAAAAAGATTTTAAAGAACTAAAAGAGAAAGTAGAAAAACTTGAAACAGATGTAGCAGGGTTCAAAACAGATGTAGCAGGGTTCAAAACAGATGTAGCAGGGCTCAAAACAGATGTAGCAGGGCTCAAAGCAGATGTAGCAGGGCTCAAAGCAGATGTAGCAGTCCTTAAAAAAGATGTAGAAAAACTAAAAATAGATGTAGCAGAACTTAAAGGAGAGAATTTTGAGAGAAAAGTAAGGGAGAGAGCACCTGCTTATTTTGGAAAATTAATTAGGAAATGCAAAGTAATTGGATTTGAGGAGCTTGCAGAGATTTTGGAAAAAGCAGTTGATGAAGGAAAGATAACAGAGGAAGAAAAAGATGATGTTTTAAACATAGATGTTGTAGTGACAGGATTTTTGAAGGAAGATAGACAGCAGAAAGTAGCGATTGCTGCTGAAGTTTCAGTAAAAGTTGACAAAGAAGATGTAGAAAGAGCAAGCAAAAGAAAAATAGTTCTTGAAAATGCATTGGAAATTCCTGTTTTAAGTGTTTCAATTGGAAAAGAATTCTCTCAATCTGCCAAAGCCTTAGCTGAAAAGTCAGATGTTATTTTAATTCCTTGTTATTAAATTTTGACAAATTACTCATAAGTTTTAAGTTCAACAAAATTTTTCAATCTACCTTACTTTATTTTGTCAACTTGAAGCATCCGATTTATCTAAAGTTCTTAAATTAATTTGGCAATTCTAATTTCTTGAAGTATTGATTCCAATGCGATACTTATTGTGTTTATAATATCTATAATTTATTTTAGGAGGAAAGAAAATGATTGAGCAGTTGATAAATTTCACAAAAAAAGCTTATGAAGATTTATTAAAAGAAACAGAAAATCTTATAAAAAAAGCACAATCCAACATTCAGCAAATAGAATTCCCAGATACAGCATATGGAATGCCTTTAATCTATGCTCTTGAAGGATTAAAAATAACTGAAATGTCTCAACTGAAAGATTTTTTTGAAAATTTAAAAACAAAAAATTTTTCAGATGCACTTACACTTGCGCTTAATTATCTTTATCTTGCAGAAATTAATCTTGCACTAAGATACTTAATCAATGAAGAGCCTGAAAAACATGAAGATTTCGTTTTTCAAGGATTTTTAGGAGACACTATACAGAGAACTCTTGGGGTTCAGCTTGTTGATGGTAGAATTCCTGCAGTAAGTGTTTTACTTGGCAGTCTGGATATTGATAAACTTACTTCAATTGTAAAGGAACTTCAGGAAAAGAAAATTTTAACCTTTCTCATTGGACCAATTGCAAAAGATTTTATAAAAACTGGAGAGAGAGCAGGTTTTGATGCCTATGTAGTTACTGTTGGAACTAAAACAGAGCATGCAGTTTATGTAATTGATTGGGCAGTGAGGGCATCTTTGATATTTGGTGGACAAACCGCTGGTGACAAAGATGCAATTATTGATTATGTAAGAAAAAGGGTGAATGCTTTTGCATGTGCCTTTGGAAGTATTGATGAAAAATCAGTAGCAGTTGCCTTAGGAGCTTCAGTCTTTGCAATTCCTATAATCACTGACCAAAATCTGCCTGATCTTAAAATTCCTGAGATAGCAGAATATCCTTTACTTGTCTCAGAGAATGATTATAAGAAAATAGTCAAAAAGGCAATTGAAACAAGAGGATTGAAGATAATTGTAGAAAAACCTCCTATTCCTGTATCCTATGGTCCAGCCTTTGAGGGCGAAAGAGTAAGAAAAGAAGACACATTTATAGAATTTGGAGGACAGAAAACACCTGCCTTTGAATTGGTAAGAATGAAAGATATATCAGACATTGAAGATGAAAGGGTTGAAATAATTGGCAAAGACTGGAAAGCTCGCTATGAAGCAGGTGGCAGGATGCCATTGGGAATAGTTGTAAATGTTGCTGGCAAGAAAATGCAAAAAGACTTTGAGCCTGTACTTGAGCGTCAGATTCATACATTTATAAATGAAGCTGAAGGACTTTGGCATATAGGACAAAGGGATATTAATTGGATAAGAATAAGCAAGAAAGCAAAGGAAGCTGGAGTTACTTTTGAGCATTTAGGAATTATAATAGCAAGCATGATGAAAGCAAGATTTCGTAGCATTGTTGATAAAGTTGAAGTTTTGCTTTATGTAGATGAAGAAGATGTGCTGGCTCTAAGGGAAGAGGCAAGAAAAGAATATAAGCAAAGGGATTTGAGGCTTGCAACACTTATAGACGAGGATGTAAGCGAATTTTACTCCTGTCTTCTTTGTCAGAGCTTTGCACCTAAACATGTGTGTGTGATAACTCCTGAGAGACCTGGTCTTTGTGGAGCATTTACTTGGCTTGATGCTAAAGCAGCTTATGAAATTGAGCCAACAGGAGGAAATCAACCTGTTTCAAAGGGCAAACTCATAGACAGCATCTACGGCAGATACTCAGGCGTTGATGAATATGTTAGAAAGCATTCAGGTGGTGAGATTGAAACAATAAATCTTTACTCAATTATGGAAAATCCAATGACCTCTTGCGGATGTTTTGAATGCATTGTTGCAGTTGTTCCAGAGGCAAATGGAGTAATGATTGTAAATCGCGGATACAATGGAATGACTCCAATAGGAATGAAGTTTTCAACACTTGCAGGGATGATCGGAGGTGGAGTTCAAACTCCAGGATTTATGGGAGTAGGTGTAAATTACATTACATCAAGGAAATTTCTTAAGGGAGATGGTGGAATAAGAAGGATTGTTTGGATGCCTAAGGAGCTAAAGGAGAGAATAAAAGAGACTCTTAAGAAAAGATTACAAGAAGAAAATATTCCTGAGCTTTTTGATAAGATTGCAGATGAAACAGTTTGTGAAGATATTGAGTGTCTTTTAGATTATCTTACAAAAGTTGACCATCCTGCATTACAGATGGATCCGATCATAAAATAAAAGATGGCGGCGAAGGGATTCGAACCCCTGACACGACGGATATGAGCCGTCTGCTCTGACCAGCTGAGCTACGCCGCCGATTATTATAATATACCAAAACTCAGCCTCAGATGGCAAACATTAAATAATCACCGAGACACCCGTCTCTTTGAGCTTTTCATATGCTCTATCATTTCCCTAAGCATACCTGATAACTGTTAAAATAAAGAATGATAGAAAGCATTAAAAAAGCCAAGATCCTTGAGATTATTAATAATCTTCGGGGCAATCTTCAAGGAAAAGAAAATGCTATTGTTCTTTCTTTAATTGCTATTTTCTCAAAAGGTCATTTGCTGATTGAAGATTTTCCTGGTCTTGGCAAGACATCTTTGGCAATTGGCTTGTCAAGAATTTTAAATTTGAATTTTGGAAGAATACAATGCACAAATGATCTTCTTCCTACAGACATCACAGGTGTGTCTATTTATAATAGAAACACAGGGGAGTTTGAATTTAAACCTGGACCTATATTTAACAATATAGTTCTTGTAGACGAAATTAATAGAGCCACTCCAAAGACTCAGTCTGCTTTGCTTGAAGCAATGGCAGAGGAGCAGGTAACAGTTGATGGAAAAACATATAAACTTCAAAAGCCATTTTTTGTAATAGCAACCCAGAATCCAATTGAAACTTTTGGAACTTACCCTTTGCCAGAAAGCCAACTTGATAGATTTATGATGAAAATAAGCATAGGATATCCGAACAAAGAAGCAGAGATGGATATTTTAAAAGGTGGTAGTTCCAGAGAAAGACTTTATCAGCTTGCTCCATGCTTGGATAAAGATGAGATTATTAATTTGCAAAATGAGATTAAGAATGTTTATTTATCGGAGAGGATTATTAGCTGGATGCTTGATTTTATAAATGCAACAAGGCAGGATAGCCGAATTATTCTTGGACTATCAACAAGGGCTGGACTTGCTATGACTTATACCTCTAAAACCCTTGCCTTTTTCAGAGACAGAGACTATGTTATTCCTGAGGATGTCAAAGAGATTATACCCTACGTTGTACCCCACAGGATTATATTAAAAGATGAATTTTTATCAAAGGAAGAGGTGATATCATCAATCTTAGAAAATATTCCAACTCCTCCGTAAAGGTTACCCAAGCAGGTTGGATTTACATAGGAACTACGCTTTTTATTGGTTTTGCAGCAGTAAACACTGGAAACAATCTTCTTTATCTTATTTTGTCCTTTCTTTTAAGCATAATGGCTCTCAGTGGATTGGCTTCATATTTAAACTTAAAGAATATCAGAATAGAGATAGAGCCTCCCGCTGAGATTTTTGCAAAACAAGAAGCAGTATTTAAGTTACGGGCAAAGACAAAATTTTCCGAAGCATTTCTCATACGTTTATCAATTTTAAACACAGGAGTTGTAATTCCTCATTTTAAGGATGAGATAGTGTCAAAATTGAGGATAATTTTACCCGACAGAGGAAAGTATAAAATCTCTGAGATAATTGTCTCATCTTTCTTTCCCTTTTATTTTTTTAAAAGATCTTTCAAACTTCCTGTTGATGTTGAATTTGTGGTATTTCCAAAACCTGTTAAATGCGATATTCCATTTACAGTTTATGAAAGCAGGAGTAATACTGACTCTTCGTTGTCAAAAGGAAAAGCTTTTGAGGGTGAGCTTTCAGGAGTAAGGGATTATGCATTGGGAGATCCTTTAAAACACATACACTGGAAGGCAACTGCAAAGACATCTTCAATCAAGACTAAGGATTTCTCGCCTCCTCAAGGGAATCCTTTGATTATTAACTTAGATGATTTCACTGGCTCAATAGAGGAGAGGATTGGTAAAGCAACCTATACTTTAATTAAATTGAATAAAAAAGGCTTAACTGTTGGATTGAAGTTAGATGAAAAAGTTTTTAAACCTGACATAACTCAAATTCACTTAAGGAGAATGCTTTATGCCCTTGCACTCTATGGCAAGGATAAAGATTGACAGCATTATTTTTATATTGAGCCTTGTTATAGCATTCGTTCCCGTATCTGCAGTTTACTCTGAGATAGCTCTGCCTATTCGGATTATTTTTATATCCATAGTTTTATTAAGTATTTT
>FWWM01006350.1_pt1 | contig 24935 bp, 16 predicted proteins | sample 2228351 | NCBI WGS metagenome assembly FWWM01 (sample SAMEA103939774, study PRJEB20133) | metagenome
GATCAGCATCGCTACAGCGAGGCGGTGGCGAAGCTTCCCGACCTGGCGAGCCGGGCGCGAGTGGAGATGGGGCCGGCCTTCTTCTCCACCCAGTTCTCGCCGGCCCAGCAAGCCCTCCTCGGGACCCTGCAACGGCCCACCAAGGTGTGGGCGCTTCTGGACACGGTCGCGAGCCCCGACGGCGAGCTCCTGGAGATGCTCGAGCGGCTGCAGGCCATGGGGTTCGTGGTGTTCGAGGAGCCCGAGTACAACGTGCGGATCCTCACCGACTCCACCGCCGACCTCCCCGCCGACATCGCGCAGCGCCACGGGATCTTCGTCATCCCCCTGTCGGTGATCTTCGGCGACGAGATCTTCCGTGACGGCATCGACATCACGCCCTCCCTCTTCTACAAGATGCTCGAGTCGCGCAAGGACGTGCATCCGCGCACGAGTCCCCCTACCAAGGGCTCGTTCCTCGCCGACTACCGCTCCCTCTTGCGGCGCTACGACGTGGTGTCCGTGCACATCACCGAGGGGCAGTCGCAGACCGCGGCCCACGCCCGCGAGGCCAAGGAGGAGCTTCGCGACTTGTTCTCGGAAGTGCGGGCCGACGGCACCACGCCGGTCTTGGAGGTCGTGAACAGCAAGCAGGTCTCGACGGGACTCGGCTTGATGGCGCTGTTCGCTGCGCGGATGGCGCAACGGGGCCTGCCGGCTCGGGCGATTCGCGAACGGCTGGAGGGCATGCGCGACCGCTTCCACCTCCTGTTCGTGGTGGACACCCTCGAGTACCTGGTGCGCGGGGGACGCATCGGCAGGGCGCGCGGTCTGGTCGGCAGCCTGCTCGGTATCAAGCCCATCCTCGGCCTCGTGGATGGCGTGGTGGCACCCGTGGACAAGGTTCGTGGCGGGCGGGCGGCGCACCCGAAGGTGATCGAACTGCTCAAGCAACGGGTCGACCCCGAAAAGCCGGTGGTGGCGGGGATCGGCCACGCCGCCGCTCCCATCTGGTCGGGGAGGTTGCGCGAGCTCCTCTTCCAGCATTTCAAGATCAGCGAGTTTCTCCTCAACGAGATCGGTCCCGTGGTCGGCACCCACGTCGGACCCGGGTGCGTGGGGGTCGTGATGTTCCAGCCCACCGAGGAAGAGGCGCCGCTCATCGAGCCGCTGCCCGCCGCCGAGTGACGTCCGGAAGCTCGCCGCCACCTCGAGGCGCCGAGCGCACGCCCCCGTCACCCTGAGCATGGCGATGGGTTGCCTCGGCCGAGGGAGTCGGCTGCGGTCCTGCCGGGAGGGGTCGCGTCAGCGACGGCGAAGCCACCGCACGACTTCCGCAAGCGACAGGTCCGGCGGCAACGGCTGCCAGTCCTTGCTGTCCGTGAGCTCGTGCACCAGCGTCCTGTCGGGCAACTCGAAGCTCGGCCGGCGCATCCAGAAGCCCCGATCCGGCTGGCACGAGAGCTTCGACGGGCGCAGGGCGACGAGGTAGTCGGGGTCCAACGCCGGGCCAGCGCCACGCGGCTCGCCACCGTCAGCCTCACAGCTCACCTCGCCGTTGTCGAAGGCCTGGAGGATGCCCCAGACAGTCTGGATGCGGCGGCCACCCTCTGGCGACAGTTTTGCCAGGAGGGCGCCAAGTTCGCCGAACACCTCGGCGGTACTTTCGTCGGGGAGCGGCAGGTACACCTGTCCGTTGACGTCCCACGAGTTGAACTTGGTCGCCAGATCCCGAGCGAACCGCTGCTTGAGCGCCTCCACCCGGCGCCGCAGCTCGGCGTTAGGAGTACCCTGCGTCGGGGACTGCCCTTCTCCCTTCGCCCGCCCCAGCTCTTCGAGGACGACCTTGACGAACTCGGCCGGCGAACCCTTGGAGGCGTGGAGGTGCATGAGGTACTCCCCGGTCGTGAGGTCGCGCACCAGGGAAACGGTTTCACCCAGAGGTGTGACGACCCTCATGGCTCGTGCGTGCAACCCATCGCTGCACGACAGCACCGTTTCGGCGTAGTGCGTGCTGCGGTCCACCGTGGCCATGCGAAGGTAGTCGACCACCATGGTGGCGCGCTGGCGCTGATCCGCCCGTTCCCACCGATCGCCAAGGGGCGTGAGAAGAGCGTCGAGACGCTCCTTCTCCTCGGGCCTGAGCAGCGTTCGGGCAACGGCACTGCCCGCGAGGTGCAGGCAGTGGCAGGTCACCGTCTCCCCGGCGCGGAGCTCGAAATGAACGGCTTTCACGGGATAGGGCAACAGCCCGGCTAGCCGGACACTGGTGACGAGCACGACAAGGGCGAGCATGTCCGACCCCCACCTAGCAGTCCGGCCAGTCGAGTTCACACATGGCGTTGCAGATGTCGAAGTCGTGCTCGGCTTCCAGCACGCACAGGACGTAGCCGGCACACACGTCGTCACCCGCCAGTCGGCAGAGGAACAGGATGGTCCGGCACGCCTCCATGTGTGCATGATAATCCGCGCAGCATGCGTTCTTGCAGGCGTCGCACTCGGTTTGCGCCATGACCATCCTGCACCCGCCGGCCTCCCCACGCCTGGGCAACGCGCCGAGCGACAACGCGGCAAGCAGGACGAGCACGCCCACCCTCGCGGCGAGACCGAGCAACAACCCGCCACGACGTGCCCACCTTCGTGCCGTTCCTCGTTGTGCAAACATGTCCGTTCTCTCCTCTCTCTCACCCGCGGCGGCCGAGGTTTGGACTATTCTCTCTCTAGTGTCAACCCCCCCCACTGCCTCACGAGGCATCTCTTCGAGATGACGGCAGCCCGCGTCACCCCGAGGCGCCGAGCGCCCACCCCTGTCACCCTGAAAAGTCCTGTCACCCTGAGCGACGCGAAGGGCCTCGTCGCGCGTGCAGCCCCGCCGCCTGCCCCTCGCCGGCCCGACAACGACGGGGTTGTGGGGGTCAGGCGCCGAAGTAAAGCTCGAACTCGCGAGGGTGGGGACGCTCGGCCACGTCCTTGGCCTCGGCGCGCTTGAGGGCGATCCACGCCGCGAGGAGGTCCTCGGTGAAGACGTTGCCTTCGAGGAGAAAGTCGTGGTCGGCCGCGAGGGCGTCGAGGGCCTCGTCGAGGCTGGTGGGCAGGGCGGGTATGGCGGCGAGCGCCTCGGGCGGGAGGGCAAAGACGTCGCCCGACAGCGGCGGCCCCGGGTCGAGACGACGGCGGATGCCGTCGAGCCCGGCCATGAGCATGGCGGCCAGGGCCAGGTGGGCGTTGGCGGTGGCGTCCGGGGGCCGATACTCGATGCGTACGTCCTCCCCCGACTTGGCGTACCCCGGCACGCGGATGGCCGCAGTCCGGTTGGCCACCGAGTAGGCGAGGCGCACCGGGGCCTCGAACCCGGGCACCAGGCGCTTGTAGGAATTGGTCGATGGGTTGGTGATGGCGGCGAGGGCTCGACCGTGGTGGAGAAGCCCGCCTACGTAGCACCGACCGACTTCGGAGAGGGGACCAGGCCCGGAGGCGTCGAAAAAGACCGACATGCCGTCGCGGACCAGGTACTGGTGGAAGTGCAGTCCTGAGCCCGCCTCGCCGAACAAGGGTTTGGGCATGAAGGTGGCCACCAGGCCGTACTGCTCCGCCACCAGGCGAATGACCCACTTGGCGAGGGCGACGGCGTCACCGGCCCGGCACAGCGGCAGGAACGCCAGCTCGATCTCCGCCTGGCCGCTGCCGCCCACCTCGTGGTGGTGGTACTTGACGGGGATGCCCAGCGAGGCCAGGACCCGGCACATCTCGGAGCGCACGTCGGCGAACCGGTCTTCCGGAGCTGCGGCGTGGTAGCGCTTGCAGTGCCTGGCCACCGTCGGCACCGCTGGTTCGCCACCCGGGTGGGCGGCCGCGAGGGAGACCAGCCGGTACCCGGAGTGGCCCCGCTCTCCCCACATCTCCACCTCGTCGAAGAGGAAGAACTCCAGTTCCGGGAGCCACAGGCTGCGCTCGCCCGGCCGTTCCTCGGCCAGACGGCGCTCGGCCTTGGCGGCGACGAACCGCGGGTCGCGGGGGAAGCCCTCGTGGGCGCCCACGTCCACCAGGTTGCCGAGGATGCAGAGGGTGGGGTGCTCGCTGAAGGGGTGGAGGAAGTGGCTCTCCACGTCGGGGACGAGCACCATGTCCCCCGCCTTGGTGGCGCGAAAACCCACCACCGACGAGCCGTCGACCCCCACACCCTTGGCGACGAGGGCGTCGTCGAAGCGGGAGGCGGGGAGGGTCAGATGGTGCCACCCCCCCACGAGGTCGGTGTACATGAGGTCCACGAATTCGACGGCGTGCTCGGCGATAAGGGTGCGGATCGGGTCCGTCACGGCGATCCCTCCTCAGCGAGGGGAGTCTAGCACATTGTGAAAGATGGTACTTGCCGGGCGCGACTCACGACGTCCCCCGCGGGAACGGCCGGGGGCGCGTCATGCCCTCGACGGAGAGCAGCTCGTCCAGGTGGGCCGCCGGCACCAAGCCCCTGGCCAGCACGATCTCGCGCACGGCTCTGCCGGTGAGGAGCGCTTCCTGGGCCACCTCGCTGGCTCCTTCGTAGCCGAGGACGGGGACGAGGGCGGTGACGATCCCGATGGAGTGCTCCACCAGGTCGCGGCACCGCTCTCGATTGGCCGTGATCCCCTCCACGCATCGGTGGGTGAGGGTGCGGACGGCGGCGCCGAGGGCATCGACGGACTGGAAGAGGTTGAAGGCAATGATGGGCTCCATGACGTTGAGCTGGAGTTGCCCGGCTTCGGCCGCCATGGTCACGGCGAGGTCGTTACCGATGACCTGAAAGGCCACCTGGTTGACCACTTCGGGGATCACGGGGTTGACCTTGCCGGGCATGATGGAAGAACCGGGCTGCATAGGGGGGAGATTGATCTCGGCAAGTCCGCAGCGCGGTCCCGACGCGAGGAGCCGGAAGTCGTTGCACATCTTCGAGAGCTTCACGGCCACTCGTTTCAAGACGCCGGAAAACATGACGAACGCGCCGGTATCCGGCGTCGCCTCGACCAGGTTCTCCGCGAGCACGACGTCGAGGCCGGTGATGCGGCGCAGCTCCTCGATCACCCGGGCCGGGTACCGCGGGTCGGCGTTGATGCCGGTCCCGATGGCCGTGCCGCCCAGGTTGATCTCGAGGAAGAGGCGCGAGGTCTCGCGCAGGCGTGCCAGATCTTCCCTGGTCGTCACGGCAAACGCCTCGAACTCCTGGCCCAGGGTCATGGGGACGGCGTCCTGGAGCTGGGTTCGGCCCATCTTCACCACATCGGCGAACTCCCGTCCCTTGGCGGCGAGGGCGGCGGCGAGGCGCTCCAGCTCTCTGACCAGCTCGCGGAGCTTGAAGACCAGGGCGATGCGGATGGCGGTGGGATAGACGTCGTTGGTGGACTGGGAAAGGTTGACGTGATTGTTGGGGTGGCAGAACTCGTACTCCCCCCGCTGCCGCCCCATGAGCTCCAGGGCACGGTTGGCGATCACCTCATTGGCGTTCATGTTCGTCGAGGTGCCGGCGCCTCCCTGCACCATGTCGACCACGAAGTGGCCGTGCCAGTGGCCGTCGATGATCTCCTGGGCAGCGGCATCGATGGCTCGGGCCAGTGCCGGTTCCAGAAGCCCCAGCGCCAGGTTGGCGCGGGCTGCCGCCTGCTTCACCATGGCCAGCGCCCGCACGAAGGTGGGAAAGTGGTGGAGGCGGATCCCCGTGATGGCGAAGTTTTCGAGCCCCCGCAAGGTCTGAACCCCGAAGAGGGCGTCGGCGGGTACCTGCCGTTCGCCGAGAAGGTCGTGCTCACGCCGGGTGGCCCCCGACGCGTAGGCCTTCTCGATCCCCACGTCACGGGAACTCGCGAACAGGAGCCGACGGCTCATGGTGAGGGCCACGCGGGTCATGATGGCGATGGCGGCATTGCCGTCCCGCCGCAGCGACTCGAGCAACGCCTCGCGGGGGAACTCGAGGAGGGTGACGGGGGTCAGGGCCCGCGCCGAGGTGGAGTGGAGGGCGCTGTGGAGCAGGGCGCCTTCCCCGACCGTTTCGCCGGGACCGAGGACGATGAGTTGCACCTCGGCCTCGGGCGGGCCGCCAACGATCTCCAGGCGTCCCTCGAGGATCACGTAGACGCTGTCCCGCGGCGAAAGGCGCGTGAAGAGAGCGCTGCCGGCCGGCACCTCGCGCCGTCGAGCGGAGGGGAGGAGCGTCGCCACGATGGCCGGGTCGATATCGCGAAACAAGTCGCACGTCGAGAGTACGGCGGTCTCGTCCATCACGTCCCTCCTCGGGGCGGTGGTCTGCCCCAGCGCGGCGGCATTCTACGCAGACGGGGTTAGAGGCAGAGACGCGTCAGGCTCGTTGCAAGCTGCGCTAGACTCGGATGGGTGATCCGTCGTGCCCGACCGGCACGCCCCGCCACTCGATGGGGGGTGGCGAGGCGGTTCACGAGGGCCGGGCGGCGCCACAGCCGGACGCCACGCTCGCAGGGGGAGGGGAGGCAGCGATGGAACGGGTCGGCAAGAAGACAACGCGACCGGAGCGAGGCGTTACCCGACGGGGGTTCCTCGGGACGGTGGGGGTGGGGGCGGTGGGCGCCGTGGTGGCGCCGGCGGTGGCCGGTTCCTGCCCGACGACCGCGCCCGTGGAGCAGGCGGTGTCGTGCACGCTGCGGGTCAACGGGCAGCGGTGCACGGTGCTGGTGGAGCCGGCCACGACGCTCCTTGCCGTTCTGCGCGACCAGCTCGCCTTGACGGGCACCAAGCCGGGATGCGAGCGGGGCGAGTGTGGTGCCTGCACCGTCCTCGTCGATGACCTGCCGCGCTACGCGTGTCTGACCCTGGCTCTGGAGGTGGAGGGCAAGGAGATCACCACCATCGAAGGGCTGGTCCGCGACGGCAAGCTGTCGGCGGTGCAGGAGGCCTTCGTCGAGGAGGACGCCTTTCAGTGCGGCTTCTGCACGCCTGGTCAGGTGATGGCAGCGGAGGGGCTGCTGCGTCGCAACCCCCACCCCGACCGGGAGGCCATTCGGGTCGGGATGAGCGGCAATCTGTGTCGGTGCGGCGCGTACGACCACATCCTCAAGGCGGTGGAACGCGCAGCCCGGCGAAGGGGGTGAGCCATGGGCGACGGGAAGGGTGACGCGGGCGGGGAGGGTGCGGGCGCCACGGTGCTGCCGCCGCCCTGGGGGGAGACGGAACTGGTGGGGAAGGGAATCCCCCGCATCGACGCCCGGGAACGGGTGACGGGGACGGCCCGGTACGCCATCGATGTGCAGCTACCCGGCATGCTGCACGCGGCGGTGCTGCGCTGCCCGCACGCCCACGCGCGGGTGCTGAAGGTCGACGCCTCGCGGGCGGCGAGTCGCCCCGGGGTGCGGGCGGTGCTCACCGCGGACACGCCGGGGGCCGCGGTTCCCTGGTACCCGCGCCGCGGAACCGGCCCGACCAGCACCCTTTTCGATCCCCACTGCCGCTTCGCCGGGGAAGAGGTGGCGGCCGTGGCCGCCGAGACGGAGCGCGAGGCCCGCGAGGCGCTGGCGGCCATTGCCGTGGAGTACGAAGTGCTGCCCTTCGTCACCGACATGGAGGCGGCGTTCGCCGGGCAGGGCCCGGCCATCCACGAAGGCGGCAACCGCCAGCACGACACGATCCGCACCGTGCGCGGCGACGTCGAACGGGGATTTGCCGAGGCCGATGTGGTGGTGGAGATGCGCTTCCGCACCGCCTGCGAGGTCCATTCCCCCCTGGAGCGCCACGGGTCGGTGGCCCACTTCGACGGCGACACCCTCACCGTCTGGGACACCACCCAGGGGGTGTTCGACGTGCGCAGCGCCCTGGCCGTTGCCGTGGGGTTGCCCGTGGCCAAGGTGCGGGTGATCTCGCCCTACATGGGCGGCGGCTTCGGCTCCAAGCTCGGACTCAACAAGCACACGGTCATCGCCGCGCTCCTCGCTCGCCTCGCCGGTCGGCCGGTGCGCCTGTTCCTCTCCCGGGAGGAAACGTTCCTGTGCGTGGGCAACCGGCCGGCGAACCGGCTGACCCTGGCGGCTGGGGCGCGCCAGGATGGGACGCTCGTCGCCTTGAGGCTCCACGCCCTGGGCACGGGCGGCGCCTACCCCGCAAGCGCCACCTCCGGCTACCTGGTGGGCGACCTGTACGCCTGCCCCAACGTCCTCATCGAACAGGACAACGTATTCACCAACGCTGGACCGGGCAGGCCGTTTCGGGCTCCCGGCTTTCCTCCCTGCGCCTTTGCTCTCGAGCAGGTCATGGATGCCCTGGCCGAGCGACTCGGCATGGATCCGGTGGCGCTGCGCCTCAAGAACATCCCGTCCGTCTCCCAGATGCGCGGCGTGCCGTACACCTCGACGGGGCTGGCCCGCTGTCTAGCGGAGGGAGCGAAGGCATTCGGCTGGGCGGCCGCGCGGCGGCGAGGGCGGGGGGAGGGGGCGGTGCGGCGCGGTGTGGGGGTGGCGGCGGGGATGTGGGGGTACGAAGGGGACCCGCGCGCCACCGCCATCGTCACCCTCTTTCCCGACGGCTCGGCATCCTTGAACACCGGCGCGTCGGACATCGGCACCGGCACCAAGACGGTCCTGGCGCAGGTGGTGGCGGAGGAGCTGGGGGTGGCGCCGGCGGCCGTGCGGGTGGAGCACGCCGACACGGGAACGACCCAGTACGCACCCGCCTCGGGAGGCAGTCAGACGGTACTCGTCAACGCACCAGCGGTACGAGCGGCGGCCCTGGAGGTCAGGGCCCAGCTCCTCGAGATGGCCTCGGCCCAGCTCGGCAGGGCGGCCGAGGAACTTGCCCTGCGTGACGGGCGGGTGGTCGCCAGCGACGGTACCGCCCTCACCCTCGCCGAGGTGCGCGAGTTCGTCGGCCGGGGATCCATCGTCGGCGTGGGGCGACGCCACCCCCATCCGGAGGGGAAGGTGGGGCTGCCCTTCGTCACCCAGTTCGCCGAGGTGGAGGTGAATGCTCGAACCGGCGAAGTGCGGCTGCTGCAGCTGCTCGCCGCCCACGACAGTGGGCGCGTGATGAACCGGCTCACCTACGAGAACCAGGTATTTGGCGGGATCGCCATGGGGATCGGTTTTGCGCTCACGGAGGAGCGGGTGATGGATCGCCAGCGGGGCCTGGTCGTCAACGCCAACCTCCACGACTACAAGCTCCCCACCCTGGCCGACTGCGCCGCCGAGTTGCACTGTCTGCCCATCGATCCGCACGACGAGAGCTGCAACACCACCGGTGCCAAGGGGCTGGGGGAACCGGCGACCATCCCCACCGCGGCGGCCATCGCCAACGCCATCCACCACGCGCTGGGGGTGCGAGTGACGGAGCTGCCGGTGACGCCGGCGCGGCTTCTGGCGCTGCTCCAGGCGCCGAGGGAGGGGTGAGGGATGCTGCCCAGGTTTGCCTACGAGCGGCCAACGACGCTGGCCGACGCGGTGGGGCGGCTCGAGGAAGAGGGCGCCTTGCTGCACGCCGGCGGTACGGATCTTTTGGGGTGCCTGCGCGACGGGGTGGTGCAGGCTGGCACCGTGGTCAGCCTCGCGGGCGTTGGCGAACTGCGGGGGATCCGCGAGCTTGCCGACGGAGGCGTGGGGATCGGCGCCACGAGCACCCTCACTGAGGTTGCCGAGCATCCGACCGTGGTGGCGAGGTTTCCGGCGCTGGCTCGGGCGGCGGCGGCGGTCGGCAGCCCGCAGCTTCGCAACCAGGGCACCCTCGGGGGAAACCTCTGCCAGAAGCCGCGTTGCTGGTACTACCGCGGACCCTTCCTGTGTGCCCGCAAGGGTGGCGACCGCTGCTTCGCCGCCGAGGGGGAGAACCAGTACCACTGCATCTTCGGTGGCGACACCTGCTTCTACGTGCACCCCTCGGACACGGCGCCGGCCCTGGTGGCGGCTGGCGCCCTCCTGCGGCTCGTCGGGCCGGCGGGACAGCGGACCGTGCCGGTGGCGTCGTTCTTCGTGCTGCCGCAGGAGGATTTCACGAGAGAGACGGTCCTCGAGCGGGGGGAGATGGTGCGCGAGGTGCTCCTGCCGCCGCCCCTGCCTGGCAGCCGGAGCACCTATCGCAAGGTGCGGTCGCGGGGCTCGTGGGACTTTGCCCTGGTGGGCGCGGCGGTGTCCGTGACCGTGCGGCGCGGCGTCGTGGAGGAGGCACGGATCGTCCTCTCGGGGGTGGCACCGGCACCCTGGCGAGCCGTGACAGCGGAGCAGGCCCTGGTCGGTCAGCGCCTCGCTTTGGCGACGGCGGCGCGAGCCGGGGCGGCGGCAACGGTGGGCGCCGCGCCGCTGTCTGGCAACGCGTACAAGGTGGCCTTGGTCCGTGGCGTGGTGGAAGAGACGCTCCTTTCCCTGGCATGAGCTTCGAACCACCCCTGGCCGCCGTGATCCTCGCTGCCGGCGACTCGCGCCGGATGGGCACGGCCAAGGCGCTCTTGGCCACGGGCCAGGGGACGTTCCTGGAACGGGTGGTAGCCGCGGCGGCGAGTCTCGCGCCCGTGCTCGTGGTGGTGGGGCGGGAGGCGGCGGCCATCCGCGAGGCCCACCCACACCTTGGCGTGGGATGGGTGGTCAACGAGCACCCCGCCTACGGCCAGCTCCACTCCCTGCGCCTCGCCCTGGCCGCACTGCCAGCCGAGACGGCCGGCGCCGTGGTCTTGCTCGTGGATCACCCGCTCGTCACGGCAGCGACCGTGGCGAGCCTTGCTGCAGCGTGGCGTCGCCGCCCCTCCGCCATCGCGGTGCCCGTCTACCGGGGCCAGCGAGGGCACCCGGTGATCTTTCCCCGCGCCGTCTGGGGCGAGCTCTTCGCGGTGCCCCTCGAGGCCGGGGCGCGGGCCGTGGTCCTCGCCGAGGAGGGCCGCCTGCTGCCCGTGGCTGTCGATGACCCGGGCGTGGTGGCGGATATCGACACGCCCGACGCGTACCGCACGCTGGTTCCAGGAGCGTCCCATGGATGACCCGTACCCCGATATCTTCGACGAGGTGGTCGAGCGTCGGCGCCGGGGCGAGCGGGTGGTGATGGCCACCGTGGTGGCGGTCCGGGGCTCTGCACCCCGCGACGTCGGCGCCCGCATGCTGGTCCTCGCCGATGGCAGCATTCGCGGCACCATCGGTGGCGGCGAGCGGGAAGCGGCCGTTATCGCGGTGGCCGGGACCTTGCACGCCCGCGGCGGCGCCCGGGTGGTCCACGTCGACTTCGCCGAAGGGCTCGCGGGAGGAGGCGGGCCTCTTTGCGGAGGCAGCATGGAGGTGTTCGTGGAGACCATCGACCCCGTCCGCCGCGTGGTCATCGCCGGGGCCGGCCACGTGGCGTATTTCCTCCACCGCTTCCTGAACCTGTTGGCGATCCGCACCATCGTCGTCGATCCGCGAGGCGAGTACGCGAGCGCCGAGCGCTTCCCCGGCGCGGCCCTGTACGTCCGTCCCTTTGCCCGGGCGCTGGAAGGCCTCGAGATCTCCGCCCAGGACGGCATCGTCATCGTCACACCGGAACACAGCCACGACGAGACGGTCCTGCGCGCCGCCCTCGCCACCCCGGCAGGCTACGTGGGCATGATCGGCAGCCGCCGCAAGGTGCCGACCATCCTCGCCCGGTTGCAGCGCGACGGGGTGGGGGAGGAACAGCTCGCCCGGGTCCACGCCCCCATCGGTCTCGCCATTGGCGCCGAGACGCCGGCGGAGATCGCCCTGGCCATTGCCGCCGAGATCGTCGCCGTCTTCAAGGGGGCGCCGCGGCCCCCGACCGCCTGAGGGCGACGGCGGCCAGGACGAGGGTGGCGACGGCGGCCACGGCGGCGCCCACCAAGGCGGGCCAGCCGAACACCCACGCGACGGTGACGGTGTGACGGCCCGCCGGCACGAGCACCGACACGGCGGCACCCCACCGCTCGACGGTTGCCGGCACACCGTCGACGCTGGCGCGAAAGTGCCCGTCGTACAGCAAGCGAGGGACCACTCGGCACGGCTGGTGCGCCGTGACGAGGAAGGAGCGGCGGGCGGCCCGTGCCTCGAGCACCCGGACCGCGCCGGCGGCGGGCGGGATGAGGAGGACCTGCCGGTCGGCAAAACGTGCCAGGGTGGGTCCGAGCTCCGTCAACCAGGGCGGTCGGTGCTCGATCACGTCCACGAGCAAGGGATTGCCTTCGAAGCTTTCGAGGACACGGCGCCCCGCCTCGGGCCACGGGCTCCGCGGGGCGAGCCGGGGGTCGCCGGCCAGGGCGAGGGGCGGCGGGGCCAGCAAGGGTGCCAGCAACACCGCCGTGGCCAGGTTCCGGCGGCGGACGGGCGCCTCGCCCAGAGCCACCACCGCGAGGATGGTGGCGGGGAGGAGCCAGCGCCAGGGGAACTGGAACCACGCCAGCATCTCGAGCACCGCCCAGAGGGGGGCGGCGAGGAGGGAGGCCATCCCCACGCATCCCACGGCCAGCAGCGCTGGCAACGAGCGCCACACCCCGGCGACGAGCAGCGCCCCGAGGATGCCCAGCGCGGCCCAGCCGAGGGCGAGGTTGTGATCGAGGGCATGGGCGGCGGGGGTGCCGAGAAAGTTGCGCGAGGGGTGGAGCTCGGCCGTGGTGAGGGCATCGGCAAAGGAGCTGCCGCGGGTGTCGAGGGCGAGGGGGAGCCAGTGCCACATGGTGAGGGCGGCCGCGGCGACGAGAGAGCGGGCGTAGGGACCGAGCCCACCCCGTCGGGAGGCGGCCAGGACGGCACCCAGCGGCACCGCCACCGCCGCGCTCAGGGTGTGGAGGAGCCAGAGGGCGGCGAGAAGCAGTGCGTCGATTTCCCAAGTCGCATCGCGACGGCGAGCCCCCCGCAGCAGGAAGAGGGTCAACACGGGCATGGCGAGGAGCTGGGAGACGGGAAAGCGAAAGAACCCTTCGAAGACGACCACCGGTGCGAGCAGCAGGAGCGGGGCGGCCCACCCCATGCGGTAACGGCGCGCCACCACGGCGAGGGCGACGGCGGCCAGAAGGAGGGCGGCGCGAATCCCGCGGCCCACATCGCCGAACACCAGGGCGAGGGCTCCGGCGAGGAGGGGCCCGGCGGGCGCGTAGAGGCGGATGCCGGGAGAACCGAAGCCGGCGTTCAGGTCGGGCAGCCAGACGGGAAGCTGCCCGTCGGCGAGACACCGCGCCACTTGCCATGTCCAGAGCACGTGAGGGTAGACATCGGTCCCCTCGGGCAGGCGGGGCACGAAGATCATGGCCATGCCAGCGGCGAGCGCCACGGCACCGGCAGCACCACGACGCAGCACGCGTCGGTCGGGCATCGCCGCCGATGGTAGCGCAGTCGACCACGGTCGCCCGCTGGCTCGTGCACGGGTGCCAGCGTGTCCACCGTGGAGGGCAAGGTCCGTATTCTTGACACTCCGGCGATCTGGCGGCGAGTCGGAAGATGGCATGCAGTTTGCATCATCAAAATCCAGGAGGACCACGGAGCGATCGGAGCCGAGGGCCAGTCGAGGAAAGCCAGTCACCAAGAGCCTTCCAAACCTGTCCCACCAAACATAGCCGCACAGGACATTCCCACCAACACCCCCTCGGCTCGCACCTCCGTAAGGCAGCGCCGCCGGCCACGCCGGCGGCGCTCTTTGTCGCTGCTCTCGCCGCGGTCAGTGGCTGGTCCGTTCCGCCTTCGCCGCGAAAGGCTCGGTGCGCTGCTTGGCGAGCTTGTAGACCGCCGGGTAGACGAGGAGTTCCAGGAGGAACGAGGTCACCAGGCCGCCGATCATGGGTGCCGCGATGCGCTTCATCACGTCGGCGCCGGCCGAGGTCGACCACATGATGGGCAGCAGACCCATGAACGCCGCCATCACCGTCATCAGCTTCGGCCGCACGCGCTTCACCGCGCCGTGGACGATGGCCTCGTCCACGTCGGCGGCGGTTCGCAGGAGCCCGCGCTTGCGGAAATCTTCCCAGGAAAGGTCGAGGAACAGCAGCATGAACACGCCAGTCTCGGCGTCGAGGCCGAGGAGGGCGATCATCCCCACCCAGGCGGCGATGGAGACGTTGTAGCCCAGGATGTAGAAGAGCCAGATGGCGCCGATGGCCGAGAACGGCACCGCTGCCATCACCAGGAGCGCCTTGAAGGGGGAACGGGTGTTGGCGTAGAGGAGGATGAAGATCAGGGCCAGGGTGATGGGAACGACGATCCTGAGGCGCTCGCGCACCCGCATCATGTTCTCGTACTGCCCCGACCACTGCAGCACGTAGCCGGGCGGCAGCTCGAGCTGCTCGCGCACGCGCTTCTTGGCCTCGTGGACGTAGCCGCCAATGTCGCGGCCAGTGATGTCGACGTAGACGTAGCCGGCGAGGAAACCGTTCTCGTCGCGCAGCATGGCGGGCCCTTGCACGAGCTCGATGTCGGCCAGTTGGGCGAGGGGGATCTGCGCCCCCGACGGGGTCGGCACCAGCACGCGCTGCAGCCGGTTGATGTCGTCGCGCAGCTCGCGCGGGTAGCGCACGTTGACCGGGTAGCGGGCGCGCCCGTCCACGATCGTCGTGACGTTCTCGCCGCCCACGGCCGCCATGATCGTCATCTGCAGCGCGCCGACGGTGAGGCCGTAGCGGGCGAGCTGGTCGCGCCGCGGCGTGAAGTCCACGAAGGTGCCAGCGGTGACCCGTTCGGCGTAGACGCTGCGGGTGCCCGGGATGGTACGAACGATCGCCTCGAGCTCGATGCCGATACGCTCGATCTCCTCGAGGTCGGCGCCGAAGATCTTGATGCCGATGGGGGTGCGCACACCGGTGGTGAGCATGTCGATGCGCGCCTTGATGGGCATGGTCCAGGCGTTGGTCACGCCGGGGATCCGGAGCGCCTCGTCCATCTCGTCGACCAGCTCCTCCCACGAGATGTGATCGGGCCAGATGGGCCGTAGGAAACCCTTGAGGAGCTCGGGCGCCCAGGCCGAGTACCAGCGCTCCTTCGGTCGCCACTCGCGCTCGGGCTTCAGGATCACCGTGGTCTCCATCATCGAGAAGGGCGCCGGGTCGGTGGACGTCTCGGCCCGCCCCGCCTTGCCGAAGACGCGCTCGACTTCGGGGAAGGCGCGCAGCACGCGGTCCTGCGTCTCGAGGAGCTCCTTGGCCTGGGTCACCGAGATGCCGGGCAAGGTAGTGGGCATGTAGAGGATCGTCCCCTCGTTCAAGGGCGGCATGAACTCGGAGCCGAGCTTGAAGTAGAAGGGGACGCTCACCGCGACAGCGAGCACGGCCCCTGCGACCATCTTCCAGGGGTGGCGCAGCACCAGCCGGCACACCGGCTCGTACAGCGCGAACAGGGCACGGCTGATGGGATGCCTTTCCTCCGAGTAGTAGGTGCCGACCGCCACCTTGGTGGCGAACCAGGAGAGCACACGAGGCTTGAAGGTGAACGGCGTGACGCGGGCGAACATCATGCGCATCGCCGGGTCGAGGGTGATGGCGAGGAGCGAGGCGAGGGCCATGGCCAGGTTCTTCGAGTAGGCGAGCGGCTTGAACAGGCGGCCTTCCTGATCGACGAGGGCGAAGACGGGCAGGAACGCAACGGCGATGACCAGCAGCGAGAAGAACACCGAGGGGCCCACCTCCTTGAGCGCCGCGAGGCGCACTTCGTGGAAGTCGCCCTGCCTCCCCTCCACCTGCCAGCGGTGGATCCTGTTGTAGGCGTTCTCCATCTCGACGATGGCCCCGTCCACCAGCACGCCGATGGAGATGGCGATCCCGGCCAGCGACATGATGTTGACCGTCACCCCCATCCAGTACATGGGGATGAAGGCGAGGAGCACCGAGATGGGGATGGTGAAGATCGGCACCAGGGCCGAGGGGATGTGCCAGAGGAAGATGAGGATCACGATCGAGACGATGATCATCTCGATGAGGAGCTCGTGCTTCAACGTCTCGATGGCGCGGGTGATCAGGTCGGCGCGGTCGTAGGTGGTGACGATCTCGACGCCGGCCGGCAGCGAGGGCTCGAGCTCCTCGAGCTTCGCCTTGACGCGGTCGATGACGTTCAAGGCGTTTTCGCCGTGGCGCATCACCACGATGCCGCCGACGTGGTCGCCGAGGCCGTCGAGATCGGCGACGCCGCGGCGGATCTCGGGGCCCAGCTCGACGCGCGCCACGTCCTTGAGCAGCACCGGCACGCCGCCGGCGCCGACCTTGACCACGATCTGCTCGAAGTCGGCGAGGGAGCGGGCGTACCCCTTGCCACGCACCATGTACTCGCGACCGGCGAACTCCAACAGGCGCCCGCCCACCTCGTTGTTGGACATGCGGATCGCCTCGATCACTCGGTGGAGGGGGAGGTCGTAGGCGGCGAGCCGGTTGGGGTCGACGGTCACCTGGTACTGCTTGACGAAGCCGCCGATGGAGGCCACCTCGGCCACGCCGGGCACCGACTGGATCGCGTAGCGCAGGGTCCAGTCCTGAAAGGAGCGCAACTGGTCCAGGGAGTGCGTGCCTGACCGATCCACCAGGGCGTACTGGAAGACCCAGCCGACGCCGGTGGCGTCGGGACCGAGCTCCGTTTGCACGCCCGCCGGCAGGCGCGGCTGGATCTTCGCCAGGTACTCGAGGACGCGCGAGCGCGCCCAGTAGAGGTCGGTCCCGTCCTCGAAGATGACGTACACGTACGAGAAGCCGAAGTCGGTGAGGCCACGGATCGCCTTGACCCTGGGTGCGCCGAGGAGCGCCGTCACGATGGGGTAGGTGACCTGGTCCTCGATGATGTCCGGGGAGCGGTCCCACCGCGAGTAGATGATCACCTGGGTGTCCGAGAGGTCGGGCAGGGCGTCGAGGCGGATCTGCCTGGTGGTGTAGACCGCGAGCACGCACAGGGAGAGCACGCCCAACAAGACCAGGCCCCGGTGCTTCGCCGAGAACTCGATGATCTTCTCAATCATTGGCCGCCCTCAATTCCGTCATCCTGAGGAGCGCGAAGCGCGGCGCAGGACCCCGACGCGCCTGATGCGCCTGGCCCACGGCCCTCAAGCGCGACGGGCTTCCTCGCTGCGATTCCAATGACGACGTAGCTGCGTGCATGGCCGACGCTCCTCTAGTGCTGATGCCCTGCCCGCGGCGCCGTCGCCGCCGGCGGCACGCCGCCCATCGCTGCCGCAGTGGAGGCGGCGATCGAGGCGCGCAGACGCGATTCCGAGTCGAGCAGGAAGTTCGCCCGGGTGACCACCCGCTCTCCCTCGGCCAGGCCGGCGAGGACCTGCGCCTTGCCGCCGCTGCGCACCCCGACGGTCACCCGACGGGGCTCGAAGCGGCCCATCCCCGTCGCCACGAACACCACCTGGCGCTCGCCCGTGTCGAGGACCGCGTGGTCGGGGATCACGAGGGTTTCCCCGCCTTCGAGCTCGATGTCCACCTCGATCCACATGCCGGGTTTGAGAAAGAGGTCGGGGTTGGGGAACTCGAAGCGCACCCGTAAGGTGCGCGTTTCGGGGTCGAGGGTCGGATAGATGTAGTCGATGTGTCCGTCCAGTCGGCGCGTCGGATCGTACGGCAGGCGCACGGTGGCAGGTTGGAACAGCGCGAGGAAGCGCGCCTCGTACTCGTAGAACTCGGCCTCGATCCAGACGCGCGTGAGATCGGTGATGGAGAAGAGCTCCATCCCCGGCTGGATGCGCTGGCCCTCGAACACCCCCTTGGCGGTCACGAACCCCGAGGCCGGGGCGAGGAGGGTGACCGTGCGCTGTGCGGTGCCGGTCCGCTCGAGCTGCTCGATGAAGCGCTCCGGCACGTCGAACAGGGCCAGGCGGCGGCGGGCGGCGGCGAGCAGCTCCTCACCTCCCTTGCGCACCTCCGGCAGCGCGGAGGCGGCAAAGGAAGCAGCTGCCTCGCGGGCGCGCAGGAACTCCTCCTGGCTGGCCAGCAGCTCCTGGGAGTAGATGGACACCATCGGTTCGCCCGCCGTCACGAGCTGGCCTGAGAAGTTCGCGTGGAGGTGCTCCACCCAGCCCGAGATCTTGGTGGTGACGCGCCGGATGCGGGTCTCGTCAGGGGTCACGATGCCGACGGTGCGCACCGTGCGAGCGAGGCGCTCGCGCGCTGCGACCGCCGTCTGCACGCCGGCGAGACGAACCCCCTCCTCGGTGAGCTCGACCGACGCCATCCCTGCGGGCGTTTCACGCCTACTGGTCCCGCCGCCGGCCGCCTCGTCGGCGTAGACCGGGAGGTAGTCCATCCCCATCTCGTCCTTCCTCGGCACCGGCGAGGTCACCGACGGGTCCATCGGATTGCGGTAGAACAGGACCTTGCGCTCGCCCTTCGCCGGTGGCGCTTCCCCCTTCTCCACCAGCTTCATCCCGCACGCCGGGCAGCGCGCGTTGGGGTCGTCGGTCACGAACTCGGGGTGCATCGGGCAGGTGTACGTCTTGTGCGTGCCCGCATGCCCGCTCGCGCCCTCGCCGGTCGGCTCCAGGCGCATGCCGCACTTCGGGCACGTACCGGGCTTGTCCGAGACGACCTCGGGGTGCATCGGGCAGGTGTAGGCCGGTGCCGTGGTGGGCGCGCTCTTCTCCTTGATCGGCACCAGCCGCATGCCGCATATCGGGCAGTCGCCCGGCCGGTCCGAGATGTACGTCGGGTGCATGGGGCAGTGGTACTTCGCGCCCGGCTGCTCTCCCGCGCCGCAGGCGGCGAGCAGCGCCGTCGCCACCGCCAGCACGGCGACGGTGGCGACGGTCCAGCCCGTACGTTGCATGGTCTTCATGGCACGGCTCCTTCCCCGGCCGCGGTGGCGGCCGACGTGCACAAGCGGTCCAACTCGGCCCAGATCACGAAGCGCTCCGCCTCCCGCCTGGCGAGCTGGGTGCGGGCGTCGAGCCAGAGCTGGAAGTCCTCGATGACGGTGGAAAAGTCGCCCCGGCCCGCGAGGTACGAGGCGCGCGCCGCGTCGATGGCGGCCGAGCTCTGCGGGACGATGGCCTCGCGCAGGCGGCGGAGCTGGCGTTCGACCCGCTCCCAGCCGGCGCGCAGACGGGCCGCCTCGGCGCGCGCCACGGCTTCGGCGTCGCGCAGCTCGGCGTGGGCCATCTCCAGTTCACGTTCGGCGGCGCGGAGCATCGGCTCCTGCTTCTGCCGCCGCCACAGGGGCCACTCGACGCCAAAGCGCAGGGTCACGGCCGGATCGAACCCGCTGCGATACCCAAACGCCCCTGCCGCACGCAGGTCGGGCTTGAGCTCCAGCCTCGCCACCTCCAGACGACCTTGGGCCGCGGCCACCTCGGCCTGGCGAAGTGCCACCGCTGGGGAGGCAGCCGCCGCCAGCGCTCCCCAGTCGTCGCCCGGCGGCGACACGGGCGGGAGCGCCTCGACCTCGCCCAGCGGGGTGTGGCCTGGCCGGTCCAGCAGCCGGTTCAACCCGGCCACCAGGGCGGCGCGCTCGGCATCGAGGTCGTCGAGACGCTCGCCGAGGCGCGAACGCGCGAGCTGCGCCTTGACCACCGCCTCCTGCTCCGCTTCGCCCACGGCGTAGCGGGCCGCCACGGTGGCGGCGAGCAGGTCCAGGAGTTCCTGAGCCGCCGCCAGGGTCTCGCGCTCCTTGTCGAGGGCGTACACGCGCGCGTACATCGTCCGCACCTGGGCGATCACCTCGCGGCGCAGGGCCTCGAGCTCGGCGCCCCGGGCGGCCGCCTCGGCGGCGGCGGCGGCGCGTCGGGCGGCGCGCTTGCCAGGGTAGGGGAGGGCCTGGCGGAACTCGGGTCCGAGCATCGACATCGCGTCGCCGCCCACGCTCCACCGTGGAAAGCCGACGTCGGTGAGCATCAGCTCGGCCATCGGATCCGGCAGAGCACCGGCAGGCGCCACCATTTCGCGGGCCGCCGCCAGGCGCGCGCGAGCGGCGGCCAGGGAGGGCGCACGCTGCAGCGCCTCTCGCACCAGCGCATCGACGGTGCGGAGGGGCGCCTCGCCAATCGGTCGTGCATGACCCGGCACCTCGTCGCCAGCTGGCACCGGGAGTTGCAGGGGTTGGCCGGCCGCGTCACCGGCCGCCGTCACCGCCAGAAGCACGCAGCAGGCGAGGCGACGAAGCCCACCTCTGGCGCCGAGGATCGCCGCCGCGGCGGCGACGACGTTGGGGATGTACATCCCGCGTGGCAGACCTGGGCTGCCAGGCGGCGGGGGCTCGTCCGAGACCCTCGACACGCCAGGGCGGCGTCGGCTCCGAACAACAAGGATCATGGGCAGTTCCTCCTTTCCTGGGGCAGCGAGCGTCGCGCACCGCGCAGGTGCGCACGGGGTGTCCCTAAGAGGGGGAACCGCTAGCAGCGGAAGCTACAGCAGGCGAGGAAGCGCGGCGGTGGGGCGAGACCCTCCACGGACGGACAGGTGCCGGACCAACCGGCGTCCCGCTGGTCGCGGGCTACCGCGACGGGCTCGGCGGCGCCGGGGCCTGCCAGGTGCGGGTCCGGTGCGACGAGGACGGCATCGGCACGCAGGGGGGTGGTCTCGTCCCTGTCGTGGGCGCACGGGCAGTGACTGCGATCCCCGCAACAGCAGCCCGCCTCCCTCGAGCTCGCGCAGGTGGCCGCGTCGAGAAGCGCGAGCGGTCCGAGGGCCAGCGCGACCATCAGCAGACTGGGGGCGGCGTACCGTACCACGTTGCCAATGTACGTGCCCACCCCTCCCGCGTCAAGGCGGCTCGGTGGTAGGCTTGCTGGCACGGAGATGCGGATCCTCGGTCCTTGGCTCTTGGTCCCTGCGCTGACCCTGGTCGCCATGGAGGCGGGCGCCGCGGTAGCCGGCTCGCCGGCTTCCACCCACACGGTGCGTCGTCTGCTGCGCCCCGCTGTGAAGCCGCTCGGCCGCGACTCGGTGCTGGTGCTGATCGGCGATCTGCCGCCGCCGGGACCGGGTGGCTGGGTGCGGACCCTCGAGGCCCGGATCGAGGTGGCCGCGGCCGCCGGGGCCGACACGGTGGTGCTGGTGTGCGATACCCGCCAGGTGGAGGGGACTTTCGCGACCCTCGATGCGCTGCTTCGCCGAGCCCTCGAGCGGGGTCTCGGCGTGCTGCCGCGGATCGTCGTCGACTCGGCGACCTTCGTGGAGCGGGTGGAGGTGACGCAGCCCTTCCCCGAGCAGCTGCCCGCCTTCACCAACCCTGGCCAGCTTGCCGCCGCCCTCGAGCTCTTGACCACCGTCATCGCCCATCTCGAGGCCTTTCCCAACGTGGTGGCCTACCAGATCGAGTGGGGGCACTTCGGCGAGTCGTGGATCAACGCCCCGTACTGGGCCTCGCCGTCGAGCGACGCGGCGTTCCTCGACTTCCTGCACACCCTCTCGCCGGAGTTCGGAGGCTTCTCCCCCGCCAACCTGGCGAGCTGGCCGTTCGGGGTGGTCATGGCCGGCGGCGACTGCTGGCCCGCCGGCGACCCGCGGCGCGATCCCCTCCGGGTCGCCGAGTTCCATTGGTACCAGCGCTGGCGCGACGCGACGAGCCGGGCCATCACCTGGGCGTTGCGGGAGCGGGCGCGCTCCCTCACCGCGCGGCCGGTGGCAGGTTTCTCCTACGTGGTCGCGGGACCGGCGGGGACCCTCGGCTACGCCTACACGGCAGCCCAGCACCTGGACGTGGCCCTGTCCGACTGGCCGCCGACCCCGGCCACGGCCCACGACGCCTTCATCCGCGACGCGGCCTTTACTGGGCTCCACCTGGCGGAGCTGGACTTCGACACCCCCTACGTCGCCCTCGACCGGGCGGCGGAGGCCGTTGCAGCCATGGCCGCGCGCGGCATCACACCCGTGATCTTCTACCCCCACTTCAGCAGCGCCCTGCACGACGCCGACATTCCACAGCTCGTGGCCCTCGTCAAGGCCCACCCGCCGGTCGCCGTGCCGCCGCCAGCGGAGGTGCTCGTGGTCCTGGGCAACCAGGCGGTGGGGATCAACGGTCTTTCGGACACGAGCGTGTTGCCCGAGGGGGGCGGGCCGGTGACCGGCGACAACCCGGCCGGCGTGCTGCCCCTGCTCCTCGGCTGGGGCCTGTCCGTCGACGCCGCGAGTCCCGATGTCTACGCCGCAGCCCTCGGCAACGCCTACCGGGCGGTGGTCGTGGCCTCGCCGGTCGATGAGCCGGACAGCACGTTGCAGGCGGCCGTGGCCGCCACTGCCGTCCCCGTGCTCATCGTCCACCCGTCGTTCCTCGTCGGCCTGCCGACGGTGGCGGACCCCACCCGGGTCACGAGCGCCTACTGCGCCGGTTCCAACCCCGTGAGGCTGGCCGGGCGGGAGATCCGGGTGCGGGTGTGGGGTCCGGAGGTGGCGGCGGGGCCGGCCCCCGACATCCACTTTCTGGGGCCTCTCTCGCAGCTCGGGACGATCCGGGGGTACACGCCCAACCGGCGCGTGTTCTCGTTCTTCGAGGGCGATTTCGACCAGGTGATGGCCGTGGCCGACTTCGCCGGGACGCGGTACCCGGTGATCGCTCGGCTCGGCACCACCTATCTCTTCGGCCTCGTCACCAACGTCGCCGATCCCATCGACCGTGCCGCGTGCCAGCGGGCGCTTGCCGGTGTGCTGTCCGCCATGGGCATCGAAACGACCTCCTCCTCGATCCGGAGGCCAGCGACACGATCCTCCGCCACCTCGCCCGCAAGGAGGCCGAGCGCGACGGCGGCTCGCCGGGTGACCACACGGCCGCCGCGTGAGTAACGGCCGCTCTCGCCAACGGTGCGGCTCCACCGCCATCACCGCTCCGACCGGCGTTCCCCGACCCTCCGGGCCACCATCCCGAGCGCTCGAAGAGACAGGTGCGCGCGTTCACAACACCCCCAATGACGGCTACTCTCGGCTCACGGTGACAAAGGTACTTTCTGCCCCTTCCTGCCACCATGGGGGAGCATCCTCGCCACGGCCGCCGGGGTAGCGATGGGCTGTCTGCTCGCCGGCGCCGTTCCGGTCGCCGCCGACATCGACCTCGCCGTTGCCAGCCGCTGGACGAGCTCGCGCACCGGCGCCGTCAACCCCGCCCGCCTGCGCCTGCGCCTCCCGCGCGCCGGCCTCGATCTCGAGGTGACGCCGCTGCTCGCCGACGCCGAGCTCGACGGCCGCGCCTCCACCGGCGTCATCTACTGGGAGGGACCCGTGGCCCTCTCCGGCTCCACCACCGGCGAGGGGCACATGAAGCTCACCGGCTACGCCTCCTCCCTCCAGGGCCGCTTCTGAATGTCGTCGCTACTCGGCCCCGGGCGTGGCGCAGTCCGGGCATCGCGACGGAGAGCTGCGGACGTGCCATTGGCCCGAGCTACAGCGACACACGGAGTGCGCCTCGAGTCGCTGCCGTTGCGCCGGCACCCCTTTTTTGGGCGTCTTGCGCCAGCGTGCGGTTGGCGGCGAGAATACTCTCCGCCTCCCAGCGGCTGCACGGAAGCATCCTCCCCTGTGGATCGGGGGTACTCGTGGAGAACCGCCCGGGCTCCGCCGCCACCTCTGAGGTCTCTGGCCGGCGTTGGCGCTCACAGGAAAAGTAGCTGTCGCCTGTGCCGAGGAGGGCCTGCTGATCCAAGACGAGCGACCTGAGGCGGGTGAATTGGCACTCGGTGAGGTCAAAGGTGTGCGCCAGCGTTCTGAGGTATTCCGAGGGCAGGGCGGCATGCCGAGTCTGGTCCGCGGAGAGATTGCAGGTGGCCATGTTCTCCCTCGTGATGACGGGCGCGGAGCCATCGGGGTTCTTCTTGAGGGTTACAGACTTCGCCAGTTCGGCCAGCGGGTTGGCGTACTTCACGTCCGGGTCCGGAGCAGGATCGGGAGCGCCCACTGGCCTGCCGCCCTCTCGCCGGTTGGCGAGGTCTCGCCGATCGCGCATGATCGCCGCGGGGTCCCGGTCACTGGCGACGGTGGGGTGGGTGTCTTCGCAAACCGGGAGGGAGAGGGCGCGGCGAAAGCGGGTTGTCCCGTCGGGTCCCCAAAGGGTCACCACCACCTCGTAGGAGGTCGCCCTGGCCGCCCCTGGCAGCCGATCCGGCACTCGCAGCGTGCCCTGCCAGCGCCCGCCTTGCGAGGAGAGCGCGCTCCGGTTGGGGGAAATGTCGCTCCCCGAGAGTTCGAGCTCGCCCGCCCCACCGTCGAGATCGAGGAGGATCGGCGCGGCGGTCACGACAACGGGTTCGGACCGCACATAGACGCCGGCAGGGGCGAAGTTGATGCTGACCTGGTTGGAAAGGACAAACTGCCTCACTTGCTCGAGGGGCACAGCGAAGCTGGTGCCGGCGCCCTGGATCCCCATGGTAACGACCCCCGCGACTCGTCCAGCCGCGTCAAGCACCGGCCCACCCGAGTTCCCCGGGTTGGTGACGGCGTCAAACTGGACGTAGGTGGGGCGTCCTTGCGCGTCATGGCGAATTGAGGTCACTCGCCCTGAGGTTGCGGTAACTTCCGGATTCCGCTGGTTGGCGGCCAGCAATTCACCGAACGGGGAACCGAGCACCCAGACCACATCGGCCAGCTGAACCTCGGTATCGGCCAGTGAGAGCACTGCTGGTGCAGGACCTGGCACCGACAGGAGGGCGAGGTCCCGATCGCGATCGAGCGCCACCACCTTGGCTCGCAGCGAGCGCTCCCCCGGCATCCCGGAAGAAACCACGACCTCGATTGCTCCGATGGCGGTGGTGATTTCCGCCTTTCGTCCGTCGTAGTCCACCTCGATTTGAGGCGCCACCACGTGCCAGTTGGGGAGAACGATCCCTTTTGAGCCGATGAAAGAGCCACTGCCACCGGTGCGAAAAACGCAGCCGCGAAACGTTCGCTCCACCTTGACCAAGACCGTGGCCGCCAGACCCTCGGCGAGGGTTGCTCGCAGGTCCTTCACCACCGCCGCCTCCTGGGCGGCTGCCACGAGCGGGATGGCCGCCGTGGCGATCGCCAAGGCAGCTCTCTGGACGCTCATTGCAACCCATCCCTCCTTGGCGTGGACATGGTGGCAAGGGGCAGGAGGACCGCATAAGAACCAGACACATCTAAGCGCCCATCCCACCTGCGA
>FWWM01000801.1_pt1 | contig 24925 bp, 19 predicted proteins | sample 2228351 | NCBI WGS metagenome assembly FWWM01 (sample SAMEA103939774, study PRJEB20133) | metagenome
TTCGGCCAGGTGCGGTGCGTCAGTCTGGTGGTTAGGGCCTAAGGCGGGCACGAAGCGACGCACGACTTCGCGGGGAAGCAGGCTGTTCGTATAGATTTCCCGCAGGCCGAAGCCGGCCAGCAACGTGCGCACGCGGCGACGCAGCGCCTGGGTGGGGGGCTCGTCGGGCACACGTGCCGGTACGGTAAACGCCTCGGGTATGGGCAGCCGATCGTAGCCGTACACGCGCGCAACTTCTTCAATCAGATCGATCTCCTCGCTTACGTCCGGACGATAGGGCGGCACCGTGCAGCGGATGGCCTCGCCTTCCAGCTTTGGCGCAAAGCCCAGGCGATCCAGAATGCGCCGCACCTTGTCGAACGAGATCTCGGTGCCCAGCACTTGGGCCAGACGGGGCAGGCGCAGCGTCACGATATGCGGCGCGAACGTACGCATTTGCACGTCCACCACCCCGGGCACGATCTCGCCGCCAGCCACTTCCACGATGAGCTGAGCTGCACGAGCCGCTGCCCAGCGCTGCAGGCTGGCGTCAACACCACGCTCAAAGCGATAGGATGAGTCTGTCTGCAAGCCCAGCGCTTTCGAGGTGCGTCGGATGGTGGACGGATCGAAGTAGGCACTCTCGATGAGGATGTTCGTGGTGGTGTCGGTTACTTCGGAGTTCTCGCCGCCCATGATGCCGGCCAGCGCCACCGGTCGCTCGGCGTCGCAGATCAGCAGGGCGCCTTCCGGAAGCCGGCGGGTCTTACCATCGAGCGTGGTGAACAGCTCATCGGCGTGGGCGAGCCTTACGCGGATTTGTCCGCCGATCAGTTGGTCGAAGTCGAAGGCGTGCAGCGGCTGGCCGCATTCGTGCAGCACGTAGTTGGTGACGTCCACCACGTTGTTGATCGAGCGCAGGCCGATGGCGGCCAGGCGCTGGCGCAGCCAGAGCGGCGAGGGACCGATGCGCACGTTGCGTACCAATAGCGCCACGTAGCGCGGACAGGCCTCCGGTGCATCGATGGTCACCCGTACCTGATGGGCAGCCTCGCCACCGGGTTCAGGCACGGCCACTTTGGGACGACGCAGCGGCCGGTCGAGCAGCGCCGAAAGATCGCGGGCCACGCCAAGGTGGCTGGCCGCATCGGCCCGGTTGGGTGTCAGGCTGACTTCGAGCCGGTGATCCGGCACCGCGATCCCCAGGCGTTGCAGGTATTCGGCAAAGGGTTGGCCGATAGGGGCATCGTCGGGCAGCACCAGGATGCCGCTGTGGTCGTCTGAGAGACCGAGTTCGTCCTCAGCGCAGATCATGCCCTCGGACACTTCGCCCCGGATCTTCGTTTTTCGGATCGTAACGGGCTGGCGATTGCCTTCGCGGTCGGTCAGGAGCAGCGTGGTGCCCGGGGTGGCGACGGCTACCTTCTGTCCGGCTGCCACGTTGGGAGCCCCGCAGACGATCGGGACCGGCTCACCGCTACCCAGATCAACGCGACAGCAACTGAGACGATTGGCATTGGGATGGGGGCGTACCTCCAGTACGCGGCCGATCACTACGCCGCTAAGGTCGGTGCCCAGGGGTTCGATCGCTTCGACTTCCAGACCCAGACCGATCAGTGCCTCGGCCAGTTCCGAAGGGGACAAGTCCAGGTCAATGTATTGCTGCAGCCAGCGGTAGGAAAGCTTCATCGCTTAAAATTGCTCCAGGAAACGCAGGTCGTTTTCGTAAAACAGCCGAATGTCGTCGATGCCGTAGCGCAGCATGGCGATGCGTTCGACACCCATGCCAAACGCATAGCCGGTGTACTGCTCGGGATCGATACCCACGGCGCGGAATACGTTGGGATGAACCATGCCGCAGCCAAGGATTTCCATCCACTGGCCACCCTCGGGGTGGTCGGGTAGCGGCCACCAGATATCTACCTCCGCGCTTGGCTCGGTGAACGGGAAGAAACTGGGGCGGAAACGCATGCGCACGTCTTCGCCGAAGAGCGCCCGTGCGAACAGGTAGAGCACCTGCTTCAGATCGCCCATCGACACGTTGCGATCCACGTAAAGCCCTTCAACCTGGTGAAACAGGCAGAAAGATTTGTAGGAGATGGCCTCGTTTCGATAGACGCGACCCGGGGCGATTATGCGGATGGGTGGGGCCATCCGCTCCATCACGCGAATCTGCACGGGCGAAGTGTGCGTGCGAAGCACGACGGCCTCCCGATAGGAAGCGCCTTGATGCAGGAAGAACGTATCCTGCATGTCGCGGGCTGGATGGTCCGGAGGGAAATTCAGTGCCGTGAAGTTGTGCCAGTCGTCCTCGATTTCCGGACCTTCGGCCACTGAGAAACCGAGCTGTTCGAAGACGCGGACGATGGCTTCAAGCGTCTGGGTCAGCGGATGGAGCGATCCGGTGAACGTGCGCCGGCCTGGCAGCGTCAGATCAGGAATTTCGGTGCGAGGACGGGCTGCCCGGTGCAGGTGGGCACGGGCTTCCTCCAAGCGCTGTTCGGCCAGCTGCTTCAGGGCATTCAACTGCTGGCCGATCCGGGGACGCTCTTCGGGTGCGACCTCCCGGATACGCTTGAACAGGTGCGTGATCTGCCCGCTTCGCTGTCCCAGAAAGCGAATGCGGAAGGCTTCGGCCTCCTTCTCCGAGTTGATGGGCGTGGTCTCGATGGCGTGGCGCAGCGCCTCGAGTTCTTCCTGCAAGGAAAGCGTAGCCATGGCGTGTCTGGAAATAAGAAAGCCCGCCGGCCTGTAACAGGGGCGGGCTGGGGATTACCTGCAGAACGTTCGGCGCCCCGGTTACAGGCCAGCGGCGCGAACGCGGAAAAATCGGATGGATCCCGAGCGCTTCATGCCGAAACGGCGCGTACGATCTGGCTGAAGGTGTTCGGATCGTTAACGGCCAGATCGGCCAGCACCTTGCGGTTCAACTGGATGTCCGCTTTGCGGACTGCGCCCATGAAGCGGGAGTAGGTGGTGCCGTTCTGGCGCGTGGCCGCGTTGATGCGGATGATCCACAGCCGCCGGAACTGGCGTTTGCGCTGACGCCGATCGCGGTAGGAATACTGGAGCGCTTTTCCGACGGCATGTTTGGCAATCGTGTAAATCTTGCTCCGCCGGCCCCAGTAGCCCTTCGCCATGTTCAGGATCTTTTTACGCCGGCGGCGTGCTGCGACTTTATTCGTTGCGCGTGGCATGGCTTGCGTTCCCTCCTGACTTATCCCTTAAGACCGATGTGCAGCAGGCGCCGGATGCGGCCCACGTCCGTGGCGTCAACCAGCGTAGGCTGGCGCAGGTGACGTTTCCGCTTTTTGGACTTTTTGGTCAGCAGGTGGCTGTGAAACGCCCGCCGCCGCTTGATCTTACCAGTCGCGGTCACCTTGAAACGCTTTTTGGCGCCGCTGTTTGTTTTGACTTTTGGCATGGCTTCCCTGCGTGCTGCACACTTTCGACAGAACCAAACAGAGTCGACTATTATACGATCCAGCCCCTTGCTTCGGCAAGCCGTGAGGCCGAACCTCCCGTGGATGGCCGGGGAATTTTGGATGAAACCTTTACTTTTTCTTTGTGGGCGAAAGAATCACCGTCATGCGCCGGCCCTCCATTTGTGGGGGCTGGTCAATTTTGGCAATGTCCTGGAGGGCCTCGATAAACCGGCGCAGCAGATCCAGCCCAGCGTCCTGATAGATAATGTCACGTCCGCGGAACTGCACCCACGCCTTTACTTTGTGCCCGTCTTCGAGAAACTGGCGGGCATGACGCGTCTTGAACTCGAAGTCGTGGGTGTCGGTGTGCGGACGAAAACGAATTTCTTTGATCTGCTGAGCCAGCTGTTTTCGGCGCGCCTCTTTTTCCTTTTTCTGCTGCTCGTAGCGAAACTTTCCATAGTCGATGATCTTGCAGACCGGTGGATTTGCGTTGGGGGCAATCTCCACCAAGTCGAGCCCGCGCTGACGGGCCATCGCCAGCGCTGTTTTCAGATCGTAGACGCCGTGATTCCCTTCAGGGTCAACAACGCGAACACGAGGCGCGCGAATCTCCTCGTTGACCCGAAATTTGTCTGCCTTAACGATAGCTCGTATCCTGGTTAGGTTAACGGTTGAACATTGCCGATCGGGGCGGACTCACGCACAGCATGTCCGTGAGTTCCGCCCGTGACCAGGCAAATTTATGCGTTTTCTGAGACAGTTGCACGTCGGGGGGTCGCTTCGATTTCGGTGCGGAGCCGCTCGATGAATTCGTCCAGCGTGGCGGGGCCCCGGTCGCCCTCACCGTGTTTGCGCACGGCTATTGTGCCAGTCTCCCGCTCGCGACGGCCGACGATCAGCATGTAGGGAATCTTCTGCACTTCAGCCTGGCGGATTTTGTAGCCGATCGTTTCGCTACGGGTGTCTACTTCTACCCGGAAGCCGGCCTCCAATAGCCGGCGGCCCACCGCCTCGGCGTAGTCGTTCAGGTCGTCGCTTAGCGGGAGCACGGCCACCTGCACGGGCGCCAGCCAGAGCGGAAAGTTTCCGGCGCAATGCTCGATAAGTACGCCGATGAACCGTTCCAGCGAACCGAACGGCGCCCGGTGGATCATGACGGGCCGGTGTTTCTGGTTGTCGGCGCCTATGTAATACAGATCGAAGCGCTCTGGCAGGATATAGTCGAGCTGGACCGTGCCGAGCTGCCAGCGACGTCCCAGGGCATCGCGCACCATAAAGTCGAGCTTGGGCCCGTAGAAGGCCGCCTCGCCCAACTCCTCGGTGGCCTGCAGGCCCATCTCGGCAGCCGCCTCGCGGATGGCCTGCTCAGCCTGCTCCCAGAGTTCGTCGTCGCCCACGTACTTCTCGCGGTTGTTCGGGTCACGAAGCGAGATTTGGGCTTCGAATTCGTCAAAGCCCAGCGACCGGAAGACGTAAAGCGTCAGATCGATGACGTTTTTGAATTCGTCCTTGACCTGATCCGGGCGGCAGAAGATGTGGGCATCGTCGATGGTAAAGCCGCGCACGCGCGTCAGGCCGCTCAGTTCGCCTGTCTGCTCGTAGCGATAGACCTGTCCGAACTCGGCCAACCGGAGCGGTAGCTCTCGGTAGGAGCGGGGCCGATCGGCGTAGATCATGATGTGATGCGGGCAGTTCATCGGCTTAAGCAGATAACCCTCGCCCGTCTCCGGGTTTTCGATCATGGGCGGGAACTGGCTATCCTTGTAGTATGGATAGTGCCCGCTCGTCTTGTACAGCGCTAGCCGGGCAATATGGGGCGTGACCACGGGCTGATAGCCCCGCCGGATCTGCTCCTCGCGCAGGAAGTTGATCAGCGTCTCGCGCAGGGTAGCGCCGCGGGGTAGCCAGAGCGGCAGGCCCGGTCCCACCTTCTGGCTGAAGGTGAACAGCTCCAGCTCGCGCCCAAGGCGGCGGTGGTCCCGCTTCCGGGCCTCTTCGAGCCGATACAGGTATTCGTCGAGTTCCTTCTTTTTGGGGAAACTAATGCCGTAGATGCGGGTGAGCTGAGGCCGGTGCTCGTCGCCGCGCCAGTAGGCGCCCGCGACGTTTAGCAGCTTCATGTGCTTGATGTAGCCCGTCGATGGCACATGGGGCCCCCGGCACAGGTCGGTAAAGTTGCCCTGGCGGTAGAAGGTGATTGTGCCGTCTTCGAGCTCTTCAATCAGCTCGACCTTGTAGGGGTCGCCTTTTTTCTTGAAGTATGCCAGGGCCTCCTGTTTAGAAACCGGAATGCGCTCATAGGGCACGTCGCGGCGCGCCAGCTCCCGCATTTTTTCCTCGATGCGGGCCAGGTCTTCGGCCGAGAGCTTGCGGCCGCCCAGGTCCACGTCGTAGTAGAAGCCCTGTTCGATAGGCGGACCAACGCCGAACTTGACGCCTGGATACAGCGCCTCCAGCGCCTCGGCCATCAGATGGGCTGTCGAGTGCCAGTAGACGGCCTTGCCTGCCGGATCTTCCCAGGTCAGGATGCGCACACGGGCGTCTTCTTCAATAGGGCGGCTCAGGTCGCGCACCTCGCCGTTGACCTCGATGGCCAGCGCCTCGCGGGCCAGACGCGGCGAAATCTGCTCGGCCAGCTCGCGGCCGGTGATGCCTTTCGAGAAGGTACGTTCCGATCCGTCCGGAAACGTGATGCGAATAAGCTCGCGCTGTTGTCCGTTGCCTGCCATTGCCACTCCGGTTTGCATGGCCTTTTCTACCCGCAACCTTGGAGGGATGCTCCCGGCAGCAATCAGCTTGTAACTCGGCGGGCAATGCTTCCGTAGACCGGGCTGTTTCTGCTAATGCCTTCCTGTTTGTGCCCACCACAAACCTGCCCTCCTTTGCGATGAAGTCCTGCCGCATGCTGATTGTGGGGCTGTGCCTGGGGCTCGTGGGAATGTTGCAGGCGCAGCCGCATCAAGCGCCGACGCTCCGCACCGTTCGCCTGATAGGCTCCCTGGAGTTAGATGGTCGTGTCGAGGAGGTGGCCTGGCAGCAGGCACCGGCCGCCACAGAGTTCTGGCAGCGCGAGCCGCACGATGGCCGGCCGGCCACTGAGCGCACCGAAGTGCGCGTGCTCTACGACGATGCCGCGCTGTATGTGGCGTTTGTTTGCTACGATCGCGAACCCGATCGCATCCTGCGGCGGCTGGCCCGCCGCGATCGCGTCGTGCATGCCGATTGGGTCGGCGTGCTGATCGACAGCTATCGGGATCATCAAACCGCCTTTGCCTTCCTGGTCAACGCGGCCGGCACAAAAGCCGATTTTCTCATCCTCAACGACGGCAACGATGAGGATTTCAACTGGGACGCGCTCTGGGATGCCCGTGTGGCCATGAGGCCCGACGGTTGGAGTGCGGAGTTTCGGATTCCGTTTACCGCTTTGCGCTTCAGTCGGTCCGACACGCTGCGCTGGGGAGTCAACTTTGGCCGCATCCTTGGAAGAAAGAACGAACAGAGTTTCTGGGCCTACGTATCTCGTACGTCGGGGGGCTTTGTGTCTCAATTCGGCACGCTCGAGGGGCTCGAAGGCATCCGGCCACCCCGTGCCCTGCTGCTGACGCCGTACATGGTGGCTGGTGGCACGCGCTGGAGCCGCGACCTGACGCCGCGCTATCTGGATGCATTCAGCCCAACAGTTCAGCTGGGTGGCGACGCGCAATACAATCTGGCCAACAACACCGTACTGAACCTGACGGTAAATCCAGACTTCGGCCAGGTCGAGCTGGATGAAGTGGTGCTCAATCTGACGGCTTTTGAGACCTTCTATCCTGAAAAACGGCCGTTCTTCCTCGAAGGGACTTCAATCTTCCAGACAGTAGGAGCAGGCGGGGATGGCAATCTGCAAACCTACCTTTTCTACTCACGACGGATCGGTCGGCAGCCTCAGGGCTATTACAGTCTGCCCGATACCGGCGATGTCGGGGACTGGCGGGTGGCGGAGAATCCGGCCGCTGTACCCATTCTGGGTGCGGTCAAATTGAGTGGAAAAACGCGCGACGGATGGGCCTTTGGCCTGCTGGATGCGCTCACGCAACGCACATACGCTACGTTTGCACATGTCAACGGTAAACAGCAGCGCATTCGCACCGAGCCGTTGACAAACTACACGGTAGCGCGCATTCAGCGTGAGCTGCCTACGCCCGCATCTTATGTGGGACTCATCGGCACGGCCATCTGGCGTGAGGCTGGCGCAGTACGCCAGGCCTATACGGGCGGGCTTGACTGGCGCTGGAATCCTTGGGACTACGGCCTGATCACCGAGGGACTCCTTTCCTTCAGCCGTCGCCAGCGCCCAGGCGCATCGCCCCAGGTGGGGTATCAGGGACAGGCGCGCGTCGGATCGCTTCGCCACCCCTATATCGTGGGCATGGTAGGGGGCAACTTCGCCACCCGGGATTACAACCCCAACGACGTGGGCTTCCACACGATGACCAATTTTGCCATCACCTACATCTGGGCGCAGTTTCGCTACCTGCAGCCATGGGGGCCATTTTTGCAGGTTCGCCTAAATCAGAACTACTGGTGGGTGTACCGGCTCGATCCATGGCTGCACTTGAGCCGGGGCGTCAGCCCGAACCTGCACCTGCAATGGCAGAATTTCTGGTGGACCCGGCTCGGGATGAATCTGGAGTCCGAAGGATGGGATCTGTACGAGGCGCGCGGGGCTGGGCTGTTTCGGCGAGCATTGAGTTGGAATCTCTGGATGGGAGTTTCGACAGACGAACGTCGACCAGTGGTACTATATGCGAACAGTAACTACCGCGCCGATCGGTATGGCGGACGTGCCTGGGGCATCGGACTGGAGGCCATCGTACGACTAAGTGAACGCACGGACCTGGCTGTGAATCCCAGTCTGAGCTTCCGGCGCCAGGAAGTGGCCTGGGCGCAAAACATTGAGGGGATGGAAACCCCCAACGCGATCACCAGCGTGTTCGGCCGCCGCGACGTGGACCGCTTCAACCTGATGCTTCGGGGCGCGCATACGTTCACGCGCGACCTGACGCTGCAGGGGTATCTACAGTGGTTCTGGGTGCGTGGACACTACTGGGACTTTCAAAAATTGGGCAACGAAGGCCGTCTGGAGCCGCTGGCGGTACCGTACGACCGTGAACGCTATGGCAATCCAGACTTTCAGCAGGGTACACTGAACATCAATCTGATCCTGCGCTACGAGTACCGGCCGGGATCGACGCTGTACGTGGTCTGGACCTGGGGGCAGCAGGACTGGAGCGCGCAGGGCACGATGGATGTCCGGGATGCCGCGCAGCGGCTGCTGGAGCGCTCACCCACCAGCGTGTTGCTGGTGAAATGGACCTACACCTGGGGCACCTGAACACAAAAAGGGCGGACGCTTTAGGCGTCCGCCCTTCCATGTGGGTCCTAGTGGATTCGAACCACTGACCTCCACGATGTCAACGTGGCGCTCTAACCAACTGAGCTAAGGACCCGTGGCGCACTGGAAAAATAGCGGGCCCAGTGTAGGCAATTCAAGCCACAAGTCGGTCATGAGGTTCCCGGATCGCCTGCTTTCACAAAAAGCCTACGCGCGCCTTTGTATCTTGTCGGAGGGGGAGCAAACCGAACCGTATGAGACTGACGCCGCGCATCACGCATCCCTGGAGCCTGTCGTTACCAGAGGCGCAGGTACTGCAGCAAGAGTTGGCCTCCCTGGTCCGCTTCGAGATACCGGAACGAATGGAGACAGTGGCCGGGCTGGACGTAAGCGTGCGGGGCGAACAGGGACGGGCAGCCGTTGTTGTCTGGCATGTGACCGAGCAGCAGGTATGGGAGCGCGTCGTCGTCGAAGGTATGGTTTCTTTCCCCTATGTGCCCGGACTGCTCAGCTTCCGGGAGGTACCGCTACTGTTGCAGGCATTAGCACAACTCCGCACCACGCCGGACGTGCTCATGGTAGATGGACAGGGGGTGGCCCACCCCCGTCGATGCGGACTGGCTACCCACCTGGGTGTACTGTTCGATCATCCGGCCGTGGGTGTGGCCAAATCGCGTCTGTTCGGACGCCACGATGAACCCGGCCTGGAAAAGGGAAGCTGGACGCCCCTTTACGACGACGGCGAGGTGATCGGAGCCGTGGTACGCACGCGCACGGGCATGCGGCCCGTCTACGTGAGCGTGGGACACCGCATGACGCTGGAGGCCGCCGTGGCGCTGACCCTCCGCTGCACGACAAGCTACCGCCTGCCCGAACCCACCCGTCTGGCCGACCAGCTCAGCAGAGCTTAATACGATTGCCCGAACCTCATGGTGCATGTGCGAGGCATCTCCGGGCCACACCTCATTCCTCGGGCCAAAAGCACACGGCGGCGCGCCTCTACCAGATCATTGTCATTTTCCCTATCCCGTAGGGACGGACCACTGTGTCCGTCCCATCATACTATCATGCACCGGTAAAGCAGCGATCCCAAAACACTAAAACACGAAAAGCCGCGTCGTTTTGACGCGGCTTTTTTGGAGTCGGGGCGGCCGGATTTGAACCGGCGACCTCTTCGTCCCGAACGAAGCGCGCTACCGGGCTGCGCTACGCCCCGACAGGTAAGGTCCAAATATACGCTAGAATTGACACGCGTTCCAGTTCTACGTTCGTTGAGGGCGGGAGTTCAAGGTTAATTAATCGCTGCTCCTGCTGCCGAACTCGGTGTACATCGTCTCGATGAGGTCTGCATAATACGTTTCGATCTGGCGGCGGCGCGGCTTGAGCGTGGGCGTGAGCAAACCGTTTTCGATAGTGAACGGCTCGCTGAGTAGCCGGAAGGCCCGGATGCGTTCATGGGCCGGCGCATGTCGGTTGTAGCGATGCAGGCTCTGCTCGAAAAGCGCCTGGATTTCAGGAAGCGCCAGCAGTGCTTCGTCGGACGCGGCCTGCAGATGATGCGCCTGCGCGTACTGGCGGAGTGCCTCAAAGTCGGGCACGATGAGTGCTGTCAGAAATTCCCGCCCCTCGCCAATGACCACGATCTGGTCAATCCAAGACTCCTGTTTTAGCTGATCCTCAATGGGGCCCGGGTAGATGTTCTTACCGCCCCGAGAGACAATCATGTGTTTGATCCGATCGGTGATAACCAGGTAGCCTTGATCGAAGCGGCCCACGTCGCCTGTGTGGAACCAGCCGTCTGCATCAAACACCTCACGCGTGGCCTCCTCGTTATTCCAGTAGCCTTTCATCACGTTCGGACCCTTAACCAGGATTTCGCCTTCTTCGGTAGTAAGGTCACTTAGGTAATCGTCACCGGAGAGTTGGCCAACAATCTTGCCGTCGCTTAGGCGTTGGATGGCGATCGTTACGCCCGGCAGTACCCAACCAACAGTGCCAAAGCGTGGTCGCTCCGGCGGGTTGACAGTCAGTACCGGAGCCGTTTCGGTCAGACCATAGCCTTCGATGATTTTCAGACCAATGGCCAGGAAAAATTCGCCGATGTGTCGAGGGAGCGCGGCGCCGCCCGAGACGGCAAAACGCAGATTGCCGCCCAATCGGGCATGGAGTTTCTGAAAAACGAGTTGATGAGCCAGGCGGTATTGCGTCTGAAGCAGGGGCCCCGGCATGCGACCTTCCAGCTGCAATGCGGCTACCCGACGGCCTACAGAGACGGCCCAGTGAAAGATCTTCCGGCGCAGCGGGGGACCTTCTTCGACGGATTTGTGGATGGCGTTGTAGACGCGCTCGAACAGGCGCGGCACTGAGATCATTACAGTCGGCCGCACCTCTACAAGGTTCTGGCTCAGCGCCTCGATGCTTTCGGCATAGGAGATGCGGGCGCCGCAGGCGAGTACCGCTGTATAACCTGCCGTGCGCTCAAACGAGTGGCACAGGGGCAAAAACGAAAGATGGTGGTCGTCAGGACCAAAGTCAACCCGCTGAAGGGCTGCCAGCACATTGGTGCAGAAGTTTCTGTGCGTGAGCATGACGCCTTTGGGCAGGCCGGTAGTGCCGCTGGTATAAATCAAGGCGCTCAGGTCGTCGGGCTGCACTGCATCGGCTAAAGCGGCCAGTTCGGCCTCGTGGGCCTTCCAATACGTAGTGCCTTCGGCCAGCACGTCGTCCCAGGCTCGCACATACGGCGGGTGGTCTTTGCGCATTTCACTCAGCGTGACGATCTCCTGCAGCGCGGGGCACTCGTCGAAGATCGTCTCTGCTTTGCGGAGCTGCACGGCCGACGAGACCACCAGGATGCGCGCACCGGAGTCCTTGACGATATAGCCTACCTGGGAGGCCGGGAGCGACGTGTAAAGCGCCACGTTAATGCCGCCCAGGATCTGCGTGGCCAGGTCGGTGATCGCCCATTCTGGTCGGTTTTCCGAAAGAATGGCTACGCGATCGCCGGGCCGAACGCCCTGTTTGTGCAGGTAGCCGGCCAGTGCGTGCACGCGCTGTTCGAGCTCCTCCCAGGTGATGTCTACCCAGGTTTTCGTGCGCCGGTCCTTGTAGCGTAGCGCAGGCCGATGCTGGCCACGGTAGTGCGCTACCAGTCGGTTGAAAAGCTGTGGGATGGTGTCAAAGGCAACGATGGCAGGCATAGCGCTTCTGTAATCATTACGTCATTAAGTCACAAACTAGATGCTGGCGGGCGAAAAAACAATTTGGGACAACACGTAATCGGCTGTCAGGCGTCAACACCGATGGCTGCTTGTAGCGAGTCGAAGCCGTCCCGTTCGAGTTGTCGAACCAATCCCTGTTTGATGCGGCGCACCAGACCGGGGCCTTCGTAGATGAGTCCTGTGTAGAGCTGCAGGAGCGAAGCGCCGGCGCGAATGCGGCTGTAGGCCTCCTCGGCCGATTCGATCCCACCTACGCTGATCAGGGGTAGCTTCCCTTCTGTCAGGCGATACAGGTAAAAAAGCAGGCTCCGAGCGCGGTTGGCCAGGGGACGGCCACTCAGCCCGCCAGGGCCGATGCGCGTCAGCACCTCCGGATCGGTGCGCAACCCCTCGCGATCAGAGGCTGTGTTCGCAGCCACAAGGCCTGCAATGCCATGCGTGCAGGCTACTTCGACGATTTCTTCGAGCTGGCTGTCGAAAACGGTGCGGCTGGAGGGCGGCGGTGAGAGCTTGAGCAGTATGGGCACCGACAGGTTCAACGCCCGACGCACGGCAAAAATGGCCCGCAGCAGCGCATCGAGCGCTTCCGGATCTTCGAACGTCTTACCTTCGGCCGTATTTGGACACGAGATGTTTAGCGTCACATAATCGGCCAGCGGGGCCAGCAGCCGGAAGCTCTCGCAGAAGTCGGCTACGGCGGCTTCGCCGAGAATGTTCGGATCATGCGTTTTGGCCAGATTGATGCCCAGCGGGCGTCGGCGGCGGAGGCGTTGCAGCCGCTGTGCTATCCGTTCGGCGCCGTCGTTGTTCAGACCCATGCGGTTAATGAGGGCCCGATCTTCAGGTAGGCGAAACAACCGTGGGCGAGGATTGCCTTGGCTTGGACGCGCACTGACCGATCCCACTTCGGCAAACCCAAAGCCCAGCGCTTCCCAGAGTCGTACCAGACGCGCGTTTTTGTCCAGACCGGCCGCCAGCCCCACCGGATTTGGAAACGTAAGGCCCCAGCATTGCACAGCGAGCGCGGGATGCTCCTCTTTGAAAAACGGGGCCACCAGCCACGGCGCCAGTGGCTGAACCAGGCGCGCGGCGGCGAGCGTCAGTTGGTGGGCGCGCTCGGCGTCCAGACGAAACAACAGTGGACGGAACAAGCGGTACATGGCGAACGTGGGCAGGGTCAGCTTTCAAGGAGCAAAAGCGCCCCCGGGATCCGGTCGGTGAAAGCGTTGGTCCCAGCGCTCAAAATAGGAAGAACCTATTCATTGCAAAGCCGGGGAATATATGAAGCTTCCGCTTTTTCTCGTTGATGCCTTTGCCGAGCGGCCTTTTACGGGCAATCCGGCCGCTGTGTGCCTGCTCGATCGGCCGCGGTCGGAAGGCTGGATGCAGAACGTGGCGGCCGAGATGAACCATTCGGAAACAGCTTTTCTGCTCCCGGAAGGTGAGGGGTTTACGCTCCGATGGTTTACGCCGGTGCAGGAAGTGGATTTGTGCGGACACGCTACGCTGGCCAGTGCGCACGTACTCTGGGAGATTGAATGTCTGCAACCCGAAGAACCGGCCGTTTTCTTCACACAAAGCGGGCGGCTGACGGCCTGGCGTTCAGACAACGGTAAGGTTTGGATGGACTTTCCAGCCGAACCGCCTGTGCCCTGCGAGCCGCCCACTGAGCTGCTGCAGGTGATAGGCTTGGCGCCAATCCGCTACGTGGGACGTAACCGTATGGACTATTTGGTGCTGCTCGATCGGGAAGCCACGGTACGCACGCTCAAACCGGATCTGCGGCGGCTGCAGGAGCTGGACATCCGGGGACTGATCGTGACGGCACCGGCCGAAGACGTACCCGCCGACTTCGTCTCGCGCTTTTTTGCCCCACGCGTGGGCGTTCCGGAAGATCCGGTTACTGGTTCGGCCCATTGCTGCCTGGGACCCTTCTGGGCCGAGCGACTGGGTCGTATGCGGCTGAGTGGCTATCAAGTGTCGGCACGCGGCGGCCGCGTCGAGGTGGAAGTGCACGGCGAACGCGTGCACCTGGGTGGCCGGGCTGTCACGGTGCTGCAGGGCAAGCTGCTTGCTGACTAGTAGGCTACCATCCCGGCACGAGCTGGGCGCCCAGATGCCAGCCTTTGTAAGGACGCTGGAATGGATAGACATAGAACAGTTCCAGCACCATGGCGCCCAGAATGTTGAACCGCGTCGAAATACCCGTACTGAAGACGGGCACCCGATCGCCCGTGTGACGCACGAACTTCCATTTGGGCAGGTCGCCCTTCGACCAGGCCACGCCTGCATCGGCAAAAAGCGACAGCTCAGTGGGCAGATAAGGGAAATTGAACAGCCCGAAGCGCTCGGTGCCAAGCAGCGGAATGCGCAGCTCCGCGCTGGCTACGGCCACGTGCGTACCCACCAGGCGGGCCACTTCGGCGCATAGGTTCGGCGTTGAAGTCGAAGGCGTACATTCGTCCGGCTCCATCGAATAGAAACCGTAGCCGCGCACGAACGTCAGCGTGCTTCCAAAACCCAGATATTCCTGGGCAAAAGAGAGCTGATTAGCATCCTGGGGTTGGGCGCCGTAGTTGCCTACGTGCGTCAGGCGTAGGGCAAACGTCAGCGGACGGAAGAAGAAATACTTGCGGCCGTCAACCAGCACCTGCACGAAACGTTCGGTACCGATCAGCGGGCTTGCCTGCAGCCGATAGCGCGAGCCGCGTACTGGCGAGGTGAAGCCGAAGAACGAAAAGTCGCCTACGAACGCCCCCAAAGCCTGAAAGAAGTAGATCGGATCCGGGGCAGGTAGATTCTGCGTGGATCGTCGGTAGCCGGCACCGTAGAGGTAGTAAATTTCGGCGTCGTAGTCGAAGCCGTAACGCTGGAAGCCTACCATCAGCTCGAAGCGTTGGGTGGTATTGAGCGGATAGTAGCCCAACACGCCGGCTTCATCGATGTAGATGCGCTGCAGGAGCTGGATGTAGCAATAGACCTGCAGCCCGGTGGCCGGATCCGTACACACGTCCAGGTAGGCATAGCCGTAGAGCAGCGGAATATGGCTGGCCAGTGCACCGTAGTTAAGCCGGCGGCCCTGGTTGACATAGAGCACCTGTCCGCCGATATCCTTGAAGGTGCCGTTGGCTTGGGCAGCCACGGCCAGTTGCTGATCGCCCAGCATATCGCTGAAGAAAAATGCCACGCCGCCAGCAATCATTGTCCCGAACGGCCCTCCAACGCTGGCGCCAAAGCTGGGCGGTGCCACGTAGTCCAGCTGGAGCCGCCGGCGATAGGGCTGTGGCCGAAGTCCTAGTTCATTTGGCAGGCCTGTCAGTGGATCGCTCAGGTAGCTACTGACCAATCCCTGCGTGGGTGGTTGCAGGGGGGGCAACACCCCGGCGCTGGCAATGCCCGAGTCGCTACCCGGATCAATCGGTTCGCCCTGCAATTGGTCGGGTTCCAGTGAAAAGACCAGGTACTTGTTGTCCGTAAAAACCGAAAACATCATGCGGCCATTTTGAGCAGCTACGCTCATGGCTGGCGAGATGCTTGTGATGCCGCTGACGCCGGTCTGCAGTTTGGTGATGCGATAGACGGCTCCTGTGTTCAGGTCCATCCGGTAAATGTCCTTGAAGCCGTCGTGGTTGGAGATGAAATACAAGCTGCGGCCGTCTGGTGAGAACTGCGGGTTGATCTGTTGGCCGTTCTGGAAGGGGCGCAGCACACGCAACTTGCCGGTTTCGAGGTCAAGCAGCGCCAGTCGCTCGTGCCCGTAGCGCAGGATCTCGAAGTCGGTGCCGTCTGGACCTCGATCCGACACAAAAGCGATGGTGCGGCCGTCGGGCGACCAGGCCGGCTGCAGGTCAGCGTAGCGATCGTCGGTGAGCTTACGAACCCGGTTTGTTTCCAGGTCCAGCAGGTACAGATCGCTGATGCCGCCCGAAAGTCCCGAAAAGGCGATGGTTCGGCCGTCGGGCGACCAGGCCAGGTTGTGAATAGCGCCCACTTCTTTGATGGCAATGCGGCGTTCCAGTTCGCTTTTCCGCAGGTTCCAGATGGCAATCTCGTTGTTACCACGGGCGAACGTGATGAAGGCAAAGCGCTGGCCATCAGGCGACCAGGAACCCGAAGAGTTGATGAAGCGGATGGCATCGAAGTGGGGATTGCTGGCGCTGCTACTCAGGCGGCCCAGTACCTTTCCGGTTTCAGCGTCGGCCACGAAAAGGTCGATCGTGAACAGGTCGCGCTCCGAGAGGAAGGCCACGTAACGTCCGTCGGGACTGAGCGCCGGAGCCAAGTTGATCTCACCTGCGTCGATGTCGGGCGCCAGCACCTTTCGTCCAGCCTGCTCGGGGGGCGTGCGCCCTTCCAGCAGCGGCAGGTAAGTATTCTTGACCGCCTGAATCCATTCCCTGGAAAGCGAGTCGGGCGTGATGCCCAGCGTGATTACGATGGCCGTATCGACGCCTACGATCCCACCCAGTTTGTACAATTTGGTGACGGCCTGGTCCCCATACTTGCCGCCAATGTAGGCCAGATAGGCCTGACCGTAGCGGTAGGGGAAGTAACGCAGGTCGCGTGTGAGTTGCCGGATGGTGGGCAGGTCATCACGCAGTGCCGCATCGCGCAGCCACATGGCCGTGTGCGGATCGTTGCGCCCGAGCGACAGGTACTCAGCCATGCCCTCGACGAGCCACAACGGCAGCAAGGCCAGGTTGAAGCGGGCCAGGCTGTCGGAGCGATTTAGGGCAATGTCGTACTGGAACGAGTGCACCAGCTCGTGGCCAAGCACGTGATCGTTCTCCCGATAGATGCCTGTAAACGGCATGATCACGCGCTCCTTAAGGGCTTCGGTCACACCGCCGGTCCCCTCGCCAATTTCGCCGCTGATGGCGTTTGTCTGATGAAAATCGGCGTCGTCCGCATAAAAAATGATCGGTTTGCGCTCACCGAATTCATGCAGAAACGTGCGACTGTGGCGCTGGTACCAGCGTTCGGCCATCCGGGCCGCGTCGCGCACGGCGATCTCCTCTTCAGGGTAGTAGTAGATTTCGAAGTGCGGCGTGCGCAGCACGCGCCAGTTGAAGGATTCGTACTGGACCTTGTTGCGGCCGAAGTATTGGGCCCATGCCGAGAGGCTCCAGCTCGTTACCATGAGCAGCAGGCCAGCGATGCGAAAAGCACGCATGATTTCCTGTTCGGTCTGGCAAGGAGGCAACCCCGCATCAAACGAAAATCAATCGAGACTTCTTGTGTCCAAACGTAGCAGATTCCGATTGGTTCTGCAAGATGCTCGACTGCTGTTGTAACAGGCAAACGATGCGCCATGTAGCGTGCAGGCGCGCAAAGGCGGCGGTTGCCATCCGAGGTGTACGCGAAATGTCGCGTAAATGGAACAGGAACGCGTATAAGACCTTGAAGTAACCGGTCAGCTCGCTTGGCAGATGATCGACTATCGGGTTCGGGCGCAGATTTTTGTCGGGGTTATCGCCCTGCTGCTGGGGCTGCTGGTGCTGCGGCTGGCGCAGATGCAGCTCTGGCAGACCGATCTGTATGTAGGCGAGTCGCGCAGCAATGCGGTGCGCGAGCAGCGCGTGATGCCAGCTCGCGGCGCTATTTATGACCGCAACGGCGTGTTGCTGGTGGATAACGCGCCGGCCTATTCGCTGTTGATCACGCCCCGATATTTCGACCTGAAGAATATCCCGCTGCTGGCTCGGTTGCTGGAGGTGCCCGACTCGGTGGTGGCCAATCGGCTGGCGCAGGCACGGGCCTGGAGTGCCTATCGCCCCAGTCGGGTCTTTATGGACCTGCCGTTCGAGACGTTCAGCCGCGTTGCCGAAAACCTATACCGTCTGCCCGGGGTCCAGTACGAAATCGACCAGCGCCGCCGCTATCATACGCCGGCCCGTGCGGCCCATGCGCTGGGTTATGTGCGTGAGATCAGCCGGACCGAGTTGGAACAGCTCCGGGACGATGGCTATGCGATGGGCGATCGGATCGGCAAAGCCGGGATCGAAAAGTTCTACGAGAAGGCCCTGCGTGGTGTGCCGGGGCGCGCCTTCAAGCTGGTCAATATTCATGGCCAGGAGATCAAACCTTACCGCGACGGCGCTGAAGACGTGCCGCCCATCAGCGGCTACGACCTGCGCCTCGGAATTGACTATCGCGTGCAGGCGCTGGCCGAATCGCTCTTCGTGGGTAAACGCGGGGCAGCCGTGGCGCTTGATCCAACCAACGGCGAGATCATCGCTCTGGTAAGCATGCCCGACTTCGATCCGGAGGTGCTCTCCGGGCCGATCGATCCCGAGAACTGGCGCTATCTGACTATCAGTCCTGAAAAGCCGCTCTTCAACCGAGCCACAATGAGCGGTGTGCCACCGGGTTCGACCTGGAAACCGTTCATGGCACTGGTTGGGTTGCAGGAAGGCGTTATCACGGCACGCAGCACGATCTACTGCCCGGGTGGCTATCTGCTGGGTAGCCGGCTTTTCCGATGCCACGGGGGGGCGCATGGATCGCTCGAGGTGCGCGAAGCGATTCAACTTTCCTGCAATACGTTCTTTTTCACTGTGATGATGCGCCTCGACGTGAACACGCTCCGCCGATGGGCCAACCGCTTCGGATTTGGCGTGCCGGCGCCTATGGACATCGCCGAGCAGAATCCGGGCCTGATCCCCGACTCGTCCTACTACAACCGACGCTACTCCAACGGCTGGACGGCTGGCTACACGATCAATTTGGGCATCGGGCAGGGCGACATGACCGTCACACCCATGCAACTGGCCCGTTATGTGGCAGCTATCGCTAACGGCGGTACGCTCTATTCGCCCCACCTGGTGCGTGAGTTGGTCCACCCGGAAACCGGCGAGGTGCTCAAGCCCCAGTTGCCTCCGCCCGAGCACATCCCCATTAAGTCGGAATACTTTCAGATCGTGCGTGAAGGCATGCGGCGTGTGATGGAGGCGGGCACTGGCCGGTGGGTGCAGATCCCGGGCATTCCGAGCGGCGGCAAAACGGGTACAGCGCAGGCTCCCGGCGGCCGCAAGGATCATTCGCTTTTTATCATGTTTGCGCCCTACGATGCGCCCAAAATTGCCATTGCCGTCCTGGTGGAAAACGCAGGCTTCGGTGCGACAGTCGCTGCGCCCATCGCCAGCCTGATGGCCGAGCTATACCTGACCGGCGAGGTCGCCACCACGCCGCAACGGCGCTATATGCTCGAGCACGTACTCCGCCAGCGGAGCCAGCCGCTGGATGAACCCACGGTGATCCAGGCCGCTTCCCGATAAAGCCTATGGCACGCCTTGCACGTAGACCGGACCTGCTGCTCTTGCTGCTCTGGACCGCGCTGGTGACGGCAGGGCTGGTGGCGCTCTACAGCACGACGCACGGTCCGGCTGCCGAATTTCTGCCGCCGAGCGTGCGCGACAACTTCGCACGCCAGCTCTTCTGGGCTGGGCTTTCGCTGGTGGCAATGGGTAGCGTGCTGCTGCTGCCCGTCCGTTTCTTCCAGAGCATGGCCTATGCGATCTATGGCGCCACGGTAGTGCTGCTGCTGCTCACGCTCGCCGTCGGCCGTGAGATCAACGGAGCGAAAGCCTGGCTTTACATCGGATCGATCGGGTTTCAGACGTCCGAGTTGGCCAAGGTGGGGACAGTGCTGGCCGTCGCCCGTCTGCTTTCGACACGCCAGGCCCGCATTGATACGGTTCGCTATGCGCTGGGCGCTGTGGTGCTCATCCTGGTGCCGGCTGCCATCATTATTCTGCAAAACGACATGGGCACGGCGCTGGTCTTCCTGGCGCTGGTGCCCATCATGCTCTACTGGAGCGGTCTGCCGGTGGCGACCGTGCTGCTGGTGATCTCACCTGCACTGGCCGGTTACCTGACGATTGTCTACTGGCCGGCCGCCATAGCCTTTGTGGTGCTTTTCACGACAGGGATCTACTGGCGCACACGCGAGGCCTACATGGGCGCGCTGGCCGCACTCTTTACTGGCGGAACAGCAGCTGTGGCTTCGTTTGCGCTGGCCTATGTGCTTAAGCCCTACCAGCTTGCCCGCGTGCTCTCGTTCACGAACCCCGAAGCCGAAGCCTACCGCAAGACCTACGGCTTCCACCTGGTGCAGTCGAAGGCAGCCATCGGCTCGGGTGGCCTTTTCGGCAAAGGATTCATGCAAGGCACGCAGACGCAGGGCGCCTACGTGCCGGAACAGTCCACGGACTTCATCTTCAGCGTCATTGGCGAGGAGTTCGGCTTCGTAGGGGCGGCCCTTGTGCTGCTGCTCTTCGCGCTACTGCTGGTGCGACTGATCCGGATGGGGACGGAGTGCCGCCATCCCTTCGGACTCATGGTGGCGGCCGGTGTGGCCGGCGTAATTCTGGTGCACGTATTCATCAACATCGGCATGGCTACGGGTCTACTTCCTGTGATCGGGATTCCGCTGCCTTTTCTGTCCTACGGCGGTTCGTCGCTGCTGGCCAATACGCTGATGCTGGCGGTGGTGCTCAATCTGCACATGCGCCGTGATGACTTTTCCATCTTCGTCTGAACACGCGGGGCGGCTTTTTTGTAGAAGCGCGCCGGTGTCTGTCGAGACAAACATTCGACCCCGATGAAAGCATATATCGAAGAAGCCCTCTACCGGGTATTGCGCACAATCGACGGAGTGCCGGAGGACTTCCAGCTGGAGCTGGAGAAACCTAATAATCCCGAGCATGGCGATCTGGCCACAAATGCAGCCATGCAATTGGCTCGCTATCTGAGGCGGCCGCCGCGTCAGATTGCCGAGGAGATCGCCGAGCGGCTCCGGGCGCTGCCACTCGATCCGCGACGTGTCGCTTCGGTCGAAGTGGCCGGACCCGGCTTCCTGAACTTCCGCTTTGCCCCAGACTACCTGGCCCAGGTACTGGCCGACATCCTGGCCGCCGGCGAACGCTATGGTCGTAGCAATTTAGGACAGGGTCAGCCGGCCATTGTCGAGTACGTTAGCGCTAATCCCACCGGACCGCTCACCGTGGGGCACGGTCGCAACGCTGTGCTGGGCGATACGATTGCTAACCTGCTCGACTGGATCGGCTACCGCGTCACGCGCGAGTACTACTACAACGACGCGGGCCGCCAGATGCGCGTACTGGGTGAATCAGTGCGGGCCCGCTACCTGGCGCTTGTCGATCCGAACCTGCCGACTAAGAAGCTCCAGGTGGCTGAAGGCGAATGGGTGGAAGTGCCCGAACCATTCCCTGAGGATGGCTACCTGGGCGATTATATCGTCGACATTGCCCACATGCTCTACGAGCAGCACGGCGACGCCCTGCGCAACGCGACAGACATTACGCCTTTCAAAGAAGCCGCCGAAAAAGTCATCTTTGAAGACATCCGGCGGACGCTTGTCCGCCTGGGCATTCGCATGGACAGCTATTTCAACGAGCATACGCTCTACGAGAACAACAAAATCTGGGAAGTCGTCGAGGCACTGCGCGAAAAAGGCTACATCTACGAAAAAGACGGTGCTGTGTGGTTTCGCACCAGCGCGCTGGGTAAAGATCAGGATACGGTACTGGTCAAACGCACGGGCGAGCCAACCTACCGCCTACCTGACATCGCCTACCATATCACAAAGTTCGAGCGGGGCTTCGAGCGGATCGTGGACATCTTCGGGGCCGACCACATCGCCACCTATCCAGACGTGCTCCGAGCGCTTGAGGTGCTCGGCTACGACGTGAAAAAAGTCGATGTGGTGATCTATCAGTTCGTAACCCTGGTACGGGGCGGAGAGCCCGTCAAGATGTCCACCCGAAAGGCCACCTACGTGACGCTCGACGAATTGATCGACGAAGTGGGCGAAGACGTCACGCGTTTTTTCTTCCTGATGCGTTCGCCCAACACGCACCTGGAGTTCGACCTGGACTTGGCCCGTGAGGCCAGCGAGAAAAACCCGGTCTTTTACCTGCAGTATGCGCACGCCCGCATCTGCTCGATCATGCGCAAGGCGGACGAGGTGGGGTTGAAGGAAAGGTCGAACCCGGATCTGACGCGGCTGCAGCATGAAGCCGAGCAGGACCTGATCAAAGAGCTGATGCGCTTTCCGGAAGTGATTCAGGAAGCGGCCCAGACCTACGAGCCGCACCGCGTGGCCAACTACCTGCGTGAGGTGGCCGTGGCCTTTACGAAGTTCTACGACCAGTGCCGTATCATCGGCGAACCTGAGCCGTTGGCGCAGGCCCGTCTGGCACTGGCGCGGGCGACGCGACTGGTGCTGGCTAACGGTTTGCGCGTGCTGGGCATTGCTGCACCGGAGCGGATGTAACCATGCGCGAGAAGTACACGGTAGCCTTTCAGGGCGAGCTGGGCGCCTTCAGCGAGGAAGCGATCCTGGCCTACTTCGGTGCGGAGCAGGCCGAACCGGTGCCGCTGCCCAACTTCGAGCTGGTCTTCGAAGCGCTTGAGCGCAGTCAGGTGGACCGGGCCATGATCCCGATCGAAAACTCACTGTTCGGTAGCGTGCACGTCAACTACGACCTGCTGCGTGCACACGAAGTAAGCATCGTCGGTGAGCTGGAGCTACGTATCCGACACCACCTGCTGGGGCTGCCCGGTAGTCGCATCGAGCAGATTCGCCGCGTCTACTCGCACCCACAGGCGCTCGGGCAATGCCGAACCTACCTGCGCACGCACCTGCAGCACGCCGAAGCCATTCCAGCCTACGACACGGCCGGTGCCGCTCGCATGGTGGCCGAAATGGGCGATCCAGAGGCGGCCGCCATTGCCGGCATACGCGCGGCCGCCAAGTACGGGCTGGACGTACTAGCTTCCGGGATCGAAAGCCACCCGCAGAACTACACCCGCTTTTTGGTGCTGGCCCGCCCCGAGGTCACGCCGCCCGAAGGGCCGCCAGGAACGATGAAAACGTCGATCGTGTTTGCCCTGCGTGAGAACGTTCCGGGTGCCCTCTTCAAAAGCCTGGCCGTGTTTGCATTGCGCGACCTGGACCTGTACAAGATCGAAAGCCGTCCGCTTGTGGGGGTACCAGGCAGCTACCTGTTTTATCTGGACGTGGCAGGCTCTCTGCATGAGGAGGCCGTGCAGCGGGCAATGGATCATCTGGCCGAAGTGGCAGCGTTTGTGCGGGTGTTGGGTTCGTATCCGCGCGGCAGACGCGTCGATTGAGCGAAAACCATGTCACTGACCTACAGCATTCGGGAGGGACTGGCTGGCCTGCGCCGGGCCCGCTTTGCCACAGTGGCCGCCACAAGCGCCATGACCGTGGCGCTCGTGCTGATGGGCGTGTTCGCGGCTGCGGGCTACCACGCCCATCAGGTGACGAACTGGCTCCGTCAGCGTGTGGGAGAGGTCGAAATCTTCCTGGAAGACGACGTGGACGAAAACATCGCCCGGGCACTTTATGCCCGCGTGCGGGCCATTCCAGGCGTAGCGGAAGCACGCTACATCTCGCGTGAGGAGGCGCGACAGATCTTTCTGGAAGAGTTCGGTAGCGAAGGGGAGGTGTTTCTGGACAAACCCTTTCTGCCCGCTTCGATTCGGGTGCGCTTCGAACCGTCGATGGCTGCGCCTGACACGCTGGCCCGCATGGTCCAGTGGCTCTCAACCTGGAATCACGTCGATGAGGTGGTCTTTAACCAGCCGCTGCTGATAAAGGTGCAGCAGAACCTCCGGTTGATCACGCTGATTGGACTGGCGCTGGGGCTGCTGGTGGTACTGGCGGCCGTCTTTCTGGTGGCCAATACGATCCGACTGACGGTCTACGCACGGCGGCTACTCATCCGCACCATGAAGCTGGTGGGCGCCACCGACAGCTTCATCCGTCGACCGTTTGTGATTGAGGGCATGGCGCAGGGACTCATCGCGGGCCTGCTGGCAGCCGGCATCGTGGCGTTGGGCTACCAGATGGTGGCGGGCTACCTGCCGCAGCTCGACGACCGCCAGGGGCTGTTTCTGCTCGGCCTGCTTGGTGGCCTTGTGATGGCCGGCGTCGTGTTAGGCTGGCTCGGTGCTGCCTGGGCCGCCCGTCGCTTCATCCGGCAGGTGCCTTTGCACTGAAGCTCAGCGCGGCCGCGAAAAGTGGCGGTAGAGCCCCACGGCCACCAGAAACGAAACGAGCAGCACGGCCGCCGGAATGACAATGCCCCAGATGGTCAGCTCGCGTCCGGCCGGCGGCTGTTGTTGCAGCAGAAGCAGCAGGTCAGGCATGGCGAGGGGTGTCGGCGGTGGAAGATTCCTTCGGTTGCCGGTGGTGACGACGGTAGGCACGCCAGGCCAGCAACAGGCCTAGGAGCGACGCCGTGTAGGCGATCGTCATCCCGATGGCAGTAGCCAGTCCCTGATCCATTTCAGGCCTCCCAGCGGACGGTTTTTTCCAGTTGCTTCAGGTATTCCTTCTGCCTGCGTTCGTACTCCTCGGAGATCGCTTTCAGCTTTGGATCGATGATCCAGTGCAGCAGCGCTGTCAGCACGATCCCGAGGCCCAGCGTGACGAATCCTTCCCAGCGCAGGAGCAGGCTCAGGGCGATGCCCACCGTGAGCGCCACGTAGGCCAGTGGCGAGATGATGATGGCCAGTACGTCTTCTTTCGTCCACTCGTCGGCCTCGGCGGCCGTCCAGGTGCGTCGAATCCAGCCCATGCTTTCACGAAGGTCTGTTCTGATTTGGATCGACGAAAGCCGGTTGGCCCTTCGGGGTGAGCAACCCGCGGCGTTCGGCCTCCCGGCGCACGGGGCCCCACCAGCCGATCGGTCGGGCCATCATGTAGTATTTCACCAGGTGGTCCATGTCTTCCGGCGGCGTCAGCAGCGTCACCGGAATGTACACGAGCGCGCCCAGCACCATCAGCAGCCAGAACTGCTCGTAGTCGGCCAGGGGCGGTAGCACACCGAAGGCCGGCAGCACCCACACGACGAGCCAGCTGAAGCCCA
>FWWM01003572.1_pt1 | contig 24918 bp, 19 predicted proteins | sample 2228351 | NCBI WGS metagenome assembly FWWM01 (sample SAMEA103939774, study PRJEB20133) | metagenome
CATATTCTTTTACCTTCTCTGTCGGAGAAGCCAACGCTATTATTTTTCCGCCGACGAGCATAAGCAGTATGCTCATGACTGTTCCGGTGATAAAACTCAGAAGCGTTGCGGACTTGAAAGACATAAGAGCTTTTTTTCTTTCACCTTTGCCCCACATCTGAGATATTATTGCCTGGGTTGATGAACCGAGAGCGTTCATGGGAAGTGAGAGAAGAAGCATTGAGATGAGCGCGAGTCCCATAGCAGATATCTGTTCCGTTGACGAAGGACCAAGCCGTCCCACCATCATTGTGCCAAAAAGATTGTGTATGTTAGATATTGTGAGGGATATAGAAGCGAGAAGCGAGAGTCTTATAGTCTTTGCGACATCTTTGTTCCTAAATGCCAGTATAACGCCATAAAGATACTTTTTCATTTTCTTCGCTCATTGTTCATTTTTCAACCCATCTGGTTATTACCTCAAGGAGCTCTTCATCTATAACCATCTTTGCTTCCTCTTTTTCGATTATTTTCCTTAAAATTGCTTTTTTCTCTTCACCTTTCAAAATCAGTTTGAATTCAATTCCGGCTTCGGTGCAAAGATCTCGGAGGGTTTCAGCAAAGCTCTTTCTCCAGAGACGAGATAGTCTTTCTATTATGTCATTAAACTTTTTATCAGAAATCATAATTCAAAAATAATTTCGTGTAAAATCATTACTTATTAAAAAAGTATATTTTTTATGAGAAAAAGGTTGAAGATAGTCGAGGTTGCGCCCCGTGACGGTCTGCAAAATGAAAGTGAAATCATAGCTCTTGAAAAAAAGAAAGGTCTTGTTGAAAAACTTTCTGATTCCGGCGTTGATGAAATCGAGGTTGGTGCTTTTGTCTCCCCAAAATGGGTACCTCAGATGAAAGACACAGAGGAACTTTTCAAGACAATAAAAAAAAGAGATAGAGTTATATATTCTGCTCTCGTTCCTAATATGAAAGGACTTGAGCGAATATTTTCTATCCCGGAAGGGAACAGGCCAGATAAGATAGCAGTTTTTACCGCCGCTTCGGAAACGTTCAATCTGAAAAATATAAACATGAGTATAGACAAATCCATAAGTGTGATAACTGAGGTTGTGAATGAAGCTAAGAGGTCTTTGAAAGTTCCGGTAAGGGGGTATATATCAACTGCTTTCTGGTGTCCATTTGAAGGTAAAATATCACCCGATAGAGTTCTGAGATTGTGCTATGCTCTTTTTTCAGCCGGAGTTGACGAAATATCTTTGGGAGATACAATAGGTAGGGCTACGCCGTCCGATGTATCGGAGCTTCTCTCTGTCCTTCTCAAACGTTTTTCGCAAGATAAATTTGCTATGCATTTTCACAACACTTACGGTATGGCTATTTTGAATGCATATGTATCTTGTCGGGATTTTGGCATTTTCACATTTGATAGTTCTGCCGGTGGACTTGGTGGTTGTCCTTTTGCACCGGGAGCGTCAGGAAATGTCGCAACAGAGGACCTCGTTTTCGCTCTCGAGAACTCAGGCTTTTCAACTTCGGTCAATATGAAAAAAGTTGTCGAGGCAGTATCAGAATTAGGTATTCCGTTGCGCTCTGCTTTGCACCGCTTGTTCGCTAAATCAAACTTCCCTTCCTAACCATTCCTAACCTCTTTCCAGAAAAACTGAAAAAGGCTATATTTATCCTGTGAATTATAAAATTAAATCATTGTGTTATGAGCATAATAAAAATAATAAAGAAAAAGGGAGGAGGAGAAGAAAAACAAGAGAAACAAGAACAACAAGAAAAAGGGGAAGGTATATCACGTGAAAGGGAAGATAAAGAATCAAAAATTGAAGAGACAAAAATTGAAGATTTAAAAAGCGGGAAGAAGGAGGATAGATGGATAGAGGATAGATGGGAAAAGAGTGGGAGGGGAAAATTTAGGGAGAAATTCGGAGAGAAGTTTAAACCAAAATTCAGCCAACATCTTGAGGAGAAGAGGGGATGGCAAAGGGTTTCAGGTCCTGTAGGAGAGGCGGAGAGAAAAGAAATAGAGGAGGAGAAGATACAAGAGAAAGTTTATCAAGAAAGAAAGGAGCAGAGATTGGGGAAGGAAGACCAAAGTCAGAAAAAAAATATACAGGGAGAAGAGAGGGAAGAAAGAGGGAAAATAGAGGGATCAGAATATTTAAATCTAAAACACCGTCAGTTCCAACCGAAGCATAAGTTTAAAGAGATAAAGCGAAAAGAGAAACTTGGAAGGGAAACCGATAAGGAGGCTTATGGGAATAGGGGGGTCGGGGAAAGCTCGGGGGGTGTGAGTGGATATAAAGTAGATGAGAAGCTCAAAGCAGAGGAGGAGCGAAGAGCAGGGGAGAAACATAGAGCACCGGAGAAGTTCAAAACATCTGACAAACACAGAGTAGCGGATGAGCGCAGGGCACGAAAATTTCCTGAATACTTAGTCAGAAAAACAGAAAAGAAGATTGAGGAAAAAGTAGAAGGTGAGAGTTCAAGGGGGGATGATAGTTGGAAAGATAGGTCGGAAAGTAGACTAAAAGATGCTGAAAGTAGACTAAAATATGAGGATATAACATCAGCGAGTAGAGAACTGAGGAGAGAAGAAAAGGAGAGGCGGAAAGGGGGGGAGAGAGAAGAAGGTTGGGAGAAAGAGAGAGAGAAAGGGAAAGACAAAGAGAAGGAGAAGGGAGAGAGGGGAGAAAAGTTAGAGGGGGGAAGAGCTCAGAGGGAGAGAGATGAGGGGAGGAGAGATGAGGGGGGGATGGAGCCAGTTGGGGTGCGTTTTGAAAAGCTCAGTGAGGAGAAGATAAAGGAGATAGGCGATAGCGAGGCTACTGAAGGGGTGATTGAAGGAACTGGAATTTCGGACGTTGATAAGGTAGAGGATAAGTTTGAGTTTGGGTGGTCAGATAGAGGTGAAGATGGAGGTAGAGGGGCTGTATTTGAAGGCTCTGGATTTGAAGAGCTTGAGTTCTACTCTGCAAGGGAGGATATAATCCCTTTCAGGGTGAGGTCATTTTTCAAGCGCAGGAAATGGAAGAAGGATAAGGGCAGGCGGTTTGATGAAGAAAGAGTATATGTCGAGCGTCCAATATCTCCTCAGCCGAAGAAATTGAAGATAAAGATTCCAGAGGCGATAACTGTTGCGGAGCTCTCAAAACTTACTGGAATCAAATCATCTGAGATAATAGCTAAACTTCTTCAGCTTGGGAAAGAGGTTACTATAAACCAGTTCATATCAGCGGACGATGCGGAGCTTATATGCGCTGATTTTGGAATAGAGGTTGAGAGGGTAGAGTTTGATGAGTCTGTTTATTTTGACCTTTCTCCCGACCCTGAGGATAAAATGAAACCGAGACCTCCGGTTGTTGTGGTTATGGGGCATGTTGACCATGGCAAGACTACTCTCCTTGATTCCATAAGGCACACCAATGTTGCTGAGAAGGAAGCAGGAGGCATTACACAGAGTATAGGGGCTTATACTGTTGATGTTGATGGTAGGTTTATAACTTTCATAGATACGCCGGGTCATGAGGCTTTCACTGAGATGCGAGCACGTGGGGCTAAGGTTGCAGACATAGCTGTGCTTGTTGTCGCTGCTGATGAAGGAGTGAAACCGCAGACTGAGGAAGCTATAGCTCACGCAAGAGCAGCGGAACTCCCTATAGTTGTCGCTATAAATAAAATAGACAAGCCCGGAGCAAATCCTGAGCTTGTTAGGTCGCAACTATCTAAGCTTGGTCTTATTCCTGAGGAATGGGGAGGGGACACACTCTATGCGGAAATATCAGCTAAAAAGCGAATCGGTGTAGATATTTTGCTTGAAAAAATTCTCCTTCAGGCCGATATTCTTGGACTCAGGGCTAATCCGGATAGGCTTGCAGAAGGGGTTATAATAGAATCCAGCGTTGATAAGGGTCTTGGTGCTGTGGCTACTGTGATATTGCAAAGAGGAACGCTCCGCAAGGGAGATATATTCGTATCGGGCCTTATTTGGGGACGTGTCAGAAATATATTTTCAGACAGAGGTAAGATTATCAAGGAGGTTCTTCCCGGTTATCCCGCAAGGATAGTAATTGGTGGAGCGGACGTTCCCTCTGCGGGAGATAAACTTTATGTTGTAAAAGATGAAAATATTGCGTCAAAGATAGTTGAGGAAAGGAGAAAAAGACAGCTCTCTCGCACTTCTATATCCCTTGAGGATATATTTGAAAAGATATCAAGTTCATCCGAGAATAAGGTTATACTTCCCATAGTTCTGAAGGCTTCATCGGATGGTGCCCTTGATGCTCTTGAGAAGGAGATATTAGCCATACAGCACCCTCAGCTTGACATAAAAATAATACACAAAGGAATTGGTGTTATATCTCAGAGTGATGTCAATCTTGCGTCCGCTTCTCGAGGTCTTATCATAGGGTATGGAGTGAATTTTGATAGGCAGGCTCAGAACCTTGCTAAAATGCTCGGTGTGGAGGTAAGGGTATACAAGATAATATACGAGATAGTCGATGACATAAAGAAGGCTATAAGGGGAATGTTAAAACCTACCGAGAGAGAGGTTATCATCGGATCAGCAAAGGTTCTTAAAATATTCAAACTTTCTGTGGGTAGGGTTTACGGATGTGTTGTGCAGAGCGGAAAAATACAACTTGGGCTTAACGCACGTGTGAGGAGAAACGGTGACATCATAGGAGAAGGGAAAGTCTCCTCGCTTAAGCGTTTCAAAGACGCAGTTGATGAAGTCAAGGAGGGTGAAGAATGTGGTATCTTGCTCGAAGGAGTAAAAGATATACTTGAAAATGATATTATAGAATGCTACAAGGTTGAGAGGGAAGAGGTCTCAATCTGATGGAGGTGTAGTTCATGTATAGAATTGAGAGTGATACTATGGGTGAGGTAATGGTGCCTGCGGATAAATACTGGGGAGCTCAGACTCAAAGAGCTATTGATAATTTCCCAGTGAGTGGGTGGACGATTCCTGAGGAAATGATAAAAGCTATCGCGGTTATAAAGTGGGCCGCTGCAAAAGCAAACTACGAACTTGGATTGATACCCGAAAACATAAAAGATGCAATATGTAAAGCAGCTGAAGAAATATATCAGTCGAAGCTTGATGAAAACTTTCCTATCGATGTTTTTCAAACAGGTTCAGGAACATCGACGAACATGAACGTAAATGAGGTTATAGCAAACAGGGCAAACGAAATACTCGGATATGAAAAAGGGAAAAAGTATCCAGTTCATCCAAATGATCACGTGAACCTGTGCCAATCCTCAAATGATGTCATACCTACGTCAATACAAATTGCTTCTGTTATGCTTCTTAAAAATAGACTATTTCCAGCTCTTGAGAAGCTTGAAGATGCACTTGCTAAAAAGGAGGGTGAGTTTGCCGGCATATTAAAAGTGGGAAGAACACATCTTATGGATGCAACTCCTGTGACATTAGCTCAGGAATTCTCCGGATATAGATTTCAGATAAGGCATGTGTATCAAGAGCTGACCAAATCAATGGATACCCTTTCTGCACTTGCGCTTGGTGGAACAGCCACCGGAACAGGAATAAATTCACACCCTAAATTCCCTTCCATCTCTATAAAGTATATAAGTGAATTTTTGGGACACAATTTTTCGGAAACTCCAAATCACTTTTTCACTCAAGCGACGCAGGACCACATAGTTGCACTGAGCGGGAAACTCAGAACACTTGCGGTTGCGCTCTTTAAAATAGCCAATGATATAAGGTGGATGTCCTCAGGTCCAAGATGTGGTCTTGGAGAGATTGAATTACCATCTCTTCAGCCCGGGTCCTCTATAATGCCCGGAAAAGTGAATCCGGTTATACCTGAGTCGGTTATGATGGTCTGTGCGGAAGTTATAGGTTTTGACACCGCGATTTCAATCGGAGGAATGAATGGAAACTTTGAACTCAACACTTTTCTCCCTCTTATAGGATACAACATCGTGAATTCAATAAAATTGCTCGCCTCAGCATGTGATATTCTTGCCGAAAAATGTATTTTAGGTTTAAGAGCACGGGCGGAGAAACTCAGGAAACTCGTTGAATGGAGTATGTCTGTTGTTACTCCGCTTGCGTTAAAGATAGGATATGACAAAGCTGCCAAAATAGCAAAGAAAGCGGTAGTGGAGGGAAAAACTGTAAGGCAGGTGGTCTTAGAAGAAGGGATACTTCCTCAAGATGAAGTGGAAAAAATTCTTGACCCATTAAAGATGACCAAGCCGTCTGAGGATATGGTTTCATCTGGTGGGGGATAATGTTTCTTTTCTATATAGTCCTGGTCCTTTATCTTGCTACCATTTTTCTGAAAGTTGTTTGGGGGATTTTGGGGAACAACAACGCTCTTTTTGCTGATGGTCTTGATTCAACGAAAAATCTTATCACTCTTTTTATATCTTTTCTCTTTTTTAGGCTTTCTAAGCAGGCGCCAGACAAGACTCATCATTTTGGGCATTCAAAGTATGATGCTTTCGGTTCACTTATCATAGGAATATCACAGATATTTTTCGCAGGTATCGCGGGAACTACTGTTTTTTTCACCTTTGGCCAGAAACCGTATCACACATCACTTATGCACTCATTGATATCACTTATTTTTATGGGAATTGTTGTTCTATTTTTGTTTTTCCTTTTCCGAAGGCTTGGTTCAGAGGCTATAAAATCTGAGTTCTGGCATGAGTTCATAGACCTACTTCAGACCGCAGGAGTTTTCATTTCAACATATCTTTCGCTTAATTTTGTGCCGGAGGTAAACTCAATATTTGCGGGGGGAATTTCTGCCCTCCTTCTTATCAATGGTATAAAAAGTGTTATATCCGCTGAGAAACCCCTTGTGGACAGGGCACCTTCCGATAGTGTCATAAATACTATATTGAGCACCGCAAAAGAATACGATATTGATGTCAGAGACCTGAAAACATCAATATCGGGTAAAGATGTCATCAGGGTTGAGGTAAGCATACAGATTGATAAAGAAATTGGGATTCAAGATGCACATAATATAGCCCATGCTTTTGAAAATAGCGTAATTATGAATCTGAAAAAACTTGGGTTCAGGGTTGAAAATTTTGCAGTCCATATTGAACCACGTGGGGCACACCCGGTAGAGCTGAAATATGAAAGAGAAATTAAATAGGATAAAACTAAAATGAATTAAACAAAAACGAATTATGTGAAAATGAAGCAAATGTTTAAAGAAAAAAGTAAAAAAAAGAAAGGGAAAGGAGATAATTGAATGAACATTTTAGGTGGCTACATACAGATCGGTATAAAAATAGCAGTTACTATATTTATGCTTTTTATTCTACCTCTGCTTTCTTTTCTCTTTTTTTCTGCTTTTGGTAGGATGAGGAAGAGCTTTTTCTTTGGTTTCGGTTCTGGGGTCATACTTTCAGCGGTTTTTCTTAGAGTTCTCCCAGATATACTTACTGAAATGAAAGAAAGCATCGTGTCTATTCTTATGTTTGGGGGGATTGCTATATCCATTGTTCTTGACAAGGTTGTATTCTTCCAAAAGAAGCATATATCTCCTGAAGGTTTTGCCTGTTGGTATTGTGAGGAACCTCAACGTTTATCTGTCATTTTGGGTTTCTCAGCGCACTACATTGTAGATGGTTTCTTTCTCGGAGGACTTGCTTTATCATCACCGAATTTCACCGCCGTGCTCCTACCCATAGTAGCTCACAAGCTTGTAGATGGACTTATCCTCTCACTTATATTCTCTGGAACGAAAAGAGGTATGCTTTACGTCCTTATGCTCTGTTCATTTAATATGTTAGGGCTCTCCTTATTTTTATTTGGCGGAGAATATTACAATCTTATTCACCTGGTTTCTCCGATTGCAGCTGGGATACTCATATATGTTGCTATACATGACTTCATACCTGTGGTTGACACTTTGCAAGATTTTATGTTTTTTTTTGCGGGAGCGGGAATAACATATGCTATTCTTGAATTTTCTCACATACATTGATTTTTTCAATTTTTTTTATCATGATTGTTCTCGGAACTCAATGTTTGTGTTCCCTTGAAACTTAATGTTTGTGTCCCTCGAAACTCAATGTGTGTGCGTTTCCTGAGCCTCCAGAGCTTTTTTGAGATATTCTTTGAACTTTTCCGGAGTGATTTTTGGGGCTCTCTGATCTGTTTGTATCTTCTCTTTTGTGATCCGGGGTGCACCCTTACCATACGATGGTTGAGTAGGTGAAAATTTACCATCTCCGTTCATGTCTATGTATACAGGATTTGTGATAAGAATTGGGCGAACCTTCTTGTCGGTGATAACTGGGAACATAGGATTTTTATCTCCTTCACATTTTTCTTTGGAGCATTCAACAACTGCTACAACCCAAAAGTCCTCTCCGGGAGGATTTATCGGAATTAGGGTAGAAAGTTCCCTGTATTTGAATGTCAGTCCGCCGGCTTTCTTTTCAGATAAAGATGGAATAGAAGTTAACTCAACTGCTGGTGTTGGTGGATTATTTACCTGCATCCCTTCCTTTGCCCCTGTATTCCTTGTGTTTATAAATATTTTTATGGTGTCAAAATCTATCCAGTCCGCACTTTTGACCTTTATCTTTACTACGAAATTTGATGTGAGTATACCCATGTTATTTAACCCCATATCCACGCATTTGTCTTGTTGTCCGAAAAGCCCGCAAACTTGAAATTCCTCTAAAATTATTCCGTTAGATACAAATACTCTTCCATTTAAAATTGAGTCTATGAATTCTTCTATCACTTCTATGTCATTTCTGAACTTTTGAGGCAAATCTTTCCCTTCTCTGACTTTCACAAATGTTCTCCCTATCCCAGCTTGTACTGCTATTTTCTGGTGTGTATCAGATACTCCTACTGCTGTGATGTGTATTCCGTGATTGAGGAATGTGAACCAGTCATTGAGCACTTTTGGTATTTCGTAATATGAGTTGTAGACCTCAATTGCGTCAAATCTTTCTGGGTTTCCTATATCTTTGAGGATATTAGGGGGGATGAATAATTCTGTCTCTTTTCCTATCGTTTTTGCATCTCCGCAGTTGCCCAGTGGAGGGAATATTCTGTGCACGCATGGGTCTTGAGCTGTAGTAAGTTTTACCGTATCAAGTAATATTGCATCAAAGTATCCCATACCACCTGACCTTGGGTGATTTACCTGCACAATATTTCTCTTGATATTTTGAGGTTTGAGAAGATGCGCTCCCTTGAATATCTCACGTGGATGAAGACTCCTCAAAAACCTATATTTCTCCTTCTCACCTTCGCTTATACCATATATTTCATATCTGTCATATTTTTCTGACCAGTCAAAAGCTCCATCGTTTGAAACCGCTTCCTTTCTCTGAAGCGGGTATGCATTAAAATGTCCATATGAGAAAGTTGTTATCTCCTGACCTACAAGAGAAGCAAGAAATTCAGAAAGTCCGAGAAGTTTTATTGCTGGTTCATAGTCTGTTAGCCAGTCGTGGTCTGTTGATATTATTATATCTACACCTTCTGCCCCAAACGTTATCGCCCTATCAATAAGTGATACAGGACTATCAGGAGAATTTACCGCGTGCACGTGTGTATCTGCGGAGAGCCAACCCGTAGCATCAGCTACCTTGTGAAGGTAAGCAGTTATGCTCTTCCCATCACCACTCCCTACTGTTATTTCATCCTCATACCTTGAATATTCCATGCCGCGTGACACAACTACCCTGTATTTTCCGGGAGGTATTTTCACTTCTGTTCTCTCACCTTTTGCGAGGAAGACCACCTCTTGAACTCCGTCTGGTAATGGATCATAAACTTCATCACGGAAAGAAGTAGATAATATATCACAATTTTTGGGGTCAACACATGTTCTTTTGGGGCATTCTTCTATACACACAAACGACACTTTTGCTGGTATGTGTCGTGTGCTTGTTTGTCCATTTGTATCAATTACTTCAAGAGCTTCAATATATACTTTTGCTGGTTCAGTGAGTTTCAGCTCAATCTTTTGCTCTGATGGCACATTTACTGTAATTGGGTCCGACCTCAGGGTATATGGTAGGTCTGCGATAAACTTGTATTGACCCTCGGGTAGTGTGACTTTGAAATTTCCATATTCATTTGTTGTTACTGTTGTGATTAAATTTTCATTTTGAAATATTGCAACTCTAACTTTTCCGATTACGCTTTCTCCAGAGCCTTCCCATGATACTTTCCCTGATAGTTCGTAGATACCCATGGGGTCTCCGAGCACTTCTTTTTTTATTCTGAAAAATTCATCTGTTAAGGATGAAGCGGAACCATCTCCAATAACAAAGAACTTACTGTTTGTCAGGCATTCACCAGCTTTTATGACCTGCAATCTTTCCGAATTTCCGAGCAAAACCGAGATGAGTGAGTTAAGCGGATCACCTTCAAGCAAATTGTATGCAAGCACTGCAACGCCAGATACTATAAATGCTATGTTGTTTTCATTCTCGGGGAATATAGCGTATGATGAATCAATTTTTTCTGAGACAAAGCCAAGCATGTTGGCGGAAAAAAGTCCGAGTCCAAGCAGTGCTGGGGTTTTATATCCGAAACCTTTGAGCGAAGACGTTGGTATGAAAAAATCGCCGTCTCCGCCTGAGTCTATCATATCAGCGAAGAAAAACTGAGGTATGTCTTCTTGAGACCTATTGCAGACCACATCTATTACTCTCACATATCTTCCATTGGAGAAGACGAAAATTTTTGTCGCATCGATTGGTTTTTCTTCGTCTATTTTGAACCGCATTTCAAATGTGGGGATGAAATTTTTTATAAGGTATATGAGCCCATTTGCGTTGATATAGTCAAGTATGTCAAGTTCCCCTGTAGCAACGAACACATTGTCCATATATATACCTACTTTTTGTGGTTTGAGAGTATGTCCGAGGAACAAAAATAGGTTCTCCTCACCTAATACATCGTGAAATTCATTTTCTCTTTTTATGTCTGCGTCTATTATGTTTCCACCATACGTAAATGGTCCTATTTCGCGTGAAGGTGATTGTATCACGACTCTGATCTTATCTGTTTCAACAAGTATATCTCCATCTTTTGATTTGAAGGCTCCGCCTTTTTCTGCTGGTATGGGGTTGAGCTTTTGGATTATCTCAGCGTTGAGTTTTTTAAAGGATATTTTTTCCGGTGGCGGTGTTTCTCTTATCATTGTAAGGATGTTTTGCCATGTTTGTTCACTGATTGGCAGAGTTGTTATTATATCTATCTTTTCTTCTTTTGCTATCTTCTCAATATCGGGCGAAATAAGGCTTTCCTCTTTTTCCTTTTTCCCGCATTGTGATATTAAGATCGTTGCCGTAATTGCCAGAAAAGTAAGAGTTACTTTCCTCATGTTTTTATTTTAATCCTACATAAATTGTTTTTGAACAAATTTTTATTAATTTGACTAATTTATTACAAATGAGAAAGAAGAAAGAGGAAAAAGCAAGGGAAGTCAATAGGGTAGAAGGCGCGAGCGATGATGATAATGAAGATATGGGACATAATGATGGAGATGAGAAGGAAGAGGAGGAGGGAGATGATAAAGCAGAAGATATTCATTATGAGATAAAAGCGCTTGAAGATTACTTTTGGGCTGTTCGCGATATATTCCTTGAATTTAAGGACTTTATAGATAAGACGAACGTAATTTTGAACATGGCTTTCAAAGCCATAAAGGAAATAATCCCTATGATGATAAACGGGAATATCGATTATGATAGAGTTTTCAGTATGCTTGATGGAGTGAATAACGCTCTGAAAAACTATATTGAGATGCAGGATAAACTTATTCGGAAGCTTTCTGTGGTCTCAAAATTGCTTACAGATAAGGAAAAAGTTGAAGGTATGATAACCGATTACTTTGCCAGAGTTTTTGAAAAAAACTTTGATATTAAGATTTACCAGATTGAAGACGATGAGATCGAGGAAGATAAAACAGGTGGTGAAACGGGTGGTGTAGAGATTCTTCCGTCATCTATGCTAAAAGACGAAAATGTTATAAAGGAAAAATTCGGTATAGATGTGTTTGGTATTAGGGACGGCAAGGATGGTATGACAAATGAAGAGAAGGGGAAAGAGGAAAAAGAGGGGAAAGAGGGAAAAGAGGGGAAAGGAACTGGAGAAAAAATGAAAAAGTGAAAGTCATTTGAATTATTATAATGAAATACCCTTAGTTATTGTGTATTCAACCCATTTTGCGATCACACGAGGGCTGTTCTCCATATTCTTCTTCTCAGTTCTACGAATTCTGGGGGAGCAGGAATGGGTGTCAGGTGCGGATAAACTCTATTTGATAAGAACACACAGTATCTTCCTCTTATGAGATCAATCCAAAAACCACATCCTGTAAATCCAAGGTGTCCAAAAAATACACTGTCTCCTACTTTGAATATCTCAAATCCCATGAAAAATCTTCTTTCTTCGTTGTTTCCTTTTAAAGGTAGGGCTTGCTCAATGGATTTTAACAATGGAGCTATTTTTTTCAATGTGAATTGGCAGAAAATTCCAACATCTTTGAGTGTGGAGAAAATTCCTGCGTGGAGCGATACTCCGCCCATCGCATGCGAATTTTCGTCGTGCACTCTCTTTTCTTTTTCCTCTGATGTCGGAACTATATGATATTTTGGTGGTATATCTGGGAAGAAAAAAGTATCTTTTAGCCCTATTTCGCTTTTCATCTTCTCAAATATCTCGTTTACTTTTTGACCGCATATTTTCTCTACAAAGTAAGTGAGGCATATAAAACCTATATCACTATAAAGATACCTTTCGTTTACTCTGTGGCATAGTTTCATCTTCCATGCCATTTCCATTATCTTTTCCCTTGTTTTTTCTTTGTATGGGGTGTCCTGTGTGGTTGGTTCACATGTATAAATTTGTGCATAAGTATATAGCGGAGCATATGCGCAGAACCCTGCTTTATGAGCAAGTATATCGGAAACCTTTATCTTATCCTTTTCTTCTAAATCCTCAACTTCTTTGGGTAGAACCTCTGCGATTTTTCTTTCCTGTATTTTGAGATTGATTGTTATCATTGTTCCTGCTATAGGTTTTGTCAGAGATGCTATGTCAAAAAGAGAATTTTCATCACTCTCAATATAGTGTTCAAAGAAGATGTTCGGCTTGCCATATTCATTTTGTTCTTCTGTTCCTTCTCCGACACCTACTGCGCAGGATGTATAAAGCTTTTCTGAAAATCCCTTTTCCGCAAGTTCGCGTATTTTCGAAAATCTTTCCTCTATATCTGTCATTTTATATCCATTATTTTTTGCGCTATCTCACTAAAGCTCATCACATCGAGTTTTTCAAATAGCTCACGTGCTACGCTTTTAAAATTTATTCTCTTACTCAAAAGTTCATCAAGTTTATCTATCAGGTTTCTCGCTGTGGCTTTATCTTGGATTAGTTCCGGATAGACTTCTCTGTTCAGAATAAGGTTTGGGAGTGATATAAATTTCACGTCAACGAGTCTTTTTGCTATCTCAAATATGCTTTGGGGTAGCTTGTAGAATATAACCGTTGGTTTCCCTAAGAGAGCAGATTCCAAAGATGCGGTCCCTGATGCACATATTACTCCATCTGATATCATCATCGCCCATCTTGATAGTTCTGCGGGAACAACCGCAAAATCTGCAAAATCTGCAAAATCTGGAGAATTCGCAAAACCAGTAAACATTTCAGCATGCGATGTCGGAATAATAACCCTTATACCTTCTTCAGAGCATATCCTTCCTATTTCTTTGAACAAATCAATATGATTTCTTACCTCCGATAATCTTGAACCGGGGAGGAAAGCGATTAATTTCTTACACCTATTACCTTTATTTTTATTATTTTTATTACCACTATTCTTGCATCCTATCTTTCCCATTGTTTTTCTGCCTTTTATCTCTTCTTTGATTATCTGGCATATTGGATGACCAACGTAAATACCTTCTTCCCATATACTTTTCTCAAATGGAAGTATATAAAGGACTCTATCAAAGTATCTTTCAACTACTTTTTTTCTCTCCTTTCTCCATGCCCACACAGTTGGCGGTATAAAATATACATTTTTTATCTTCTCCTTCATTGATTTTGCAATCATACCGAGCGGTATATTAAAATCCGGTGAATCACAGAATACCGCTATGTCAACGCTTTTTATTGCTCTCAAAGACTTGATGAAAAGTGGAAAAATTTTGGTTATTGACGGCATTCCTATGTATGACATATTTGCAGTTTCATTCACAAGACATCTACCTTTTCCCGTATAACCGATGGATATAACCTCACCATCAATGTATCTTATTATCCTCCTTATGTAAAGCGAAGCAGAAGGATCAAGGAAAGAGAAAAAAAACTTCATATTAAAAATTGTATTCAACAGAAATTTAACGAAACGGGATCAAAATATACATTTATGCAAAAAAGAGAGAATATTTTAGTTCTTTTTTTTGATAAGGGTGAGATACATATAGGGCTTATTAAAGATGAAAAAAGTTATGGCAAGATACTTATTCTTTCTGAGGATGGAAAGGAAAAATTCATAACACCGAAACAGGTGTTCAGAAAATTTGTGGTTCCTGAACCGTTTTCTTTTGATGAATTTATAAGGAAGGTGGGAGATCTCCGAAAAGAGATAGATATAAAAGTTATATGGGAGGTGGCTTATTCATCTTTTCCTGACACAAGAACGCTGACAGAACAAGATATGCTTTCTATTCTCTTCAGTGATTTTTCTGTTCAGGAGCATGTTGCCCTTCTTATGGAGCTTAAATCCAAGAAAAATATATTTTTCAAATACGATGATGGGGTATGGATTGTGAGGGATGAGGAGATGGTCAGGAAATTGGAGCAGGAACTTGAAAGTGAGGAGAGAAATGATATGGAGATAAATGAGATGAGGAAGTGGCTCAGTGTCGTAAGGGATGAACTGAAAAAAGTCAGCCAGATGAATTTGAAAAATTTTTTTAAAGTTCCGCAAAAATATGACGGGGAAATTCCCCCTATACCTAAAGCCTTTTTGAATGAACTTAAAGATTTCCTTTTGAAGGGTGTAGTCAGTGAGAGAGTGAAGAAGGCTTTATCCGGTTTTATAGAGCTTAAACCCCATGAGGTTTTCAAGATGCTCTGTTTTTTCAATGTTGTAGACCCATTTTATAACTGGTTCGTAGAAAAATTCTCACTTGATATCCGTGATCTTGACATTGATATATCACCTTATAAAATTTTTGAGCTTGAGAGAGATAATAGAACAAATATAGAATATCCTACATTTTCGGTTGATATAGAGGGAACAGAGGTGAGAGATGATGCTATTTCTATACCTCCTGGGGAGAGCGGACGTGTTTTAGTTCACGTAGCGGATACCACACTTCTTGACCTACCCGAAATTATAGATGCGGTAGTCAAAAGGGGGAAAACAATATATTTCCCTGAGGGTAAGATTGACATGCTTCCTGTGGAGGCTGTCAGGGAGCTATCTCTTGATGCTGGGGTTTGCAAACCTGCCATAACGTTTGATATAAGTTTTGTCGTTAGTGATCAAGGCATAAAAATAAAGAACGTTGATGTGAAAAGGACTGAAATTTTGGTTCAGAGGAATTTTGAGTTCTCAAATTGTGATTTTCCAGAATTAAAACATATGGGGCTTGAGATATGGAAATGCAGGATCAGAGCTGGTGGATTAGATCTTATTTCAGATGATCTTGCACTTTTTCTCGATAGAGATAAAATCATTTCACAAAGGTGGAGTGTTTCAGATTATAGGATAGCGCTTTCTGAACTTATGATGCTTTGTTCTGCTGCGATAGGCAAGTTCTGCAGAGAAAATTCAATCCCCGCTTTTTTCAGAAGATCGAAGATCCGTGATGAGGAAAAGGAGGAGATAAGGAGATTTAATATACAGGCTTATGAGATGGGGCTCCCAAGACCTTTTATAATTTGGAGAAATATTAGGTCCGCAAGGCATATTGAGACCACCGTTGATCCTGCGGGTGCAGAGACCATAGGATATAACCTTTACGCATGGGGGACATCTCCTCTACGCAGGGGATGGGATTTTATAAACATAATGCAAATAGGTAGGTTCATAGATGGAAAAAAACTTCTCACAAAAGATGAACTCGCTTATTTAAAAGAAAAGATGGAAGTTTCTATAAGCAGGGTTGAATCAGCAGAGCAAAAGAGGTATATGTTTATTCTTTGTGTGTATATCATGCTTTCGGATAAAGTCTATGATGGTATAGTTGTTGATGTTCAGGGTGCTGAAAGAGGAAAAGGCGGAGAAATGGGAAGGAGTGGAGGAAGAAATGCGGTTTTTTGGGTTGATGATTTAGCCATGTTTTTAAGGGGGACTGCTCCCGAGTCTTTTGAACCATTGAGTTCTGTTAAGTTGAAAATCTCCGCGGACCCGATAACTGAGCAGATCATCGCAAAAGTTTTGCTTTGAAAAAATAGAACCTCTAAACTATAAAAAATTTTAAGATAATTAAAATAATTTGAAATTCTCTAAATAAACCTAAAAAATTGACGATTTTATTTATTATCCGATTCATTTATTATTTTTTTGAATTTTTATTAAAATTAATTTTATGCGTGTAAACGCAAAAGGAGGAATGGGAACTGATCTTATCCTTGCCCGCATCGCCATACAGAATATAAAGCATATAAGGGATCAAATGAAGATGGTTGGAAAGCTTTTACTATCACCAGAGAGCGTGGGGGCTGGAAAGCTTTCGCTATCAAAGAAGGTTGTAAATGTGCAGAGGTTAAGCTTAGGATTAAAAGTTAGAGGCAAGTTCAGCTTTGGTTTTGTGGGGCGTAAGGGAAGATTGGTAAACCTGTTTGCATGATCTTATTTTTTATATGTATGGAAAGAAGATAAATAATAGTGATGTGAAGATGAAATTTCGGAGGAGGGTTCTGAGGTTGGCTCTTTTACCCATACCATCTTGCACCTTGGCTTTGATTATGACAAAAGAAGCCACGAGTATGGGGGTGGTTTAGGTTTGGATGATATACCTTGGCTTTGATTATGACAAAAGAAGCCAGAGCACAAACACCTCCTCCCCCCCCAGGGGGTGAGCCCGCACCAAGAATAATTCAAAGGAGAGCACAGGGGGAGGAAGAGAAAGGACGTAGGAGGATATTTGAAAAATCACCGTTTAGAAATTCACTGTTTAGTAAAAGTCCATTTAAAAAAGAACAATCAATCCTTAGGAAAAATTCGTTTAAGAGAAAATAAGAAAAAATAAGTCAAGAAGAAAAATAGAAAATAGGGAAGGTTTTTAGATTTGGAAAGGTCAAGATAAGTTTGAGCTGTTTTCAAAAGGAATTAAAATTAACTAAAATTAAATTTACGTATTCAGCTTGAGCATCTTGCAGAGCATATACGAATTAGAAATGGAAATGAGAAAAACGGGAATAGGGAAAAAGTTAGGAATGGGGCGAGGGGGAGGGGGTAGGTGTGGAAGGGCAAGTGAGTAGGTGTGAAAGGATGAGGGAGTAGGTGTGAAAGGACAAGGGAGTTGAAGTAAACGATTATCGGTATGAAGGGTATTGTGGGGGTATAAGGGTATTTGGGGTATTTGGACTAAGCTATATTGGACGTAAGCTGTATTTGGACTTATGTCTTTGGTCTTGCCTTGTAAAAATATGATGATAGTCCATTCCATTTATTTATTATTCTGAGTGTGAGTTCTACTTGCTGTCCGATATGAAACTTTTCCTCTCCAAATATTCCCTGGACGTAAACTCTTGCCCCGTTTTTGAGCTTGACAACTATCATGGGGAGTGGCGGAAAGATTTCAGAATATTGTGTCAGATAATCTTCGGTGAATGTGAAGACCTCACCCTCTTTCGGAAGTTTTTCCTCATGCAGTTTCTTCCCACCGCACACGTGGCAGTAGTTCTGTATTGGAAACATTGAAGAATTGCAGTCCTCACACTTTTGTCCGTAGAATCTTAAGTTTTGCTTTCTCTCTCTCCAGAGCATTGGGATTGATGTTTCATCTTCTGGTAAACCATCTATATCTTTTATTTTCATATAGTCCCCGAAGGATATATATCTCTTTCTTTCAAGGATTTTCAGCATTTTTTCGTGTGGAGTTCTTTCCCCTGTAAATTCAAGCTCTACTGCCCATGCGCCGGGTCCAAATCCAACTGCGATAAGCTTTTGCCCTTTCTTAATTTCGCCTGTCAAGTAAGTGAGTGATGCGGGTATTTGCGAACTACCAAGACATCCTAAGGTAGATATTATATCATCTTTTTGCTTTACGAACCTCAAAATTCCTTCGAGTATTCCGTAAGATGGCGCAGATAAAACAACCCTTTCTCCCTCAAGATTTTTCTTAATTTCTTTGAGAAGAGGGACAAACTGTTCTGCCGAGGTATACCTTTCATCAAATACTTCAACACTCTTTTTTGTGTATGTTGCATCCCATGTTTCTACCTGAATATTATAAAATCTATTTATTTTAAATACTCCGTTTCCTTCTCCTATGAGCATTGCTCCTCCTGCGTCACTCAAACAAAAGTCGGTTTGCCAGGAAGCTCCTCTTCTTTTTTCTCCTGTGAGGATAAGAGCTTTTTCAACCTCGCCGGACTTCACGAGGATGTTACCCAGGTATATCGCACTTATGATTGAACTCTGCCCCCCAGATATGAAAATTGCTTTTGTGCTTTCTGGGAGGTCAAGAGCTTGAACAAGCGTGTTTGCAGGATTCTTCTCTAAATTCTCCCAAGAGGATGAGACGAAAATTAATGCAAATTTCCCTTCGGGTTTTCCTTCCAGCTCATCTATCATTGTTCCTGCCTCATATGCGAGTGTGACCGGGTCCTCATCATATGAAGCTACTGCTTTCTCGACAGGGTGACGCGCAACTTTCGTCTGTTCTCTTATCTCCTTTCCATCAATTCTCAGAGGGGGAACATATACTGCTACATCCTTTATTGCAACCATATCTTATTTTTGCTAATTGTCCCGTAATGTTTTTCAAGGAGCAAGAAAATTCTAAAGTATAGTTTCTAATTGATAGTTAAGTGCACTGTCAAAAAATTGTGATCCAATTTTTGCCAACAAAGTTTCTTGAAGTTCATATCATTCTAAGCCATAATTCTTCTCAAAATTTAGAAGGGTATGAAAATTTTTTGACACAGCGGTTAAGGATATTTCAAGTTTTCCAAAACAGATTTTTATTAAAATTTTTCATGTGTCAAGAAGGATTTTTCGCAACGAGGTTAGCGATGAAGAACTTTTCTCCCTCATTGAGTTTTTGAAGAATAGAGCAAGAAGGAATTTCAGACGAGTTTGCGTGCTTATGGGGGGTGAATCAGAGGAGAGGGAGATATCCATCAAGACTGGGGAGGCGGTCTTGGAAGCACTCAGGGCACGTGGGTATGATATATTTGGTATTGTTTTTCCTTCTCCTGATTTTATCGATAAGGTGAGGGAAGTAGATGCGGTATTTTTGGCTCTTCACGGGAGGCTTGGAGAAGATGGAACATTTCAGGGATTTTTTGAGGTTATGAAAAAACCCTATACATCAGCGGATCATGTTGTTTCAGCTCTCTTTATGGATAAATCCATAGTGAGAAGAATCCCCATTTTCAGGCATCCGAAATTTGAAATAGCAAGAAGCTATGAAGAAGCAACAGGGAAAGCCAAATTTTTCGAACTACCCATGATTATAAAGCCATCGTTCTCAGGTTCATCATTTGGCGTGAACCTTGTGAAGCAAAAAGAGGAGATTGAGGATGCTATAAAAGATGCTTTCAGGTATTCATCTACGATACTAATTGAAGAGTTTCTGGATGGTCCTGAGCTCACTGTGGGAGTTCTTGAAGGGAAAGCGCTTGGAGTTATGGAAATACGTCCAAAGGGTCGGGAGATATTTTCTTTATCCGCAAAATATGTGGGTGAGACAGAGTATTTGATACCACCTGTTTCTGCACCTCAAGAAGTTTTAGAGGAACTTCTTTTTTTCTCATCAATGGTGTGTAATCAATTCGGTGTGGATGGAGCTGTCCGGTTTGATTTTCGTCTCAAAAGTGGTATACCTTATTTTCTTGAGCTCAATACTATTCCGGGTATGACGGGGCGTTCTTTGCTTCCCAAGATAGCTCAGTGGAGGGGAATTGATTTTGAGGATCTTGTAGAAGCTATTTTGGGGACAGCAAGATTAAAAGCTCATAAAAGATGAGTAGTAGGGCTTCCGGGTTTGTTTTGGCTGGGGTTTACAGATTTCTGTTTTGTGCTAAAAAAGGTTTGTATCCTATTATTATTTTTTCGCATGCGCTTTCTCTCTAAGGTTGTATCAATAATTTTCGCTATATCAATTACTATTTATTCTGTTCAATCTTTCAGAAGGACTTACACTATAAACTACACCATACAAGTGCGAGCGCTTCCTTCTGATATAATTCTTTCTTCTTTGGGGAGTGATGTTGTTAGGGCTGATTATAGTTGTTCTTTTATAGTTTCTGATACAGATTTTGTGCGCAATAGAGATAGAACGCTGATAGTTGAATTTTCTCACTCCCTCTTCCCCATGACTAACTTGAATGTTGAGAGACTAATTCAAGATAAACACCCTTTTTGTAAGCTTGAAAACGTATCTCCGAAATTTATCATTCTTGAGTTTGAAAGACTTATTTCAAAGAGGATGAAAGTTGTTCCCGATGTGATAGGTAGGGTTCCCGATATTTTCTCATATTCTGTAACTGTCTATCCCGATGAGGTCAATGTCACTGGTCCTGAGAGTGTTCTGAGGGGGAGGGAATCTATTTTCACCGAGGTTGTTGATATACAGGGTAGGAGTGAAACTTTCTCCATAATTGTTCCCATATCAAAAATAGACGGAAGGATAGAGGTAATTCCCGAAACCGTGGAGGTTACGGTTAATATAACTCGGAGATGATATTTACATGGGGGGAGAAAAAGAGGAGGGGAGGTTAAGATATGATCAGCTTCTTGCTCGCATTAAGCGAGCGGTTGAAGATAAATTATCTACCTATCTCAGGTATGAATTCGGCGATATATCTCATATAACACAGAAAATGCTCCTTGATTCAGTTGAAGGGAGTGGTAAGAGGTTGAGACCCATCATATCTTTTCTGATTTCCCGTATTCTTGATGTTAAAAAAGAGTATGCTTTTGCTATTGCATGTGCTATTGAATTATCACATGCTTTTACGCTTGTGCATGATGATATGATAGATGAACCTGTGTCAAGAAGGGGAAAGCCACCGCTTTTTCGTTCCTTCGGTGATGACCTTGCTCTTCTTGCAGGAGATATGCTTTTGGTGTTATCTTATAGTTATCTTTCCTTGTGCAAAGGCGAAGGAGTTCGTGATGCTATATCTTTCTTCTCGCGTCAGATGAAACAAGTTATAGAGGGTCAGATACTTGATGTCCTTTGGGGGAGAACCGTAGAGCAAGTTTCTGGTGAGGTAAATTCTCATCTAATAAGTGTGAGTGTTCGTAAAGACGCACATGATATAATTGATATACAAGCGAGAAAGACATCTTCTCTTTTTAAGATCGCATGTGTTCTACCTTCTTTCTTCTCATCATATGGTAAGAGGGTGAGGAAGTATCTTGAGAGTTATGGTTATCATTTTGGTCTTGCCTTTCAAATACTTGATGATATATCTGATGTTGAGGAAGATAGGCGCTCTGGTGCTCCGAACATACTTATTGGATATGGTGAGGAGGCTACCAAGAGATTTTTCACTTTCCACAGACAAAAGGCTATTTTATCTCTCAGAAAATTCTTTGATGAGACAGGAGGGAAAACCGGTTCCCAAGCAAGAAAAATACTAAAATATTTAACTGAGAGTATTCTTGATTATGAAAAAGTTATACAGGGTATTTCTGTGGGTTAGAGAGGTGGCTGAGAAACAAAGGAGAAGGGAACTCATAAAAAAGATAGCTCAGAGAATATATAAGGAAAAGGAGCTTGAAGACATTCAGAAAAGAAAAGAGAATTTATCATCTCAATTTGGGGGTGAGGCACAGAGATTTTCCCTACCCGCATGGTATATGGCACAATTTTTGCAATATATAGATTGGTTGAGGGAAGAAGAAAATAGGAAGGAATTTGAGCTAAAAAAGCTCATTGATGAAGAAGATGCGGAGAGGAGGCTTTATATGGAAGCGAAAAGAGGATATGATGTAGCTCAGAGGTTTGTTGAAAGGAAGACCGCAGAGGAGAGAAAAAATTTCCTGAAAAAGGAGGAAAAACTTTCTGATGACTTTGTTCTTGTTGAGTTAAGGAAGAAAAAGGAGGATTGACATGATAAGAAAGAAGTGTTTTGTAGCTATCCGAAAATCTTCCTATATATCTTATGTGTATCATTTGAAAATTTTAATTTATGCTATTTTTCTTTCTGTTCTGATCTCACCTGTATCTGCACAAATTATGGAAGGGAGAGGAGAGGGGGTGGGCAGATATAAAAGAGATGTGGTGATATTTAGACCTGCTGAACTTGAATTGCTCGCAAAAAGGCTCAAAGAAAAAATCGACGAAATTGAAAGAAAGGAGAAAGAATTAATGAAAAAGGAGGCTTATCTTCTATCTCTTGAAGAGAGAATTTCAGAAGAGCTATCAAAAATAATCTCTCTGAAAAAAGAAATAGATGCCGCGGGGGAAAAATGCACAAAGAAGATAGAAGAACTTGAAAAAGAGAAGTCAAAATTAATTGCGGAATCGCAAGAAAAACTAAAAAATCTCGAGGCAAAAATGAAGATGTCCTGTGATGAGGAGATGAGCAAATTAGCGGAGGAGATAAGGAAAGAGAAGGAGAAAGAAATCACACTCGCAAAGGATGAGTGCAAAAAGAATACCGAAAAGCTTGAAGATGAATGCAAAAAGAATACCGAAAAGCTTGAAAAGGATTGTGAACAAAAAATTAGTGAGGTCAAGAAAGAAATGGAAAAAATCAAAAAACAATTTACTCAGGAGAAGGAGCAGATTGAGAGAAAGTTTGTGGAAATGAAAAGAGAGTATGAGAGAAAGGTTTATGATTATGAGAGAAGAATTTCTGATGTGGTTTTAGCTTATGAGCAAAAGATAAAGGAAATGGATAGGAAAAAAGAAGAGGAGCTTTCTGAGTTCAAAAAGGCGTTTGAAAGAGCTCTGACCACACTGGTTCAGGGGTATGAAAAACAGATAGATATGCTTATGAATTTGATAAAAGGTAAAGAAGAAGAGGGATTAGAAGGTGGGATGATACCAGAAGGTGGGATGATACCGGAAAGAAGACTGGGGAGATATCAAAAAGGGAGATATCAAAAAAGGACCACTGAGCAAGAGGAGAATATTATGAGGATGGCGCAGATAATAGTAAATTCATTGCCCGAAGATGCGGCAAGGATAGTTTCAGTTATGGATGATGAGAGAGCCGCAAAGGTTCTTTTAATGGTGGACCCAAGAAGAGCGGGAAAAATCCTTTCTCTTCTTCCGGAGGGAAAAGCTAAAAAAATATCAGATATCATGCTTGGTGTCAGTGGAGAGAGCGTGGAGAAAGAAGCTGAGAGTAAAAGAGCACGGAAAAGAAAAATTCTTCCTCCTATCTCCCCGGAAAGCCTTGAGCAACCTCTTCAGAATAACGAGAATGTCCCGAATATAGAAGATTTTATAAGAAGAAAAAGAGAATTGAAGGGGTCTATATAAAAAGGAAGGAAGGATGTTTGAGATTATACAAAAGATCATCAATTTTTTGAACTCGCAAAGGGTCAAAGGTGAGGGGGGAGTAGGATTGGGAGGAGGAATAGGGGTTAATCTCCCAAAGGACGCTGGTGATTTTGACAATATATTGAATGAAATTATTCTGCAGATAATTGATAATGCTCTCTTGGGGGACCCAGAAGAACTTATAAGATTCCTGAAGGAGAAGTTCAAAAATTTCCCGAACTCAGGATTTGAAGACATATTGAAATATTTTGAATCCCAAAATAGAACAAAGATGGAAACTGATCTTGAGACTGAGAAGGAAGAACAAACGGAGGAGCAAGTAAACCCAGATGAACAAATAATAATGCAATTACCGTTGCAAAATGCAGTGATTTTGACTTCTCCTGAAGAAAAATCCCATTCTGAAAACTCAAAAGTTACAGATATGGTAGTTAACGGTAATACAGATAATAGTGATGTAGATGTTTTTTCATATTCCAGAGGACCGAGTGAGGCTATGCATACAAATGAGAAGGAGAAGAAAAATATATTGCTTATGAATAAGTCAGGAGAAAAGGAAAATTATGTGGGAGATAAACAGTCAACAGGAATTGAAATTGCAGGGTTAAAACATATAGTGGAGGAAGAACAGGCTGATCTTGGGCTTAGAGTTGTTAGTAGGGTTCCGAAAGATTCAGCCGAGGCTGAAAAGGTCAAAATGCAAACTCGGAACTCAAAAGATCAAAGTTCTGAATTAAGCGAAAGAGCACATGGTAGTGATGTGGTGAAGGGAGGATCGCAGAGTGTCTCAAACGATCAAGGCAGTATGATTTTTGATAGAAAAAAATTGGAAAAGGAAGGGGAAATCATCTTGAAGCACAACAATCATAGGAGTAGTGTTGGTAACTTAGAGAACGGACAGAGTCGTGAGATTAAAAGCAGGATCATTTTTGATGATGGAAAATTGGAACAGGAAGGAGAAATTATTTTGAAGCAAAGGAATATTCTATCAGGACAGGTATCTGGGGACGGAGTGGAAGGTGGATTAGAACACGAAGGTGAAATTATTCTGAGGCAAAAAAACGTTAAGTTTGGGATTGGGAATTTAGAAGACACGCCCAGCCACGAGGTTAAAGGGGATAAGTCATTGGGGGGTGATAGCTTTAAGGCTACTGTTTTTCGTAACGCTATATTTGATGTGCATGAGGGGAGGAATGCGGACTTTAAGAATATTGAGGGTGTAGGCTC
>FWWM01006362.1_pt1 | contig 24873 bp, 27 predicted proteins | sample 2228351 | NCBI WGS metagenome assembly FWWM01 (sample SAMEA103939774, study PRJEB20133) | metagenome
GCTGCCTGGCCCGAGGTCCCCACGGGCTCACGGTCGCGGGTGTGTGCGCGCGGGCGCTGGCGCGCCTGGCGCGGGCCTTCGAGGGCCTCGAGGGCGGTCTGGACGGGTTTCTGACCGACGGCCCCGCCGCGCACCCGCGGTTCGTCCTGCTGTCGGCAACCCTCCGCGAGCTGCCTGCTCTCGTGGGCGCGCCGCCCGCGGCCGTCCGGGCCGCCCTCGACCGCGTGCGCGCGTACTTTCTCACCCGGGAGGGTCGACCGCGCCGCGCGGGGCTCCCGCAGCCGTGCCGCGCCGCGCACTGCCGCTCGCCGGAGGCGTGGCGGCGGCACACGGACGCGGTGAAGAGGCTGGCCGGCCCGATTCACGGCGCCTTCGTGGCGTTCGACCGCGAGCTGCAGGCGGTCGCGGCGCGCGGCGTGCGCACGCTCTACGAGCTGGCCGAGCGCGAGTACCGCCGGGTGCTCGACGACCTCGCCGTCGTCGATTTCAGCGACCTCCTCGACCGCGCGCTCGGCCTGCTGCGGCAGATGGACGAGTTCGCGCAGAGCCGCTTCCGCCTGGAATCCCGCTATCACCACGTGCTCGTCGACGAGTTCCAGGACACGAGCCGCGCCCAGTGGGAGCTCGTCGCCCTGCTCGTCCAGTCGTGGGGCGAAGGGTTCGGCCTGGTGCACGACGCGCCCCTCGCCCCCTCGATCTTCATCGTCGGCGACCGCAAGCAGTCGATCTACCGCTTTCGCGACGCCGACGTCGCCGTGATGGACGACGCCGCGGCGTTCATCGAACGGCTGCGGCCCGAGCGGCCGGCCCGCGTGCGCCGGTCGCTCCGCCAGAGCCTCCGCGCCGTGCCCGGCCTGCTGGCCTTCGTCAACGACGTGTTCCGGGAGATCGCCTCCGACTCGGCCTCGGCGCCGCGCCGGTCCGACGCCTTCGACTACACGCCCGACGACGAGTTTCCCGTGGACCACGAGGGCCGCGGCGGGCCCGCACCCGGCGAGCCGGTGCTGGGGCTCGCGGCGATGGAGAGCGACCAGGCGTGCGCGGAGGCGGTGGCCGGCGAGATCGGGCGCCTGCTGGACACCGCCCTGGTGCGCGATCGCGACAGCCGTCTGACGCGAGGGGCACAGCCGGGCGATGTCGCGATCCTGTTCCGCTCGCGGGCGAGCCACCGGTTCTTCGAGGCGGCGCTCGAGGCGCGCGGCATTCCGGCCTACGTCTACCAGGGACTCGGCTTCTTCGACGCGGACGAGATCAAGGACCTCATGGCGCTGCTGCGGTACCTGGCGGAGCCGACCTCCGACCTGCGGGCAGCGGCGTGGCTGAGGTCGCGCTTCGTGCGGTTGTCGGACGCCGGGCTGGCGCGGCTCGCGCCGGATCTGGCGGCGGCGTTGTCCGACCCGGCGCCGCCCCGGGCGGCGCGAGACCTCGACGAGGAAGACGCGCGCGTCCTCGCGCGATCCCGCGCTAGCGTGCGCGAATGGCTCGACCGCGCGGACCGCGTGCCGCCCGCCGACCTGCTCGACCAGATCCTCGACGAGAGCGCGTACGCCTACGAACTACGCGGTCCCCGGAGCGCGCAGGCCTGGGCCAACGTGAAGAAGCTCCGCGCCGTCGTGCGTCGCATCCAGAACCGGGGCTACGCCACCCTCGGGCGGCTCGCGCGGTATCTCGACTCGCTTCGCACGGGCGACGAGTCCAACGCCGTCATCGAGGCGACCGGCGCGGTGAATCTCATGACCGTGCACGCCGCTAAGGGACTCGAGTTCCCCATCGTTTTCGTCGTGGGCCTGACCAGGGGCGTGGGCGGGCCACCCTCGCCCGTGCGGCTCACCGAAGACCCGGACGGCGAGCCTCGGGTCGTCGTGGGGCGGGCGCTGCTCGAGGAGGAGGACGAGCCGGCCCGACAGGCAGAGCGCACAAGGGACGTCGAGGAGACGAAACGATTGCTCTACGTGGCCATGACCCGTGCGCGCGATCGCCTCTACCTCGCGGCGGCACTCAAGCAAGGGCGCTTTCGGCCCGGCCAGGGCAGCCTGGGGAGCGTCATGCCCGGATCCCTCAGGGCGGCGTTCGAGACCGCCGGCCGCGCCCCCGGCGACGGCATGGAATGGTGCGCCGCGAGCGGGCAGCGCTACGCCATGCGGGTGTGCCGGCCCGCTGCCACCTCGGGTCCGTCGGCGCAATTTCGGCCCGCCGGGACAGGCGCGCCAGGTCAGAATGACTTCGCGCCGATCGGGTCCGAGGAGGCGAGCATGCGCCGGACGGTGACTGAGATCGCCGAAGGTCTCGCGGCGCCGGAAGGGGCCGAGGCGGGGGCGACGGACGGGCGTGACGGCGCTGGGCGCTCGAAGCTCGTCGGCCGCCTCGTGCACCGGCTCTTCCGCCTCCAGGTGGCGGCGGGCGACCTGACGACCGCCGCCAGCGCGGCCAGGAGTCTGGTCGACCCGACGGAGCGTTCCGCGACGGCGGACCTCGACGCGGTCGTTCGCGAGGCTGCCGGTATCCACGCCGGGCTGCTCGCGCGCGAGGACGTGCGCGCGCTGTTCGCTTCGGGTCGCGCCCTCTTCGAGGTGCCGTTCTCGCTCCGGCGCGAGGGGTGCGTCATCCGCGGCGTCATCGACGCGATCGTCGAACACCTCGATGGGCGGGTGACAGTCGTCGAGATCAAGACCGGGCGAGCGCACGCAAGCCATCGCGCGCAACTGGACCTCTATGTGGAAGCCGCGCGCGCGTGCTATCGGGATCGGCCGGTCGAAGGCGTCGTGCTCTACGGATGACGGACTCCGTCGCCTCGCCGGCACGTCCCCGCCTCCACGCGAAGAACTCCACACCCGAGGGAACCGAGGGGGCTGCGGTAGCACGTCCAGAGCGGTCCGCCATGGCGCGCGATTTGCAACGCCTGGGGCCAGGAGGCGACCAATGTCCGCGCCGCTCGTGTCATGGCCGAGCTTGCGACCGGCGACGATGTTCGAGTTGGACGCGCTCGAAGGCCTTCCGTGCGGCTGTGTGTCGGTGGCCTACCGCACGCGCCCACGGGGCTTCATCGTCGCGGTGCTCGAGGCGAAGGGCCCCTACTGCACACTGGCCGGGCACGCCGTCGGGCAGATCCTGCAACTGGGCGATCCGGCCGAGCTGGAGCCCGAGGGCGAAGTCGAGGACCGGGCTCTGTGAGGCACTCGGGGTTCGCCCGGTCTTACCTGTGGGCTGTGCCCGCCGCCTCTGAAGGGCGGCGGATGGGTCATGGTTTGCATCTGGCGGCTCGAGCCCATTCGCGCGCCCGCGCCTCCGCCTCCTCGCGCGTCTGGCCGACGAGCACGACCGACCGCCACGGCTTGCCCTGCTCGTCCGGCACCCACGCGATCCAGTGGGGGCCGCGCGCTTCGCTGCGCACCTCGTCTGTCGCGGTCTGCTGAGTCATCCGACGTCTCCAGAATCGCACGTTGCTTCACCACCCGCCCCGGCGAGTTCGCCGCGGCGCACCGTCACGTTCGCCGCCAGCGCCCCCCGGGCAAGAATTCGTTGCACCGCCCCGGGACAATTCCGTACAATTTTGCGACAATGCGACGGGGAACCCCCCGAGAGGAGGCCAGACGCGCATGCCGCTGACCTGTCCGAACTGCGGGAACGACCGGAACTTCCTGGTCAAGACCCTGCAGATGCACGTCGTTCACCTCGAAGAGGCACGGGTCGAAGTGACCGAGGAGAGCCGGCCTGCCGTGCTCGAGGTGTTGTGCGACGAGTGCGAGACAGCGCTCAACTTCGACGACGTCGAGGACGCCATCCGGCGCGAGGTGCTACTGACACTCGGCGCCCGGTGAAGTTCCCGCACCGGCCGCGCGCGCCCGGCGCTCGGCCGCGTCACGGGCGGCTGCCCTCCTCGTCGGCTTCCTCGAAGTAGTCACACTCCGGACAGACCCATTCGCGAACCACCCGGGTTCTGGCCTGCCCGGTCCCGGGGATGCGCTCGGTCCGTTCCCGGGTCTCGAGGCGGAGCGCCTCGCCGCACATCGGGCATTCCTTCGGCGGCGCCATCCCTGGAGGATGCTAGCAGGAATCGCAGCGGCGCGTCACGGGTCCCGCGGCTTGACAGGGGCCGCGAGCGCTCCCTATCGTACCCGGGGACGCGGGGTCGCCGCCGTGCGCGACTACTACGAGGTGCTGGGCGTGCCGCCGGACGCGGGCGCGGACGAAATCAGACGCGCGCAGCGCCAGCTTGCACGCCGGTATCATCCGGACATCTCGGGAGACGACTCGGCGGTGGCGTCCCGTGGGATCCCGGGCGAGAGCGGAGCCGCGCCGCGTCTGGAGCGGTTCCACGAGGACATCGCGGTCGATTTCCCCTCGATGGACGGGCTGCTCGAACGGATGCGGACGGCGTTCTTCGGCCGGTCCGCCGAGTCGAGTCTCTCGGCCGAGCTGGTTCTGACGCCGGGCGAGGCCTTCTTCGGCACGGTCGTACCGGTGGAAGTGCCGGTGCGGGGGATCTGTCGGGCTTGCGGCGGACGGGGCGAGCGCTGGACGGACGTGTGCGAGTGCTGCGGGGGGTCCGGAGGTGCGGTGCTGACCCACCGGGTGCGCGTTCGCGTGCCGGCCGGCGTGCGGGACGGCACGGTGTTCCAGGTGTCGGTGGCACCGCAGCCGGGGGCGTCGACGACGGTCGAGGTCCGGATCGCGATCGCGTAGCCGCTTCCGGGAGCCGTGGCGGTAGCCGCCGTGCTCACGCACATTCGCCTGCTCGGTGTTCTCTATCTGGTGTGGGGCGGCCTGGGCGTTCTGCTGGGCGTTGCCATGCTGCTGCTGGCCGCGGGTGCGGCGGCGGTCGCGCGGCAGCCCATTCACGAGGGCACGGACCTCGCGGCCGGCCTCACCGCCGCGCTCCTCGTGCTGGTGGGCCTGGTGCTCGTCGCGGGGGGTGCGGTGAATGCGTGGGTAGGCGCCGCGCTCGGGCGGCGGCAGAGCCTGGCGCGGCTCGCGGGCCTCGCGCTCGCCCTCGTCAACCTGTTCTTGTTTCCCCTGGGGACGGCGCTCGGGTCGTACAGCCTGTACGTGCTGCTGCAGAACGAGACCCGGCGCGTCTTCGAGGGTGAGGTATCATGAGCGACATGGCTGGTCCGTCGACCGCGGCGGTGCTCGACGCCCTGCGGTCGGTCACCGACCCGGATCTGCACCGGGATATCGTGAGCCTCGGGTTCGTCAAGGACCTGCGTGTCGACGACACCCGCGTCGCGTTCACGATCGAGCTGACGACGCCGGCGTGCCCGGCGCGGGATGAGCTGAAGGACCGCGCGCGGGCGGCGGTGCTGCGGCTGCCCGGCGTCCGGGAGGTCGACGTCACGCTGACCTCACAGGTCCGCGCGGCCGGGAGTCCGGAGCTGGGCCGCGCGCCCGTCGAAGGGGTCAAGAACATCGTGGCGGTGGGTGCGGGCAAGGGCGGCGTGGGGAAGACCACCGTGGCGGTGAACCTGGCGATCGCCCTCGCGCAGCGCGGCAGCCGCGTAGCCCTGATCGACGGCGATATCTACGGTCCCAACGTGCCGATCATGCTCGGCCTGCAGACGGGTCTGATGACCGACGGCGAGAAGATCCTGCCGGCCGAGAAGTACGGCATCCGGGTGGTCTCGATGGGCTTCCTCACGCAGGAGGATTCGGCGGTCATCTGGCGCGGGCCGATGCTGCACGGCGTCATCCAGCAGTTCTTCCGGGATGTGCGCTGGGGGGAGGTCGACTATCTGGTCATCGACCTGCCGCCCGGCACCGGCGACGTGGCGCTCAGCCTGGCGCAGACGGTCCCGGTGGCCGGGTCGATCGTGGTGACGACGCCGCAGACCGTGTCGCTCGCAGATACGCGTCGGGCCGTCCGGATGTATCAGAAGCTCAACATCCCGCCGGTCGGGCTCGTCGAGAACATGAGCCACTTCGTGTGCCCGGCGTGCGGGCACGAGAGCGACATCTTCGGGAAGGGGGGCGGCGAGGCGCTCGCGCAGGCACTCGGGGTGCCCTTCCTGGGTCGCATACCCGTGTACGAACCGATCCGCGTCGGCAGCGATCACGGCGTGCCCATCGTGATCGGTGAGCCCGACTCGGCCGCGGCGCGTGCGTTTCTCTCGGCGGCCGAGCAGGCGGCGGCGCAGATCTCGATCGCCAGCTATCAGCGGCCGGTGCCGGTGGCGCCCCCGTCCTGAGCCGGATGAGGGACGCCCGCGAAGTGTCTGCTCTCCCTCGGGCGAGAGGGGGAGCACGAGGGGGTGGAAGATGTGGCGCGTGTTGGTCGTGACCGCAGGGGCGGTGGCGTTCAGTCTCGGTAGCGCGGCGGCGGTCGACTGGACCTCGGTCGTGACCCCCTACCTGAAGATCCACGCCGCGCTCGTGGAGGACAAGGTCGACACCGTCAAGGCCGACGCGGCGTTCGTGGCGGCGGAGGCGGCCAAGCTCGGTGAGGCGGGACGCGGGGTCGTGGCTGCGGCGAACCTACTGGCCGAAGCGGCGGATCTCGAGGCGGCGCGCGCGGCCTTCATGGACCTGAGCGAGGCCCTCGTGACCGCGGCCGGGGAGGCGCTGCCGGGCGACGTCCGGGTCGCCTACTGCCCGATGGTCAAGAAACCCTGGCTGCAGCGAGGCGACGCCGTTCAGAACCCGTACTTCGGCTCTCGGATGCCCACCTGCGGGTACTTCAAGAAGAAGTGAGGGGCGCGCCCAGCATCCCCTGCGCGCGCGAGACGCTCTCGAACGGCCTCGCGGTGGTGGTCCACGAGGACCACCGCTGTCCCATCGTGGCCGTCGACCTCTGGTATCACGTCGGCTCGAAGAACGAGCGGCCCGGGCGAACCGGCCTGGCGCACCTCGTCGAGCACCTGATGTTCGAGGGGTCGGCGCACCACGACCGCGGGTATTTCCATCCGCTGCAGACCGCGGGCGCGGCGGTCAACGCGTCGACCAACGCCGACCGCACGAACTACTGGGAGGTCGTGCCCGCGGGCGCGCTCGAGCTGGCGCTGTGGATGGAGTCGGACCGGATGGGCCATTTGCTCCCGGCCCTGACCGCCGAGAAGTTCGCCAACCAGCGCGCCGTGGTGCTCAACGAGCGCCGCCAGAACTACGAGAATCGCCCGTACGGGTTGGCGCCGGTCGCGCTCGCGGCGGCGCTGTATTCGCCCGAACACCCGTATCACTGGGTCACGATCGGCCACCCGGACGACCTGCGCGCCGCGACGGTGGAGGACGCGCACGCGTTTTTCCGCGCCTACTACCATCCGGCCAACGCGTCGCTCGCGATCGCTGGGGACGTCGACGTCGATCGAGCATTCCGGCTCGCTCGCGAGTACTTCGAGGAGATTCCCGGCGGTCCGCCCGTCGCGCGAGGGGAGGCGGCACGCCCGGTCCTGGGGGGCGATACGCGGTGGCGGCTCGAGGATCGCGTCGAGCTTCCGCGGCTCTACCTGGCGTGGCACAGCCCGCCCATGTTCGCGCCGGGCGACGCCGAGCTCGACCTCGTGGCCGAGGTGCTGGGCAGCGGCAAAACGGCGCGCCTCTATCGGACGCTCGTCCGCGAGCGGCGCCTAGCGACCGACGTCGTGGCGTCGCAGCAGTCGCGCGAGCTCTCGAGCGTGTTCCAGATCGCGGTGACCGCGGCGCCCGGCCGAACGCTCGCCGAGGTCGAGGCCGCCGTCACGGCGGAGGTCGCGCGGCTGCAGGACGCGGGGCCGACCGAGGAGGAGATGGCCCGGTGCGCCGCCCAGGTGGAGGCGCAGTTCTGGCATCGTCTGCAGTCGGTGGGCGGCTTCGGCGGGAAGGCGGATCAGCTCAACGCCTACAACACGTTTCTCGGCGACCCCGAATCGTTCGCCGCCGACCTCGAGCGCTACCGGCGGGCGACGTCGGACGCGCTCCGCGACGCCGCGCGCGCCTTCCTGGCGCCCGACCGCCGCGTTGCCTTGAGCGTCGTGCCGCGCGGCCAGCCCCACCTGGCGCTCGCCGGGTCAGAGCCTGCGATGGTGTCCTGATGCCGGTGGATCGCTCCCGCCTGCCGGCGCTCGGACCCGAGCCGCCGTTCGTGTTCCCCGACATCCGCGAGCAACGCCTGCCGGCGAGCGGACTGCGCCTCTGGACGATCGCACACCGCTCGGTGCCGCTCGTGACGGTGCTGCTCGTGGTCCCGACGGGCGCCGCCGCCGACCCGCGCGATCGCCCGGGCCTCGCGGCGCTTGCGGCGGATCTGATGGGCGAGGGGGCTGCAGACCGGGACGCGTCGGCGCTCCACGACGCGATCGCGCGCCTCGGGGGGCGCCTCGAGACCGAGGTCGGCGCCGATGCGACCACGATCACGATGACGGTGCTCGCGCGAGCCGCCGGCCAGGCGCTCGAACTCGTCGCGGACATCGTCGGACGACCCCGCCTGGAGGCCGCCGAGTTCGAGCGCGTGCGCGAACGGCGCCTCGACCGTCTGACCCAGCTCCGAGACGTGCCGTCGGCGGTGGCCGAGCGCGTATTCGCCCAGTTGCTGTATCCCGATCATCCCTACGGCCACCTGCCGCTCGGGACCGAGGCCTCGTTGCGCGCCATGAGCCTGGACGAGGTGGTCGCGTTTCATCGGCGCGCGTATCGGCTGTCGCGGGCGACGCTCCTGATCGTGGGCGACGGCGAGCCTGCGGCCTTCGCGGAGGCGGCCGCCCGCGCCTTCGACCGCAGCGAGTTCGCCGGTGGGGAGCTGACGCCGGATCCGAGGTCGCTGCCGACGCCCTCGGCTGCGACGCGCGCGGCGGTCGTGGATCGCCGCGGCGCGGCCCAGTCGGTCGTCCGCATGGGACAGGTCGCAACCACGAGGAATTCGCCCGATTACTACGCGCTCGTCGTGCTGGACACGATCCTGGGCGGCCAGTTCGTCAGCCGCCTCAACCTCATCCTGCGCGAGCAGAAGGGCTGCACTTACGGCGTGCGCAGCGTCCTCGACCTTCGCCGCGGTCCCGGCCCCTTCGTCGTGCAGACGAGCGTGGAGACCGGTGCGACCGCCGAGGCCGTCGCGACGGTGCTCGACGAAGTGCGCGCCATCGGGGGCGACCGGCCGCCGGGCGAGGACGAGCTGCAGACGGCCCGGGCAGCGCTCACCCGAGGCTATCCCCGCCACTTCGAGACCGCCGCGCAGGTGGCACGGGCTGCCGCCCAGATGGCGCTCTACGACCTCCCGCACGACTACTTCACGGAGTTCGTCCCGCGCGTTTGTGCGGTCGCGCGAGACGACGTCGTGCGTGCCGCCCGCACGTATCTCGATGCCAATCGGTTCCTGACGGTCGTCGTGGGGGATCGCGAACGCGTCGTCCCCCCGCTCGACCGCGCCGGCCTCGCCCCCATCGTCGAGCCGGAGGTGGGGTGAACCTCCCGGCGGCCTCGTCCGTCAAGCCTGTCCGAGTCGAACGCCGCCGGGGCCGGCGGGTGTAGACTGTCCCCTGGGCGAACCCCCATGAGCTTCGGACGCGTGAGCCTCAGCCTGGTCGGGGTCGTCGGGATCCTCGCGGCCACGGTCGCCGGGGCGACCATCTGGCTGCTGCTCACCGATCCGGTCACCGTCGCCGACGCCGTTTCCGAGGGCGAGGTGACCCCGCTCGTGAAGGCGCTGGCGGGCTTGTTGTACGAGGCGCTGCGGGACTTGCTGAAATACTTGTAAGACTGGCCTGGGGCGCTTCTGCGTTTCCGCGAGGCCGGCGCTTCGCACACTGCTCGGCGGCGTGCGTGACTTCAGCCTCACTCCTCGGTCACCCGGTGGCTTGTCAGCGTTCGCGAATCCACGGGTATCGCATGATGTGACCGAGCTCGCCGATCGCCTGCCCGTACGCCCGTCCCGCCGTCTCGTCGTCGAGCGGGAGCATCGCCGCGGAGCCGATGCCGAAGTGCGGGCGATACGACTCGGGCCGCGCGATGAACGCGCGGTTGCCCCCCGCCGCGAGGCTGCTGGCCGATCACCTTCATCCTATAGATTTCTCATCAGAAACCGCACCAGGACGTAGCCGTCCAGCCAACTGAACGGCGCGACACCGGTCGTATAGTGCCCACACGGCAGCACGTAGACCTCGGGGTCGACGCCCAGCCGTCGAAAATCGGCGACGAGCTGTTCGGAAAGACGCGGGGGGAAGGTGAGGTCGTAGCGGGCATAGACGAGCAGGATCCTCTTGCCGCGCACACGTTCGAGAAACGGCTGCGGGCTGATGGGCAACCAGCAGCGCCGGAGCCGGTCGAGGTCGATGTGACCGTCGAGGCCCTGGCGCACGTGCGATGTGGAGAGACCTTCCCAGACGACGTCGGCGAAGTACGGCGAGATATGGTTGAGGGCGGCCGCCTGCACGAGGGGCTCGTGCGCGGTCGTGAGCATCGAGAGGCACGACCCCAGGCTCGTGCCGAGCATCCCGAGGCGCTCGTATCCCTGAGCCGCGAGCCACGCGAGCGCGCGGCGCGCGTCGAGCACGGCCTGGCGGCAGACCTGCGCCGTGCGCCCGACGTTCGCGCTGACGATGTAGTCGGCGCGGGTAAGCTCGGGCGGCATGCGCCGGTCGTGATACGGGAGGCTGAGGCGTAGGGCCGAGATCCCGACCCGGGCGAGCACGCGGCAGAGCGCCACGTGCCCCTGGGCATCCGCGTTCCACTGCGGCAGGACGAGCACGGCCCGCCGCGGCCCACCGGGTCGCTCCCGCCTGGCAGGGAACCATCGCGCGTGGACGACGTTGTTCTCGGGGTGCGGCGTCGTGAGGGCGCTCGGAAAGCGCAGCCACTCGCCGTCGAACTCGTAGTCGCGCGTGGGCGGCGCCTCGTAGAAGCGGTCGCTGTCCGCCATCACGCGCGCGACCCAGGCGTCGAAGACCGCTTGGGGTGAGCCGGCCGGTGGCACGCCGTCGGAGGCCACCCAGTCGAGACCCCAGTCGAACGGGCGCACCACCCGCTCGGCCTCGCTCGCCGCCCACAACCGTCGTTCCCAGGCGTGAAACAGTCGCGCCAGCATGTCAGGTGTCGGCGTTCGCCTCGTCGGGCGAGCCGGCAAGGTGCGGCTCGAGCGCCTCGGCGAGGTCGAGCATCGCGTCGGTGCCGTCCCGAGGCCCCACGAGCTGACAGCCGCACGGCAAGCCATTCGATGTTTCGCCGCAAGGGATGGTGATGGCGGGATGCCCGGTCAAGTTGAAAAGTTGGGTCAGGCGAAGCAGCGCGGCGCGCACGGGCTCCGGACCGCCGTCGGTCTCGACCGTCGACGCGCCGAGTGGGGGCGCTGGCACCGGCAGGGTCGGAAGCACGAGGGCGTGTCGACCGTCGAGCGCCGCGTCCACTTCGGCTTCGAGCACGCGTCGCCCGTCGAGGGCGCGCAGGTAGTCTTCCGCGAGCACGTAGCGACCGAGCTCCAGGCGAAGACGAACCGGCCGGGTGTAGTCGCCGGGTCGTCTGTCGAGCGCGGGCGCGTGGTAGCGCGCGGCTTCGGCCAGACTGATGTGGAGATAAATGGCCGGGATCTCGCCAGCGTGCGGGATGGTGACCTCGTCCACGGTACACCCGGCCGCCACCAGGCGCCCGAGCGCCGCGTCGAACGTCCGGCGTACCTCAGGGTCGAGTCGGTCGAGGAAGTATCCGCGCGGGAGACCTAGCCGCACCGACGCGGCGTCGAGCGTCGGGGTCGAGCGCGCCGCCGGCGACACACGGCCGCGCATGGCCTCGTAGACGAGGCGCGCGTCGCGCACCGAGCGCGCGATCGGTCCCACATGATCCAGCGTCGGGCTGAGCGGCACCACGCCGTCCAGAGGGAGGTCGCCCCGCTGGGGCTTGAGCCCTACGAGTCCGCACGCCGCGGAGGGAATCCGGATCGAGCCGCCCGTATCCGTCCCGATCGAGGCGAACCCGATGCCCACCGCGACCGCGGCGGCCGACCCGCCGCTCGAGCCGCCAGGCGAGCGCGACGGGTCGCGGGGATGCCGGACGGGTCCGAACGCCGAGTCCTCGCTGGTGACGCCGAAGGCGAACTCGTGGAGGTTGGTCTTGCCGATGAAGACCGCTCCCGCGTCGCGGAGGCGGGTGATGACCGTGGCGTCGGCCGGCGCGACGTGTCCCGCGCGCACGCGCGAAGCGGCCGTCGTCGGGACCCCGCGCACATCGATCAGGTCTTTCACGGAGATGGGAATGCCGTGCAGGGGACCGCGAGAGTGTCCGGCTGCCATCTCGCGGTCGGCTGCCCGGGCCTGCTCGAGCGCGGGCTCGGCCAGCAGCGCGATGAAGGCGTTGAGCGACGCGTGGCGCGTGGCTTCGTCCAGACACGCGCGGGTGAGCGCCTCGGCGGTGACCGCTCGCGCGGCGATGTGCTGCGCCGCCTCGGCGAGGGTCAGGAGATGCAGCGGGGTGTCCACCTCACTGGCTCGTCTTCGCCACCTTCGTGCTTCGCGGGTCGGCGGGGCTTCGGGTCGTCGGCCCGTCGGCCCCTCGGCCGACCTGAAGGTCGGCCGCCACCGAGTCAGAGCGGCCGTCGCCCGGTCAGCCCGGTCGTCAATCAGTCAACCCGGCCGTCAGCCCCCGCGCCGCCCGCCCGGCTCGTCGTTCCACTCGGCCGACCGCAGCCGCCGGGTCGCCTCAGCGAGCGTGTCGAGCATCGCCACGAGCTCGGGCAGGCCGCGGCGTTCGGCGTCGCGCCGACACGCCTCGATCCACTCGTCCACCGTCATGCGCGCTCGCCCGCCATCACGGTCGGCCCGATCGTGGCGCGCCGCGCGGACGCGTGGCTCGTGGGCGTCGGCCTGCGGTAAGCTGGCAGGGGTCTCGAACGAACCGTGCCTCGCGCTATGCCCACCGACATCCTCGCCGCCGTCATGCCGGCTCCTGGTCGTCCCGTCGAAGTGCGTGCGTTTCCGGTCCCGGACTTGCGGCCTGGCGCCGCCTTGATGCGCACGGTCTACGCGGAGGTCTGCGGCACCGACGTCCACCTCTGGCGCGGCCGGCTCGCCGGCGTACCGTATCCGATCATACCCGGACACGTCTCGACCGGCGTGCTCGAGCGCGTGCGCGGTCCCATCCGCGGGCTCGACGGCCGGCGCCTCGAGGAGGGTGACCGCGTCGTCTTTTACGACGTTCACCGCGCGTGCGGCCGGTGCCGCATGTGCACGGTCTATCGGACGCCGACACGCTGTCCCGAGCGGCGCGTCTACGGGATCACCGATCCGGCGAGCGAGGGCCTGTTCGGCGGCTGGGCGCAGATGGTTTATCTCGAGCCCGGTGTGCTGATGGCGAGGCTCCCGGACGAGGTCAGCTTCGAAGACTACATCGGCGGCGGCTGCGGACTGGTGACCGGCGTCCACGCCATCGAGCGCGCGCGCATCCGGCTCGGCGACACCGTCGTGGTGCAGGGCACCGGTCCCGTCGGGCTGAGCGCGATCGCGCTGGCGCGGCTCGCCGGGGCAACGCGCGTCATGGCGATCGGCGCGCCCGCCGACCGGCTGGAACTCGCGCGGTCGATGGGAGCGGACGAGGTGTTCGACCTCGCGACCACGACGCCGGCCGAGCGCCGAACGGCCGTGCGTGACCTGACGGCCGGCGACGGCGCCGACGTCGTGGTCGAGGCGTCGGGGTCGCCTCGTGCCGTCGAGGAAGGCCCCGGGCTCGTCCGGGATGGGGGCACCTACGTCATCGCCGGTCACTACACGGACGCGGGGCCGAGCACGCTGAACGCGCACGAGCAGATCAACCGCCCGCACCTCGACGTTCGCGGCTGCTGGGGGAGCGAGCCCGGCCACTTCCTGCGCGCGCTGCGCGTGCTGGCCCGGCACGCCGGGCACGTGCCCTGGCGGTTCCTCGGCACCCGCCGCTATCGCCTGACCGAACTCGACCAGGCGCTGGCCGACGCCGAGGCCCTGCGGCTGCCAAAGGCGCTCGTGGTGCCCAACGAGCCGGTGTGACCGGGCGGCGTGACGAGCGGCGCGGGCACCGACGTCCGGCCCGCGGTGCACCTCGAGGGTCGATCGGCCGAAAAGAGACGGCAGGGACGAGGGATGGCGATGCCCGAAGATTCCAGGACCGGCGTCGTGGGATTCGACGAGCGGGAGATGGAGGCCGAGTACACGCTGGAGTATCCGGCCGCCTGCCCGTGCTGTGACGAGGTCGTGCGAAGCGTCCAGGTGGTGCGGCTGCTCCGCACGCGGGTCAACTTCACGTCGACGCTCCCCCGGAGGGGCCGGGTCATCATCTGCCCGCAATGCAAGAAGATCCTCTCGGCCGAACTGGCCGGCTTCGCCTGACGCGCAGCCGGCTGGGGTAGAATCATACGTACGGGCCGCGTTCGACCGGCGGCCCGGGCCGGACCTCAGGTTGTCCTGACGTTCTCCGCTTCCCTGCATGACGCCCGCGGAGGTGTGCCGTGGAACGCCTCCGGACTCTGCCCCGCTGGTCGTCGTGGGTGCGCGTGGTCGCGCAGGCCGCGCCCGCCGCGCGCGTGCGCCCGGGTGTCTCGCGGCCCGCCGTCGCGGCTTGCCTGGTCATCGTCGGCCTCGGCGCGGCGCTCGCCGTCGAGATGCGGACGAGCTGGCTCGAGGGGCACGTGCTCGCCGCCGCAGCTGCGCGGGTTCACTACGCGGTGGAGCCTGGGCCGAGCCCGGCGATGCCGCATGCTCCCGGGGACCCGTTCGATATCGAGCGCGGCTATGCCCGCCTGCCGGCGATGCTCGCCCGTCTCGATGCTCAGGGCTACACGGTCGCCGCGCAGGCCCGCAGCTCGCCGCTCGCGCTCCTGCTCTCGCGCCTCGGGCTTTTCCCGATCTACCCCGAGAGCGCCCAGGCTGGCCTGACGATCCTGGATCGCGACGGCCGTCCGCTCTTCACCGCGCGGCATCCGGCGCGCGTCTATGGCGACTTCGGTGACATCCCGCCCATCGTGACCCGGACCCTGCTGTTTATCGAGAACCGCGAGCTGGCGGCGCCGCCGAGCGCGTCGAGCAACCCGGCGATCGAATGGGACCGGCTGATGCGCGCGGTGCTCGACCTGGCATGGTCGCTCGTCGACCCGCGCCACCCGGTGAGCGCCGGCAGCACGCTGGCGACGCAGCTCGAGAAGATTCGTCACTCGCCCGACGGGCGAACCGGGTCGGTGGGCGAGAAGGCGAGGCAGATCGTGACCGCGTCGCTCCGCGCCCATCGCGACGGCCGCCACACCCTCGCCGCCCGGCAGCGCATCGTCTGCGACTATCTGAACGCGATCCCGCTCGGCGCGCGTGCCGAGTACGGCGAGGTCCGCGGGCTGCTCGACGGGTTGCGCGTCTGGTACGGGGCCGATCCCGACCGGGTGAACCGACTGCTCCGCTCGCTCGAGGACGATGGGCGGTCGGGCAGCCCGCCGACGGCCGAGCAGGCGCGGGCGTTTCGCCAGGTCCTCAGCCTGCTGCTCGCGTCGAGGCGGCCGACGCAGTATCTGAGCGACCGGGCGGCGCTCGACGCGCGCACCGACGCGTACCTGCGGCTGCTCGCTGCGCACGGCGTCATTTGGCCGCGCCTGCGCGACCTCGCGCTGGCTCTGCGGGTGCGGCCCGCACCGCGCGTGGCGCAGCCCCGGGTGTCTTTCGCGGCGCGCAAGGCCTCCGATGCCGTCCGGGCGAGCCTCGGTCTGCTCCTCGGCGACGACAATCCCTACGCTCTCGACCGGCTCGACCTCGAGGTGGCCACGACGCTCGACGGGCCAGTCAACGCGCGCGTGACGTCCGCGCTCGCGCAGCTCGCGGAGCCCGGCGACGCCGCGGCCGCCGGGCTCATGGCGGACCGGCTGCTCGGCGACGCCGATGCGGCGCGGGTGATCTACAGCGTCACGGTGTACGAACGCGGGCGCGACGCCAACCGCCTGCGGGTCCAGGCGGACACGCTGAGCGAGCCGCTCAACGTGAACGCCTCCACGAAGCTCGAGCTGGGGTCGACGGCGAAGCTGCGTACGCTCATCACCTATCTCGAGCTGGTGGCAGAGCTGTTCGACCGGTACCGCCTGTTCTCGCCGGGGCGCCTGGCGGCCGAGCGAGACGACGTGGCGCCGGAGGACGCGCTGCGGCGCTGGGCGATCGAGTACCTGGAGCAGGCCGCCGCCCGCGGCGAGCGCCCGGACCTCGCGGCGATGCTCGAGGCGGCGCTCGACCGCGTCTATGCCGCGAGTCCTGCCGAACGGTTCTTCACCGGTGGGGGCGTCCACACGTTCGCGAATTTCGACCCGGACGATGACGGGCGGGCCGTGACCGTGCGGGAGGCCTTTCGCCGATCGGTGAACCTCGTCTTCATCCGCCTCATGCGCGACATCGTCCACGCGTACATGTTCCGCGAGGGGCGCGTGGTGGCCGACATGCTGGCCGACCCGTCGCACCCCTGGCGGCAGCGGTATCTCGAGCGCTTCGCTGATCGCGAAGGCCGGGTGTTCCTGCGGCGGTTCTACACGCGGTATCGGGCGCTCGACCCCGAGGCCGCCCTCGCTACGCTGATGTCACGGCGGCCGCCCACGCCTGACCGGCTGACGGCCGTGTTCCGGACGGTCCGCCCCGAGGCGTCAGCGGAGGCGCTCGCGGCGTTTCTCGCGGCGCGTCTGCCGGGCGCACCGACGCCCGCCCCGGAGCGGCTGGCGGCGCTCTTCGCGCGGTACGACCCGCGGCGCATGGACCTTGCGGACCGCGCGTTCGTGGCCGGCGTCCATCCCCTCGAGCTCTGGCTCGTGGCGTAGCTCCACCGCCGGCCCGCGGCGAGCCTCGACGAGGTGGTCGGCGCGAGCGGGCAGGCGCGGCAGGAGGCCTACCGGTGGCTGTTCACGACGCGCCGAAAGGCCGCCCAGGATCGGCGCATCCGGACCGTGCTCGAGGCCGAGGCGTTCGAGGCGATTCACCGCGGCTGGGTGCGTCTCGGCTATCCGTTCGACGCGCTGGTGCCGTCGTACGCGACGGCCATCGGGAGCTCCGGCGACAACCCGGCGGCGCTCGCCGAGCTGATGGGCATCATCACTGAACGACGGTGTGCGACTGCCGACCGAGCGGATCCGGCGGCTCCGGTTCGGGGCAGGCACGCCGTACGAGACGGTCGCGGTGCCGCGGCCGCGCGCCCCCGAGCGCGTGCTGCGGTCCGAGATCGCACGGCTGGTTCGCCGCGAGCTCGTCGAGGTGGTGGAGAGGGGGACAGCGGTGCGCGCGCGTGGGGCGTGGGTGGAGGGCGACGGCGGGGTCGTCGCGGTGGGCGGGAAGACCGGCACCGGCGATAATCGCGTCGACCTCGGCGGGCGGCCGGGCGGGCGCGGCCGCATCCTGAATCGGACGGCGGCGTTCGTGTTCTTCGTGGGCGACCGGCTCTACGGGACGATCGTGGCGTATGTCCCGGGTGAGGCGGCGGGCGATTACCGGTTCACCAGTGCGCTCCCGGTGCAGGTGTTCAAGCGGCTCGTACCGGTGCTGCGGCCGCTGGCCGCGCGCCATGCGGGGCGCGAGTGGCAGCCGGAGGACGACGGTCGTGACCGCGCGCGTCAGTGAGCCGTCCGGAGCCCGGTTCCTATATAATGGACGGCGGCTGGCAGTCGGTGTGATGGCGGGCGGTTAGCTCAGTGGCAGAGCGCCGGCCTTACACGCCGGCTGTCACAGGTTCGAATCCTGTACCGCCCATCAGGGTCCCGTTTCGGACGTGGCCGAGCGGTGTCCAGCGACGGCCAAGTCCGCTTGCCGACGCGCCGGTGGCGCGTCGGCCGCGGGATCGTGAAGTGAGGTGGTCGCGACAGGGTTCGAGGCGCGCGCGGGGTCGTAGTTCAGTTGGTTAGAACGCCGGCCTGTCACGCCGGAGGTCGCGAGTTCGAGTCTCGTCGGCCCCGCCAACTTCGCTTCGCTCACTTGTCGGCGTCGCCGCCCTGCCGGGTGCGGCGGCGCTCGCCGCACCGGCAGCGGGCCCGAGTCCCATCGACCCCGCCACGTCCCTCCTTTTCACTCGGTCTCTTGTCGGTCTTTGTCGGCCCCGATGTTGCCCGGGAAGTGGATGAGCGGTGAGGCTGGCGTCGCAAGACGACGGTGACGCTCGGGCAGATGGTCCGGGCCCGAATGGATTCCTTCTGGCCGTGATAGGGATTCCGATCCGGATCAAAATGGAAGCATGAAAACGACCGTGGATATTCCCGAGAGCGAGCTGCGGGATGCGATGCGCTACACGAAAGCGAAGACCAGGCGCGAGGCCGTGGTGAAAGTGCTCGCGGAGTTCAACCGCCGGCGCTGCATGGCGGGGCTGGTGAAGTACGCCGGCAGTTTCAGCGACACGTTCCCCACCAACGAGGAAATCGAAGCGGTCGACGCCGAGCGAGACCGGAAGCTCGATGGCCGTTCTCGTTGACACGTCGCTCTGGGTCCACCACCTTCGCAAGAGCGGCGATCCCGCCAAGCGCGCTCGTGTGAACGCGCTGCTGGCAAGCGGCGAGGCTGCGTGGTGCCCGGCGGTGCGGCTGGAGCTCTGCCGTGGCGGGACCAATGACGTCGAGCGCAGGACGGTTCGCCGCTACGAAGCGCTGTTGCCCGACTACGAGATCACGCCCAGCGTGTGGGAATGTGCCATTCGACTCGCCGATCGCTCGCGGGCCTCGGGTAGGACGGTGCCGCTGGCGGACCTGCTGGTCTTTGCGTGCGCAAAGACCCACAGGGTCGACGTCGCGCACGACGACGAGCACTTCGACGCGCTCGCAAAGCTCGAGCCGTGATGGCGCTCGGACGCCGAGGTGTCGTCCCCGCATGCCTCGGTTGCGCCCGCCCGGGAGTGAGGCGACTTCGTTGTCGAGCAGCCGGACCTCGCACGTGAGAGATAATCGATCAGCCCGATGCGGATCCTCCTGTTCAGCGGCAAGGGGGGCGTCGGCAAGACGACCCTCGCAGCGGCCACGGGGCTGCGGCTGGCCGCGCTCGGCCGGCGGACGCTGGTCATGAGCGTGGACCCGGCGCACAGCCTCGCCGACGCGTTCGATCTGGGCGCGGACCTCTTCACGCGCGAGACGGCCGACCCGCTCAGCGTGAGCGAGCGGCTGGACCTGCAGGAGGTGAACATCCAGGTCGAGATCAAGCGCTACTGGCGCGAGATTTCCGCGTACATCACCTCCGTGCTGCGGACCACCGGCCTGGCCGAGGTCGAGGCGGAAGAGCTGGCGATCCTGCCGGGCATGGAAGAGCTGAGCGCGATGATGTACGTCAACCAGTACGCCCGGGAGGGCCGCTACGAGGTCGTGGTCCTGGACTGCGCGCCGACGGCGGAGAGCCTGCGGTTCGTCAGCGTGCCGACCACGCTCGACTGGTACATGAAGCACATCTTTCCGGTCCAGCGCACCGTCGTGAAGGCGGTGCGGCCGATCGCGAACCGGGTCTCGCCGGTCGCGCTGCCGCCGGACAGGTACTTCGCCAACGTCCTCGAGCTGGCAGGTCGGATCGAAGGGCTGGAGGAGCTGCTGACGGATCCGGCGGTGACGAGCGTGCGCCTGGTGACGAACCCGGAGAAGATGGTGCTCCGGGAGACCCAGCGGGCGTTCGTCTATTTCTCGCTCCACGGACTCGTGATCGATCGGGTCATCGTCAATCGCGTGCTGCCAGAGGAAGTGCGCGACACGTACTTCTCGGAGTGGCATCGCTCGCACGAGCGGGTACTCGCCGAAATCGAGGAGTACTTCGCGCCGGTTCCTGTGCGCCGCGTGCCGCTGCTCGCCGGCGAAGTTCTCGGCAGAACCCGCCTGGAGGAGGTGGCCCGGCTGCTGTACGGAGACGAGGATCCCGCCGCCCCGAGCGGCCTCGACCGGCCCTACCGGTTCGTCAAGAGCGACGGCCAGTACGTGGTGCGGCTGCGGGTGCCCTTCGCCACGAAGGGCGAAATCGGGCTGTTCAAGAAAGGCGACGAGCTCGTGGTTCAGGTCGGGACGCTGCGGCGGCACATCGGGCTGCCCACGTCCATGGCGCGGCTCGAACCCGCCAGGGCCCGTCTCCAGGAGGGGATTCTCACGATCGAGATGAAGGAGGCCCCATGACGCAGGAAACAACGCACACCGAAGCGGACACGGCACGTACCGTGAGGGCATCGTGCGAGCGGATCGGCGAGGAGCTGGCCAACATTGTCCGGGCCCTGGCGCCCTCCGAGGAGGTCCTGACGCACTTCAGGGCGGCCCGCGTGGAGGTGCTCAAGGGACTGCGGGCGGCCATCGACGCGCAGATCGAGCGGGCGACGAAGACCGAGCAGAAGGGGCGGTCGGTGACCATCGAGTGAGCGGCCCGGCGACGACGGTCGGGAGGTGATCCTTGCCGTTGGGGTGATCCTTGCCGTTTAGGTGACGCTTGCCGTTTGGGTGACGCTTGCCGTTTAGGTGACGCTTGCCGTTTGGGTGAACCTTGTCGTTTAGACGATCCTTGCCGTTTACGTGATCCTTGCCGTTGAGCCCGGACCACTCATGACTCGCCCGGCCGCGGCGGCCCGTTCGCGGAGAAAACCGTGTGGAGCAGCCCGGCGACGGCCGGTCTGAAGACCGGCCGCTACTGGTCCGGCTGGCGCCGGACCCCACCGGTGTCACCGCTCATCCGCCCCGCCGCCAGGCCTGCAGCGCGAGCCACGCGATCACCACCACGAGACCCGCAATCGTCCGGTACTCACGGTTGGCTCGCACGCGCGCCCACGAGAATCGTCGGGGGTTCGCCGCACGCTCTCCCGCCCGGTAGCGAAAATACGCGTCCCCGAACCGTTCGGCCAGCGCGCGTTCCTCGACGCGCACGGCAACGCTGAACACGCCGACGAGGTAGATGACGACGAGGAACGTGACCCACAGGCTGTCGGCGGCCACCGCCAGGCCCACGGCCATCACGGCGGAGCCGAGATACAGCGGGTGCGCCACCCAGCGGTAGGGTCCGGACGAGCAGACCTCCCGGTTCTTCTCGAGGTGACCGGACGCCCACACGCGCAGCACCTCCCCGGCGGCAGCGACCGCCGCGCCCGCCGCCACACTTGCCGGCGTCGGCGTGGCGAGCACGAGCGCGAGAGCGCCGAAGGCGAAGCCGAGCGGCACGCGCAGACGGGCCAGGCGCCTGGCGAGGGTCATGTAGCCCCCGCGGCGGGGACGCCCGGCGCGAGGGCCGGGCGAGTCACCGGCGGCCCGATTCGGTGCGGAGGCCCGTGCCCCCGCGCGCGCGCCAGCCGCCGGTCGACGGCCGTCGTGACCTCCTCCACGGGCACGGTTCCCAGGCACCACACGCGCGCATCGCACGCCCGTTCGTACGGGCACTCGCACGACAAGTGTGCCGACACGACCTCGTCCTCCGGGGACCACGGGCCGTTGCGGTGCGGGTCGGTCGGGCCGAAGAGCCCGACGGTGGGCGTGCCCGCAGCCGCCGCCAGGTGGAGGGGGCCGGTATCGCCGGAGATCATCAGGGCGGCGGCGCGCGCGAGCGCAACGAGGTCGGCGAGTGAGGTGGGTGGGGCCGGTTTGGCGAAGCCCCGCGACGCGGCGGCCACGGCTTCGGCCAGGGCGTTCTCGCCGGGTCCCCACACGACGAGGGACCGGATCTGGTGCCGCTCGCCGAGATGCGCGGCGACGGCGCCAAAACGGTCTGGCGGCCACCGCTTGTTCGGCCACGCCGCCCCCGGGTTGAGGAGCGCGACGGGCGCGTCGCCGAGGACGCGCCGGACCTCGCCGAGCACCGCGGGGTCGACCTCGCGGAGGGGGAAACGAAGCGGCGGGTCGTCGACGCCCATCGCCCGGAGGAGGGCCAGGTTCTTGAAGACGACGTGACCGCCGGCGCCGGGGTCGACCGTCTCGGTGTAGAACGGTTCAGCAATCCGCTCCCGCAGGTGCTCGGGAGCGAACCCCACGACGCGGGCGGCGCCCGACCCGCGGGCGAGCACCGCGGACTTGAAAAGACCCTGCAGGTCGAGCGCGACGTCGTAGCGCCGCGCGCGCAGCGCGCGCACCGCGCGGATAAAGCCGGCCGGCGTCGCGCGCGCGAGCACGACCGCCTCGTCGACGGCCGGCACGAGCGCCAGCAGGCCGGCGTACTGCCGGTCGACCAGCCAGTCGATCCGTGCCGAGGGCCAGGTCTCGCGCAGCGCCGCCGCGACCGGCAGCCCGTGCACGACGTCGCCGAGCGAGCCGATCCTGACGATCAGGACGCGCGGGGCGGGGCCCGCGGACGGGGTCGAATCGGCGCGCGCGGCGGTCACGGTCGTGGGGTCCGGATGCGCTCGAGGAGCTCGCGCGTCGAGTGGCGCTTCGGGTCGCCCACGATGGCGATGCGCCCGCCGTAGCGCCGGACGACGTCGCGCTCGGGCACGGTCTCGGGCGTGTAGTCGGTGCCCTTGCAGTGGACGTCGGGCCGGATCTCCTCGAGGAGCGCCGCGACGCTCGGTTCGGAAAAGATCACGACGTAATCGACGGCGCGGAGGCTCGCGACGAGCTCGGCCCGGTCGGCGACGGGCAGGATGGGGCGGCCTTCGCCTTTCAACCGCCGCACCGACTCGTCGTCGTTGACCGCCACGACGAGACGATCGGCCTGAGCTGCTGCACCCTCGAGATAGCGGACGTGGCCGGCGTGGAGGAGGTCGAAGCAGCCGTTGGCGAGGGCGATCGTGCGGCCGGCCGCGCGGTCTACGTCGACGAGCTCCTTGAGTTCTTCGCGACTCACGATGCGGGCCATCGCTTCACCCCTGGCGGCCGACCTTCGGATCGGCTCGTCCCGACCGATCGACCGTTCCGGTAGTCATCGCCCGCCGCGACCTGCCTCGGCGTCCGTCCTCACGGCGTGGCGGAGCTCGTCGGCGGAGACCGTCGCCGTGCCGCGCTTCATGACGACGAGGCCGCCGGCGTAGTTGGCCAGGCGCGCTGCCTCGTAGTGGCTGGCGCCGGCGGCGAGCGCCAGCGTGACGGTGGCGATGACCGTGTCGCCCGCGCCGGTGACGTCGGCAATCTCGTCGGAGCCGAAGATGGCGATGTGGCGCGTGGGGCGGTGCGGCTCGAACAGCGCCATGCCGCGGCTGCCGCGCGTCACGAGCACGGCCTCGGCCCGCACGCGCGAGAGGATCGCGCGCCCCGCCCGCTCGAGGACCTCCGGGTCGTCGTCGATCCGGACGCCCAGCAGGTGCTCGACCTCGGACTGGTTGGGCGTGCACGAGGTCATGATCCCGCGGTAGCGGAGCAGGTCGTGGCGCGAGTCGACGAGCACCGGACGGTCGCGGCCGTGTCGGCGCCGCAGGCGCCGCGCGGCGCCCGTCACCATCGCGGGCGTCACGAGCCCCGCGCCGTAATCGGAAACGAGCAGCGCGTCGGACTCGCGGACCGCGTCGAGCAGCCGTCGCGCCACCTCGGCCCGGACATAGTCGGCGACCGGCTGGCCGACGCCGCGGTCGATGCGCACAACCTGCTGCTTCGCGGAGTGGACGCCACCCGCGAGGATGCGGGTCTTGGTCGGCGTGCAATAGCCGCGCGGCCGGACGATGCCGGAGAGATCGGCGCGGACGCGGAGGACGCTCAGCATCCGGCGGCCCGGTTCATCCCGACCCGCGAGGCCCACCACGGTCGGGCGCCCGCCGAGCGCGGCGACGTTGTTCGCGGCGTTGCCGGCCCCGCCGGGGAGGATGTCCGTGGCGTCGTACTTGAGGATGAGCACGGGCGCCTCGCGCGAGACGCGGTCGAGCTGGCCGTAGATGAATTCGTCCGCGATGAGATCGCCCACGACGGTGACGCGGCGCCCCGCGAAGCCGTCGATGAGGGCCAGCAAGCGCTCCGCGAGCGAACGCTCGATCGGCGCGGCGCCGGCCGGCGCGTGACCGGAAGGTCGCGGGCTCATCTCGACACAGCCCCCAGAATCCACGCCGCTGCCGCCATCACGTTGTCGACGACGGGCGTCGCGGGCAGCGCCGGGGGCGGCTGGGCCGCTTCGACGGCGCCGTAGCCCGTGCGCACGAGCAGCCCGCGCGCGCCGACGGCGCGCGCCAGCTCGACATCGGTCCAGCGGTCGCCCACCACGAAGGATCGAGTCAGCCCCAACCCGTGGTCGCAGGCCGCACGGTGGAGCAGGCCGGGCTTCGGCTTGCGGCACTCGCACTCGCGGCGGTAGCTCGCCACCGACCCGTCGGGGTGATGGGGACAGTAGTAGAGCCCGTCGAGCGGGGCGCCGCCGGCAGCGAAGCGCGCCGCGAGCGCCCGGTGGACGTCGGCGACGAAGGCTTCGTCGAAGATCCCGCGGGCCACACCGGCCTGGTTGGTCACCACCACGACGGCGAAACCGGCGCGCTTGAGCACGCGCACGGCGTCGATGCTCCACGGGAAGAGGGCGAGACGGTCGTGGCGGTCGAGATAGTGCACCTCTTCGATGAGCGTGCCGTCGCGGTCGAGGAACACCGCCGGTCGGGTCATCGCCTCACCTCGCGGGCCGCTCGCCGGCCGAGCGGGCGCGGTCGGCGTCGCCGCGCGCATCGAGCCGCCGGACCACCGCGTCGAACACCTGGGCGGTCGAAATGCCTTTCATACACCGGTGATCGATCGGGCACTCGCGCAGCAGGCAGGGCCGGCAGACGACCGGGTGCACGAGGACGTCGTGGTTGCCGACGGGCCCCGTGACGCGCTCGTCGGTCGGACCGAACACGGCCACGACGGGCCGCCCGAGGGCCGCCGCCAGGTGCATGGCGCCCGAGTCGTTCGAGACGACCGCGTCGCACGCCGCCATCACGCCCATCGCCGCCCGCAGGTCGGTCTGGCCGATCAGGTTGAGGAGGCGCGCGCCACCGGGCGCCCGGCCGACCCTCGATTCTATCTCACGGCCCACGTCGCGGTCGCCGGCGGCGCCGACGAGCACGACCGTGGCGCCGCGCGCGGCGCCGAGCGCGGTGGCGAGCTCGGCCACGCGCGCGGGCGGCCAGCGCTTCGCG